>Ga0308169_10001268_pt1 | contig 30231 bp, 41 predicted proteins | sample PhyBR1_2_FD_202139 | JGI IMG/M metagenome (GOLD analysis project Ga0308169, IMG submission 202139) | Phyllosphere microbial communities from UC Gill Tract Community Farm, Albany, California, United States - DLSLSB.R1 | ecosystem: Host-associated > Plants > Phyllosphere > Unclassified | place...
AAGATGCTGTAGCTTGTGATGTTGAACGAGACTATTGATGGAGGAGATTAGCGAGATAAGCCCAAGCAGGAAGCGCAGGAGATGTGCGAGAAGACGAGTGCTTACCTGCATACTGTATCCGAGCTACTTGTCGATAGATTCTAGTAGTCGAAAGTAGTGAAGATGAAGAAAGGTGAAAGTTTCGACTTTCACAGTCAACTCGCAAAGTCGGAAGGAGAAGATTTCGCAAAATGTATGATTCCGTTTCTACGTTATCGAAGGCAAACACTCGTCACCGAGAACGATTTCAGAGCAAGCGTGAGTTCATTGAGCAGCAGAGAGAAGGAAGAACCCACAAGAAGCGAAATCGCAATCTTTTCGTAGTTCTCGAGCTCGTCAACTCGATCGCGGAACCGGACGACCGAGGAAAAGGAAGAGGGAATTTCATACAACACCGACAAATGAACGTCAAAAGGAGAAAGACCCCGTACAAACGCAACAACGTGAACTAAACCAAAGATTCCTCGAATTCCTGCGACCTCCTTCTCCTCTCGCCCAACATCTCTCTCGCCTTCTCGTTCTGCTCCTCCATACTTCTCCCATACTTCGACAAGTACTGCCCTTGTCGGAAATCGATCTCGAAGTCGTCGATGGTCGAGATCGAACTAACCGAGTATTCTTCCTTCATTCGGGGCGCTTTCACTCCTTTGCACTTGCTCTTCCTCGACATCGTTCGTTGCCTCGACATACTCTGTCGTCGTTGATATTCTCGAGGAGTGAGAGATCCTCGTCCGAAAGCGTCGAAACTCGCTTTTGAACCGAGGGAGGAGAGGGAAGTCGAATGGTCCATCGCTTGAGCTTGAGAAGGGGAAGGGAGGTGAGTGAAAGAGAGAGGTGAAGGACGATCGGTGAAAGATGATGAAGTGCTCGCATTCGAGGGAGAACTTCCCGACATTTCATCCGGAGAATCGACGAACCTCCTCGAGTCATTGAACGGATCTTGATCGAATTGAGGGTAAGGGATCTCTGGAGGGTACTCGCTGGCGAGAGTAGCGTTCGTCGTTTGTCGGGACATCATCGCTCCTGCTATGTCACCTAATACCTCCATCTCATCTTCTTCTTGAGCGTTTTTGGCGAGTGCAGCATCGAACAATCTGGATCTAGCCGATTGAGCAAACGTGCCTGCTTGATTCGTTGTTGCAAAGTTTGCTGAGGAAGTGAGGGAAGCAAGGGAAGATTGACGAGAGAGTGCTGAAGAGGGAGGGACGGCGAGAGTGCGTTGTTGAGAGGGTGGGTTGAGGAATCGATTCCCGTAAGAAGGCGAAAGAGGGGTGAATTGATCGGGTACTAGTCGAGGATCTGATGCACGAGGGATCCGGATCGAAGGAGGTCGTTGAGTGAATCGATCGTCGGCGAGTTTGTCAGGGGGTGAAGCGACGAGAGTATCGGCAGATCCACCTCGAGCTAGTAGTTTCGAACCGATCAAGTCCGCCGCTGATCCCATCACCCAATCTAACGAATCCCTCCAACTTGTTTGTGCGGGAGGAGAAGAAGTCGAGTCTCTTCGTCCGAGATTGAGATCTTGCATAGTTTGTGACAACTCCTTCTTCTCTGCTTCTACATCTCCTGCTTCGTCAACCGGATAAGTCGAGTCGGAACAGTAGGAAGTATAGTTCGTAGCGAGGAGATGACCGGGTCGAACTGGGATAGCGGTAAGATTCGTCGTTGTCGAAGGTAAAGGAGGTTGATCCGAAAGTTCGTGTCTGATCGCCGCTGGTGGTAAAGGTGCCGGTGTCGAGTAATGATCGTACCCGAGTACATGAGTTTGATCCTCCAATCTCATCCCACCATCCCTTTCATCCCATTCCCCTCTCCCTCCAAACTCTTCCTCACTCCTATAATTCGCCCACTCGCTAGTCCTCCTCTGTTGTGACATACTCCTCGCCACTCCACACCCGCCATCCTCATCTCCTCTCCCTTGTGGTAAATAAGCCTCGTCCATCTCATTCATCATTCCAAACCTATTTCCTGCTCCTACTCCCGCTGCACCAGCTCCCCCACTCCCTCCTCCACCAATGACCATTCTCCCTCCAACTTGTTCCCCGTAATACTTCTCCGTCCAGTTAGGTCCGGGAGTTGCCCATTCACTCATTCCTCCTCCACCTCCTGGAGCTGGCGATCCATACTCGGAAGCGAGAATGTCTCCTAATCTTCTTCGTTTTCGACGAAGAGTGCAGCGACGGATGAAGAAGAATAGGATTGCGACGATCAAAGCGAGGATTCCGACGCAGACTAAGACGGTGATTGTGATGTTTAGCGGGGAGGATCCGAGGGTGGAGAGGAAAGAGGTGGAGGATGCCGCGGAGGGAACTGCCGAGGCTGAGGTAGAGGAGGAAGTGGACGATGAGGAGGAAGAGACAGAGGAAGCTGAAACTAGAGTTGTGGTGAGGACGAGAGAGCTGGCCGTAGCGGTACTTGCTAGAGTTTCGACGACGGTGCTAGGTGCGGCGGGAGAAGGCTGAGCGAGAGTGGTTTGGGTAGACGGGAGAGCGGAAGGGGAGAGGACTGAAGCGAGAGCGGCTGAGCGTTGAGAAGCTAGAGCTTGAGGTGCTCGAGTCCTTGCAAGAGTCGGTTCGGCAGTCGCAGTTGCAGACTCGAAGACGAGCGCACTGATACCAGCAGCGAGTGATTGACTGGTTTCGAGCACAGTATCAGTTTTCGGATTCGAAAGAGATGAGGACTGAATCAAAGACGTACCTTGTAACGGAGTCTGGGAGCTGCTCGAGTGCCTGCACATCTGAGCTTGAGACTGGCATAGGATTCTGAGCGTCGGGATGGAAGATACCGCCAGCGGTCGACCAAAAAGGTGAATCCTCTTCTGCTACTACCGCTTGAGCTCTAGGTTGAGCGTTTGCAACGGTCGCGGATGGACGAGGTCGAGTAGCTGAGTGACTTTCGGTGTTCTGTTCTCGATTCGCGACTTGTCGGGTTTCGGAGGAAGAAGAGGGAGATTCGTTTGCGGATGAAAGGGAGGAAGTGTCGAGTTCGGAAGGGAGAGCGCGAGATCTGAGTCGGATTGGCTGATATGAGGAGGACTTTGCGGTATTGTTGAGAGTAATATCGACGTGTAGAGGTGAAATGAAGAGCGAGTCGTAGCGATATGGCGAGGGAGCGGCGAAAGGGGAAGAATGTGTCGAAGAGGCTTGGACGGTTGAAGAGGTCACAACGGGAAGTAGACCCATGCCTGTATGCGATGATTTGTCAGTCGAGATAGACCGAGAAAGACGAAGACTGAAAGACTGACCTGGTGTCCATAACCCATCGTTCGCTCTTCTTTCGAACGAGTTCATCCGAGTTCGCTTGCGAGGGTAAATCTGATCAGAAGGTGCCATGTACTTCTCTTGGAGTGTCGATTGAAGTACCGGATGGATGGACAGAAGCAAGTCGAAGATAATCTAGTCGTAAGTGAGAGAGAAGAAGAGAAAAGAGAAAGGTCGAAGCAGCTGGGAGGGGAGAAGAGATGCGAGTCCCGTCTAGCCAGTCCATCATGTTCAAGCTTGCTGTCCTCGTGTAAGCCTGTCAGTCCAGAGAGTGATTTGATGGAAGTAGGCAAGTTGATTTCGAAGTTGACTGAAACGAAAGAAGGCGGGAAACTTGCTACATCTGTTTGTAGCTTGTTCGGTTGAGGTTGCAGGTGATCTTCATGTTCTAGCGAGTGGTTCTAGCTTGTTTTTGACGAGTCCGAGTGATTGGTCGTTAATAAGATTGATGAGAATTTGCTCAGTTCGTTTTTCTCGCTCCTTCCTCTCACTTTACAAAACTCAACTATGCTCAGATGCCACGACTCCTCTCAACCTGTAGCAAGATAGTCTTTAGATCCTTCAGACGGTTCGAGAAATCGTTCGACCGGATCTCACGCTGGATCGGCCCGCTCTTCGTTGGAATCGCTCTATTCGCTATCTCAGGGTGCGCATTCGCATTCTTCGAAGTCGTCTACCCTCAACAATTCTTGCAGGAGGGAACAAGTTGGACTTATACCGTCGTTGGAAGTTCTTATTGTTGGTATATGGTCATTTTATTCTCCTTTCACGTACGTACCTCGTTACATCTTGCTCAGAATACCCATGCTGACGATAAGAGCGTCGATTGTAGTACTATAAAGCGATCACAACTCCACCTGGTTCACCTCAAGGTCCCCCTCCAAGCGCATTTCGAACTTGGACTTCGTTCTTCCCCTCTGCCCTCTGCGCTCCTCCCTCCCTGTCCACTTCCCACCCTCAGACGCGACACGAACGAGCTATTCAATCCATTCAATCCGCACAATCGAAGCAATACTCCTCACCCGAACCATCTTCTTCGCCCTCGAACCCGATAACGAGTGCAAGTAGAGCAGATCGATACGCTAGGAACTGCAAGAAATGTCCTCCCACTCTATCAGGTCATCAACCTGCGAAACCCGAACGAACCCACCACTGCTCGGTATGCAAAACCTGCATTCTCAAATTCGATCATCAGTACAGTCTTCCTCTCTCTTGCTCGCCGACCCGAAATCACAGGCACTGATCGAAGGAATGGCGGGATGTGCAGCTGTCCATGGATCAAAGGATGTGTGGGATTACACAACGAACGATACTTCTTTCTGTTTCTTTGGTATTTCTCAATTTCATGTTTCTCTGCCGCATGGTGGGGTTTCAATCCAGCTTGGAAAGCCGTCGCATTCCTCGATTATCCCGTGAGTATCTCCACTCTCACGTCGAGGAGATAGGAAACTGACGAGAGGGCATGGTGAGTAGGAATGGGAGTTTAGGACGCCGAGAGCTGCAGTGTTGGGAATGGAGTTGTTGTGTGGAGTGATGGGTTTAGCGGTGTTTGTGATGGCTTGCGCTCAACTCAAATTAGTGGTGCAGAATGAGACGAGCGTAGAAACGAGTGATAATGGCGAGTTCTCTCACTTTTCCGCTCTTTCTCGCAAACTTTCGCTCATTCGGTTTTGAGAATCGTTCAGATTGGTATCGAAAAATCGCAAAGTCGAGAAACAAGACCTTCAAGAACCCTTATGATCTCGGCTGGAGGGAGAATCTCAAGGATTTCTTCAATATTGGAGAAGGACGAGATCGGTAGTGAGTCGCATTCTCTTTCCTCTCTCACCACCGGCGACTCATCTTTCCCGTTCGCGCGCAGTCACTGGATCACGATCGTCGTACCTGTATCGATACCTCCCTTGAGTGATGGCTGGAACTGGCGGAAACGAGAGAATTGGAAAGATACCGGAATGTCATTCGAAGATGAACTGACGGACGAAGAAGAAATGAGTTCAGACGAAGACGAGTCAAATTAGCTTAGTATCTTGCATAACTGCTCTATTATATCCCTATTTACAAGTATACCTCCTTCTTTCGCAATTCATTCTTTTTAAGCACTTCGAACTCCACTTCGATCCCTCCATTCTTCGTATTCCTGTATCACTTCCGGAGTGATTCGTCTTCGCACTGTCCGTGCCGCTTCGACAAAGTGTTTGCGTTGAATCTACAGCTCAGTCTCTACAAGTCAGTCGAAAGATCCGCTTGATGAAAGCGAGTGAAAAGTGTACATCAGGTGTGTTCATATCCTCGTTCATGGCGCTCAGCGCCGCGTCTTGACAGACAGAAGCGATCTCAGCTCCGGAGCAACCCTCAGTCTGCGGAGACGAAAGTCGAAGGTCAATCTCGTAACGGTTTCGATAGAATCAATCCAGGTAGAAACTCACGATTTGAGCCAATTCCTCCACGTCTACATCTGCGTTGACTGCCATCTTGCCAAAGTTGATTGAAAAGATTTGTTTACGCGCTTCGAGATCTGGTGGAGAGACGTAAAGGATTCGATCTAATCGACCTGGTCGCATCAAAGCAGGATCCTATAACACACGAGACTGTGAGTGACAAATTGATGTACGAAGACGATGGTAGCGTACAATGACGTCTGGTCGATTGGTGGCAGCAAGAACGACGACTCCATTCAATTCTTCGATTCCGTCCATTTCCGTCAATAAACTCATCAAGACTCGATCCCCTGTAGGTCCACTACTCTCGTCTGATCCTCGGGCTGGAGCGATCGCATCGACTTCATCCTGTATGTGGGCGGAGAGGGTCAGATGAGGTCTTCGATTCCGAGTGATTGTGAGACTCACGAGGAAAACGATCGAAGGTGCTGCAGCTCTAGCCTTTCGGAACACTTCCCGAATCGCTTTCTCTGATTCACCGACATACTTGTTGAAGACCTATTGAAGTTTTGAACGAGTGAGCTTGAGCGAAACCCACGAGAGAGAGAAAAGGGAGACGTACCTCGGGTCCCTTGACAGCAATAAAGTTCAATCCACCTTCCGTCGCGAGAGCTTTCGCTATCAGAGTCTTACTACACCCAGGAGGACCATACAGCAAGACTCCTCTCGGTGGTGACACTCCCAATCGTTTGAAAGTTTCCGGATGCAGCAAAGGCCATTCGACACTCTCTTTCAATTTCGATTTGACGTGTTCTTGTCCTCCGATATCTTTGAAGTAAACTTTTGGAGTCTCGAGGAACACTTCTCGCATTGCTGAAGGTCGGGTCGAGAGGAGAGCGGATTCAAGATCTGATGCTTGAAGCTTCATCGATGAGAGGGAAGAGGTCGAGGGTGAAGAGGTAGAGCTGGAAGAAAGGAGGGAGTAGGAGCGCTTGATAGCGAGGAGTCCACCGGTATGGACGAGGGACGAGAGATCCGCTCCAACGAAACCGTGTGTTCGAGCTGCGATGGATTGGAGAGCTTCTTCGGTAAGAGCGTGAGGTGTCTGTCGAAGCAATACTTTGAGAATTGATAATCGAGAAGCGACATCGGGAACGCCTGCAAGTCAAGTCTCAAGAGCTCAGCTGAGGTGCAACAACGACACAAGCTGAATGCGACACCGACTCACCGATTTCGATTTCCTTATCGAATCGACCTGGTCGCCGCAGTGCCGGATCTATAGCGTTCGGTCGATTTGTTGCCGCAATGACAACCACTCGAGGTTTCTCTTCCGGCTTGTCCTCTGTTTCCTCCTCATCGTCATCTCCCGCTTCCTCATCTTTCTTGACTTCCCCTTTCTCTTCCAAACCATCCATCAACGTCAATAACATCGCGACGACTCTCCGTTCGACCTCTCCACCCTCTTCTCGATTCGGAGCGAGAGCGTCCACCTCGTCGATAACGATGATCGCTGGACTGTTTCGCTTCGCCTCGGCAAAGATTTCCCTCAGACGAGCTTCGGTCTCGCCGTGATAGGCCGAAGAAAGGGACGGTCCATTGATAGTGAACAGACTTGAGCGAGTAGAGCGGGCGATGGAGAAGGCGAGCAAGGTCTTTCCAGTTCCAGGTGGACCGTAAAGTAAGATTCCGCGAGGTGGTCGGAGTCCTGATACAACCGAAACTTCAGCTTTGTCAGGTAGAGCTTCAAGTTTTAAGGTGAACTCACCGAAGTGACTATATAGCTCCGGTCTCGTCAGAGGCCATTCTACCATTTCTCGAATCTGTTCGATCTGGTTCTCCATTCCTCCGACCATCTCGTATCCCGGCAATTCACCTCCGTGGCCATTGGCAGGCGATCCCGTAGCTACTTGCCCGTTCGCCTTCGTAGCAGGAGAGCGCTTCTTGACTGCAGTCAAAGTAGAACCGGGTGCTTTGAAATTGATATGAGTCGAACGAGAGATCTGAAAGACTTGCTCTCCTGTTGGTGTCGAAGCTGAAGGCGTCGAGTTTGACCCTTTCGCGGACGACACGATCAGTCGTCGCACGAGACCATTGTAGGTGAGTTCGACAAAGTGATGCAAAGCGACGAAACGAAGATCGACTGGAGCCAAAGTCGAGATGAGTCAGTGAAGAGCTTGAGAACGTGGATATTGCCAACTCACCGAGTACTTCTTTGACATATGCTTCGAAGAAGCTATCCTTGCCCGGTTTCCCCTTCGCATCGTAGATCAGAGTCACTTTATCCGCTTCGACTACTTCGATTCCTGAAGTTGCGACAGTCGATACGGTAGCGGTTTCGCCGGGAGCAAGTCCCGCATTCGCAAGTGCCAAGGGAGAGACAGCGACAGCTGTTCATTTCTTCAGTCAGCAAGATGGAGAGGGAAGGAAGGGGAAATGTTCAAACTGACTATTTCCCGACAGAGTGAAGTTAGGCCAAGCGATTCCAACAGCAAATGTGGATCTGCTAGCTCCCTGTTTGCATCCTAGATAGTCAGCAGTCTTCTACAAGCTGTTTACTGAACGTTCAACATTGTACCTCTTCCAAATCCATTTTCTGCATTCCCTGCTCTAACGCTTCAGTTCCACTCGTTGCGGATAGCTTCCTGAGTACAAGAGCATCTCCAGCACATATCTTGACCGCTTTGAGGATCTCTGGTGCGATGTGGATTCGTTTGAGATGTCTTGAATGAACTGGAGATGAAGAAGTTGAGGAACTAGAGGGAAGCAGCTGAGTCGTGAATGGCCGCCTGGCTAGCTTCTGTAAAGCTGTTTCGGGAGCTTGGATAGGTGTCGAAGGAGCTGCCATGCCTTACCGAAGTCAAAGGAAAGAAGTAAAAATCTCACTTCGCAACATTCTCGTTTCGCAACTTCTCGTTGGCGAAGAAATAAAAGAGAGCGAAGTTCAACTTCATTCCGAGGTTGCTATAAACAAGTGACAAGGATTTGTATATACAAAAAGAGCTGAAGGGATAAATTCTATTATATGAAGCAGTTTTCACGAAGCTGTATAGGGGAATGAGATACTGGTACACGCGCAGATTAGACTTAAGCTTGAGTGGTAGTAGGAACGAAAGAACCGATAGGCTTGTTCTCGAGGTTGAGTCGTCCGCAGAGAACGTCGACGAGACGTTGCATTGGCTGCCACCATTGTTCCTTTCCTCGTCGGTTCTTGAAGTCGGCAGCTTCGAGCATCTCAGACAGAGGAACGAATCGAATACCGGCACCTTGGATCGCGATCGTAGCGGCACTCGCCTCGCTGTTTGAAGTGTGTTGCTTCTCGAGCCAGTCGATACACTTGACGGTGAGACGAACGGCACGAGTTCGGTCCCGAGGGGAAGGTACACCTCCTTGAAGGGTGTGACCGAGAGCGACGAGTCGAGAATCGAACAGTTCTTTGCCCTCCTCGGCGAGAATGTTGGTGACAACCTCTGTCGAGTAAGTCTTCGAAGCCTTCTCCGATCTGTGATTGGATGTCATTGGGTCAGTACGAGTTCTTGACAGTCGCTTGATCAGTGTATCGACTCACCGAATGACGAGACGACCCTCTGACTTTCCAGCAACATCTTGTCTGTATCGTTTCTTGAGGAATTCGACATCTTGAGCGAGCTGTTTGAGCGTGATACCGTTCTCAGGAGTGTAGACGAGATTGGCTCCGGTCTGTGGGAACAAGTATGCTCAGTAAGTAGCTAGTGTGAGGAGGAAGAGTGAAGAGTGAACTCACAGCGAGAGCACCGAGCATCGCAATGTATCCACAACCAGCACCTTGAGTCTCGACAACGAAGACACGATTCCTACTGGCTGAAGCACTCTGTTTGATCGCATCACAAGCTTCGACGAGAACGTTGATCGAAGTATCTGAACCGATTGACCATTCCGTAATTGGGACGTTGTTCGAGATGGTAGCGGGAAGGTGAACGAGAGGGATCTTGAGCGCCTTGTAACGATCCCTAGACTTTTCCAATTGGTTGACTGCGACCATAGCTTCGAAACCTCCAATGATGAGGAGTGAATCGATCTTGTACTCGGCGAGTTTCGCGGCGATACCTTCCATGTCGGAATCGGGGAGGGTTCGGTTCGTACCGAGTTCGGATCCACCTCGAGTAGTCCATTGGTCGACTCGGAGCCATGAGAGTTCGGCAACGTTTCCTTCGAGGAGTCCGACGAATCCGTTGTAGATCGCGACGGGAGTGTGACCGTGACAGAGAGCGTATCGCACAGCGGTACGAGTGGCAGCGTTCATACCTCCAGCGGGAGCACCGGTGCTAAATTGAAGGAGATGATGAATCAGCTCAGAAAAAGAGACTAGGAAGGGGACGGGAAACTCACTGAATGATACCAATTCGCATTCGTTGTTCTTCAGGTACGCGGTATTCGGTGTTGAGACGAGTGGTAGCGCGGAAAGCGTGAAGGCAGTCCTCGAATTCGGGATCACGGAGACTGAGTGCTCGGTTGAAGTCCATGGCTTCGATAGCTTTCGCTACTTCTTGAGTCTATGAACAGGTCAAACTAGTCAGCGTTGGGAAATGTGATACTTCGAAACAGATGCGTGAACTCACCTTGGCAACAGCTTCCATCAACGGTTGACGAGTAATCTTGTTCTCAGCGATACCGATAACGGGAGAAGGAGTTTCGGGTGTCGAGGTGAGAACAGCTTCGACAGCTTCAGCACCTTGGAGAGTGGCGAGGATACGATCGTAAGCGGCGGGGTTTCCTCCACGTTGAGTGTGACCGAGAGTCGTAACACGAGTGTCGAGTCCGAGGCGGTTTGTGAGGACTTCTTTGACATCGTTGGGAGTGATCGCGTTGAGTTTGCAGTCGTGAGCTCCTTCGGCTACGATGACAATAGTCTTTCGCTTTCCTTCTTCACGGTGCTATAGTGAAGAGAGACGAAAATCAGCGGATTCTAACGTAGAAGGAGAAGAGCCAAAACTCACGCGAGAAAGAACGCTGCACATCGAAGCTTGCCAGTCTTCAGCTGTAGGAGGTCGCTCGGGAATGAACATGTAATCGGCTCCGGTAGCGATAGCTGCCATCAATGCGAGCCATCCACAGTGACGACCCATGACTTCGATGACGAAAGCTCGAGAGTGAGAAGAGGCGGTCGAGGAAATGCTGTCGACGGCTTCGCAGATTCGGTGAAGAGCAGTGGTAGCACCTGTAAAAAAAGTAGTGGAGTCAGAGTTGAGCTATCGACTCGAACTAAACCTTCGCTTACCGATCGTCATGTCAGTTCCTGCCATATCGTTATCGATACTTCCAACGAGACCGACGATGTTGAGGTGCTTGTAAGTGTCGAATTGCTCTTGAGTGATGTCGCCTGGAAATAGAATGCATCGTGAGCATTTCAATCTGAACGAAATAAGGCAGAAGTTTTCGCTTACCTCGCTCGAGAAGGGCAGCGATGTGTTCAGGCCATTCAGCTCGCAGCCTATCGGCTCCAGTCAAACTACCATCTCCACCGCAGACTACGAGCGCATCGATACCGTGTCGGATCAAGTTGAGGGCAGCTTTACGACGACCTTCGATTTCCCTGAATTCAGCGCAACGAGCAGTTCCGATCAGAGTACCTCCAATACTAGCGAATCCTCGAACATCATCCCATCCAACCTGACGAACCGACAGTTTATTAGCTGAATGAACGAGTCTCGAGTGCTCCGAAAAGTGAACTTACTCGAATAATGTATCGACCCTTGAGAGTTTGTTCTCCTTCTCCCTCCTTCAATAATTCTCCCTCTCCATAAGTAGCGACGAAGCCACCTTGTCTTCGATCAGGTAGAGGGTTCTCGCTAGTGAGAGGTGCTCCCGAATGAGGTTCAGCAGCTTGCGAAACTGCATCTTCATCGTTTCCTCTAACTAATCCTTCCCATCCTTCCCTGACGACATAAGCTTCGCAGCCACTGTATCACATCAATGAGAACGAGATCAGTGATCTTGTTTAATTGTTGACCGAGAATTCTTTTTTGCTGCATAGCCCTTCGCCCATCCTCGGAGTGAGAACTTGAACTAGCTGAAACAGCTCGCAGCTAGACTGATCATCCATCATTGATACTCCTAGTGCTCTAATCGTAGCTTATCGCTTTTGATCCAACCAAATCGAGGGGTTCGAATTGTGATTCGAAAGGCAGAGAACTCACCGAGCGATAGCCATTTTGATGACTGCCCTCACAGCAGCGTTCATACCAGCACTATCACCTCCACTAGTCATACATGCCAATCTAGTCCTCTTGGGTCCTGATCCACCTGGAGTCATCGCAGGTTGAGGGGTTGAAACGCCTGAAGCATGAGGAGAGTTGGGTGCAGTTGCTGATGGCAAGACTTTTTCAAGCTTCTTGGTCACACTGTCGAGTGCTTGATTCGTGGCCATTGTTGAAGATGGAGAGAAAAAGTAAGGAAAGGAAAAGAAAATGGGTTCAAACGCATCATCGCAAACCTTTCTTCCTTGGGTTTTCTCACATAGTTCGAATGTTAGCTCGAAGATTCAGTGAAGTCGTAGACGACAAGCTGTGCACCCTAACCAGATCAAAAAAGCGCCGCAGATTTGGTGGGACCTTTCCGAGGTTTCTCGCACGAAAAAAGCTTTACAACTTCTTACTGAGTCGCTGAGGAGTAGGGAGGCTTCTCGCCGATTCGCTTCCCTCCGAGAGGCTCTCAAGAGATGGGAATGTCGTCGCCAGAGCCATTTGCGAGAGGTAGACGAAGGGCAAGACCGTTTTTGTTTCCACTCCGAATCGTCGCGAAGCTGTCAGCGAACAGATTCTCGTCGGATGAAACCAGGACCTTGAGAACTTATCAATATCGACGGGATGCATGAAAGGGAGGGGCTCCAAAGTGATCAAACGATGTAGACAGGACGTTGTACGCGGAAAGAAGAATCGAAGTGAATAGATCGACGAACCTGCAGGATAAGGACTCTTTAGAATCAGATCGCGCTTCGAGCAGGTGAGTATCAATGATCCAGAGAGAGTATACAGCCATCATTTTACGTATTCTAGTGGATACGATGGGCTGTAGCCCAGGATCAATGATTTCTGAAGAGCTTTTCCGTCACGAGGAAACGACATGAGCGAGCCAAAGTCGCACAGGAAGCAGAGGAGGAGTGAGTGTACAGTCTGAACGAGTCTACAGAGCATAGCGAAGCAGTAAAAGTGAAGGGTAGCATCTAGACCCTTTCCTCTCATTGAAGAATTTGCTTTGCTCTCCCACTTCCACTCCTCCCAACTCTCAATACCCGACTCTCTTTCCTCCCTTCTCTCCCCCTTTAAGCCTTCAATATGTCTACTTCAGCCCCTCGATTTGCTCGTCCAAAGCGAGAACGTGGCGGTCCTTCTTCTGCAGCTCCCAATTCTTCTTCCCCTTCTGCGCGTGACACTGAAGGTGAGCCTCTCTAACCACCTATACAACGATCGGACTACATCACTGACGCACTAGGCTATACAGCAGAGGAGACAGACGAGGTCCGCTCGCTGCGTTCAAAGTACTCTTCTCAACTTTCGACCGCAAAGGAACTCTTCCCAGACTGGACAGACGAAGACATCCTGTTCGCTCTGCAAGAGGCAAACGGTGATGTAGAAGTTGCTATCGTTCGAATGTCAGAGGGTGCGTCTCAATTCCTCTTGCTTTCACTCACTCACACTTGCTCGACTGCATCATTTTTAGCGCATTCACTAACTCGCCGATCTTTCTTATTTGTTCTGCTACTCTATTAGGTCTCGCTCATCAATGGGGAGCCGTAAAGACTAAGAAGGAGAAGAAGGTTTCAACTCCCGCTCAATCTTCCCTTCCCCCTCCTGTTCCTCAAATTAACTCTCGAGGCGGTTTCGCTCCTAGGGGTCGAGGCGGTTTCGGTGCGTTTATACATTCTCTCATGCGGGATATTCGAATCGCAACTGACGGCGCTCCATTGATAATCGATAGAGGGAGCTCGAGGTGGAAGAGGTGGACGAGGAGGTCGTGGAGGAAGGGGAGGTTCGACTGGTATCAACGGAGCTCCTCGCGCTCCCTACATTAACGGAGATGCTTCGAAACAACAACAATCGACTTCTTCCGCTACTACTCCCGCCGACACCAACAGCACCACTCCTTCTTCTTTCGCTCCCGCTGGAGTTTGGGGTGCCAAATCGACTCCCGCAGAACAATCGAAGGAGACTTCAGAATCCGCCGCCCCTGCTGAATCCAACTCGTCGACTCCCGCTGCCTGGGCTGATTCAGCTTCAGTAGGTGGAGCTCCTACCGAAGTTTCAACTACGGCGACTGCTGGAGGAGAGGATAGCAAGACGGAAACGAACGAGGCGGAACCTGAATCTGATCAGTCTTGGGGTCGACCTGCTCTTCCCAAGGCTGCCAGCCGAACTATCGCTCCTGGATCTAAAATGTCCTGGGCCCAAATCGCAAGGTGCGTTTCTCTTTTTTTTTTTCCAAAACGAGCTCCTTCGATTTGCTCATTCCTGATTGTTGGAGATCCTCGCAGGCCCGTCGACTCTCCCAAACCTGGACCTCCTCCTCCTTCCGCTGTCCCAACTACTGCTCCTGTTCCAGTAACCGTCACCACCGAATCTATCCCTGCTCCCGTCGAAACTCTTCCCGAAGTCGAAACTACCCCTGCTCCCGAACCCTCCATCTCTCTCGACGATGCCGCTCCCTCTACCACCGATGAGCCAGTCGCTCCCTCTACTACTACTGCCACCACCTACGATCCTTGGGGATCTACTCCTGCCGCTGCTCCTTCGCAACCTTCCCCTACTCCTCTCGCAGTTGGAGAAGGATGGGCCGACTCGATCGTCAACTCTCAAACTTCGACCGAACAAGATCCCGCATTCAAGCGAGAAGTCGAGGCTCACCTTCCTCCCAACGATATCTCAACCGCTGGTCCCATCGAAGTCGCTCCTACCCAACAACAAGAGCAAACTCCCGAGCAGTCGACCCCTGCTGTTCCTCAACAACAACAACAACAACAACAAGCTACCGCTCAACAACCCGCTCAAGACAAGTTCCTCGGATCTGGTCCTCCCGGTCTCCCTCAACCCGCGAAGCGAGCGCAACAAGAAGCTGTCGTTCTCCCCGGTTCTTCCGCTGGAGTCGACCGAGTCGGTGTTCAATTCGGTAGCCTCGACTTGTTCGATGGAAACAAACCTTCGTTCGGTCAACAAGGTCAGCAACAACAGCAATCTGAGGCTCCTCAACAACAACAACAACAACAATCTCAAGCTGTCGAACAACAACAACAGAGTCAACCCCAAGCTCCCGTTCAGCAACAACAAGAACAAGTTCCCGTTCAACAGCAACAAACTTCTTACGCTCAACCTCAACAAGAGCAAATTGCTCCTCAGCAACAACAACAACAGCAGCAGCAAGCTCCTCAACAGCACCAGTACCAACAATACCAGCAGCAGTACCAGGCTCCCCAACAGCAGCAGCAACAAGATCACTCTGGTTTCGCTCAACCTCCTCCCAACGCTTACCACCAACAACAATCTTCCGCCTTCTCTCGTTACCCTACTGCTCCTTCTCCTTACGGATATCAACAACAGCAAGGACAGCAACAGAACCCTCAACAAGGAGGAAACGAGGATCAATCTTCCGCCGCAGCTGCTCCTTCCCCTTACGCCCAATTCAAGCAACCCGAGACCGTTTCTTCTCCTTATTACCAACAACCTTCCGCCGCATCCCACTCTCCTGCTCCCGTCGCTCAACAACAACAAGCTCCCGCTGCTCAATCACCTTACGCCGCGTTCAACTCGATCCCTCAACAGCAACAGTCGCAAGCTCCTTTCGGCTCGTCTGCTAACGATTACTCGAGCCTCTACGGTCAAGATAGTATGAGGAACATGGTAAGCTCAACCTCTTACTCCCCTGATTGATTGGATCACTAACGAACCGCTTCTTCGATTTTCGATAGGGCTTCTACGACGCTTACGGACAACTCGCTCCTGGATCCGGTTACCAAGCTCCTTCGCCTCTTCCTACTCGTCCCGAGGATTCTTCAGCAGGTGCAGCTTCCCACACTCCTACTCCTCAAGCTCAAGTCGCTCAACAACCTCAACAACAAGGTCTTCCCGGAGCTGGTCAACACATGAACCCTTACGCTCAATACCCTTACGGAATGCCTTACGGTTACTACGGGTACGCTTTGACACTTTCTTGAAATTTTTGAGTCGATTCCCTTCTGAATTGACAGAAACTTGCGAGAAATGATTTAGATACAACGCTCAACCTTTCCAACAAGTTCCTCCCAACTACTCTGCTCTCCAGCAATCTTACTACGGATACGGTGCTCAACAACAACAGCAACGATTCCCTACCGCTGGAGCGCCCCAACAAGGTGCCGCACCGGGAGGAGCTTCTTCTTCTGCCGTTCGAGCTGGTTACCCGCAATTGAACTACGGTCAACAAGGTGGACAACAGAGTTACGGTCAACAACAATCTGTTGGAGGTCAACAAGGTGGAGGAGGTCAACAAGGTCCTTACGGAGCTAGTTCGAAGGACCTCGGAGAAATCTCTCGATCCTTCTTCTAAGCGAACATAGGTTGACTCGAGCCCTCTCCTCTTATCTCGTATCCCCTCAAAATGAACTCTCGACTTTTTCGACAACTCTTTCGCAACTTCCTACTTCCCCCCTTTCTTTGTCTAGTCGAGATTCCCAATCTTTCCTCTTCCTCCTCCTTCTCTATTGTCGCACATCTCTCTTCTCTTCCCTCCCTACCTCTTCTGTCAATTTTCTCTCTCTCTCTCTCTCTCTTTCTCTCTCCTATTCGAAAATGATCTTTTGTGTAGTTTGAATCGATTAGCAAGAATGACATCTCTTCTCATTTCGAGGAGTATGTTTTCATCTATCTACCACGGTCTCGCGTCTCGTCTGAGAGAGTAGAGCGGGACGTTTCCTGAGCGAGTAGTGCGAACGAAGCGAAGTTCTACTGGAACCTCGGCAATCGAGTTGACCTTTCTCCATTCACCTCGGACCAATCTAAGCCAAACAAGAGTTGTTCGTGAGTTATCTGTGACCTCTCACTATCCCTCTGTTCCTGTCTTATGCCTTACTCGTGCCGTAATCCTCCTACATTTTCCCTTCATCTCGCTCTCCACTTCGCACTCTTGCAACAGCTTTTACTCGCATGGGCTCACCGCCAACTACCAGCAGATCACCATACGGACGATATGTGAACGCTCAGTCTCCACTTCGACCTGATCAGATTGCTTTCTGTCCACCGAAACGTAAATCTGGAGGATCGATTCGACACAAGGAGTCTAACCGAGGTTCCTTCTGTCCTACCCCGACTTATCGACATCTACTCGGAACGAACAACTTGGGAGCTACCAATCCATTGAGAGTCATCGCACACATCGATATAGACGCAGCTTATGCAGCGATGGAGATGTCTCGACTCGGTTTACCAGAGGATCAACCACTTGCTACGCAACAGTGGAATGGACTTATTGCGGTCAACTATCCTGCGAGACAATACGGGATTGACAGACACGCGACTCCAGAGGAAGCGTTGAAGAAATGCCCTCATCTGAAGTTGGTTCACGTACAGACTTATAGGAATGGAGACACTGAACCGGGATACTGGCAAGATCCAACTCCATCTTATCATACCCACAAGGCGAGCCGAATTCTTTCGATCAATCCTTTTCGGGCCTCTTCGCAAGGTAACTGACTTTGATGGTCGAGGGTAAAACGCAGATCTCTCTCGACTATTATCGAAAGGAATCTCGCAAGATCCTCCAAGTCTTTCAAGAGTTTTGCCCCATCGTCGAGAAAGCCTCAATAGATGAATCCTTTCTCGACTTGACCTCGACCGTTCGATCCCTCCTCCTCTCGACCTATCCATCACTTCAGAACGTCCCTTCTTCAGGTCTCGACACGCCTCTACCGGCACCGAGAGAGATGGGAATTACACAGATCGATTGGGATGGAGAAACTGTCGGGAATTTGATACCTAGGAAGGGACAGCGAAAGGAGAAGATAATCAGGACGGATTCGAATCGTAATTACCTCACACCCTCTTCCACATCCGCCGAGCCTTCCACTTCCATCTCTGAGCCTCAATTCGATCTCGAACTCGACGCTCCTGATGCAGAGGAGGAGGAGGAGGAGGAAGAAGACGATTTATTCGAACCTGAAATCTCCTGGTCCGACATTGCCCTCTCCCTCGGAGCCCGCCTCGTTCATAAGATCCGTACAACAACACGTCAACGACTAGGATACACCTGTTCTGCCGGAATCGCAAACAACAAAATGTTATCAAAGCTTTGTAGCGGTTGGAAGAAACCAAACGCTCAAGTAAGCCTTACTCCTTTTTCTCCTCTCTCTCTCTCACTCTCGAGTCGAGCTTACTAGAGCGCGATGATTGACGGATAGACTATATTGAGGGATTGTGCGGTCGAGAATTTCTTGAAACCTATGAAGTTTCAAAAGATTCGAAATTTGGGTGGGAAGCTAGGCAAGGCAGTGAAAGAAACGTTCGTTGTCGAGACTGTTGGTGATTTACGGTACGTACTTTCTTCTTGACCGTCACAATATGATTCATAGAGACTGATGAGTGAGAGAGAGAGAGAGCATATAGTCAATTCGAATTGAGTGATCTACAGAGTAAGTTGGGGGAAGAATCGGGAGTTTGGTTATGGGAAGTGTGTAGGGGAATGGATTACTCTGAAGGTATGCTCATCATCCTTTACTCTCTCTCTCTTTCGGCTCAAAACTGGGAATGCTAACGAAGGAATTGTGAGATATGGTTTAGTCGAAGCGAAGACCAATGTGAAAAGTATGCTTTCGAGTAAGGATGTCTGGCCCAGTATTCACAAGTACGGTCAAGCGGTTAGTCGACCTCTCACCACTGTCTGGTATCGCTTTCGAACGAGAGTGATCGAAACGACGTCGTATCGATTTACAGATTCATTGGTTGAACGTTTTGGCGACTGACTTGCACGTTCGACTCACGGAAGCTCGACAAGACTCCCCTGGGCTATGGGTTCGTCGAAACTTCGAATCATCACTCTGATCTGTGACTGATTTATGGATGGAGAATGCCTTGTACAGCCTAAAACGATCACCTTGAGACATCGTTCCCCAACCTTTGTCAAACATTCTCACCAATCCTCCTTCCCCTATACCTCGAACCTCACAATCTCCTACATTGTTCAACAAGCCGAGAAACTCCTTCGAATCGCACTCGACAGTTCCGCACCCGAAAACAGCGTCATTTCCTCTACCTCCTTCTCTCCATCCTCGGTCTTGCCGATGAGTCCGAAAAAGAAAGGAGGAAGTCTATTTATCAATCACGAGACTGATATAGGCCCCTGGGGTAATTTGCAGCTGTGCTTCTCCGGGTTGGAGAGATTGGAAGAGGGTCAAAAAGGGATCGCAAGGTTCCTTGCGACGAGCTCGAATACCGCCGAGGGGACGAAGGAGCAAGAGAAAGTCAAGAGAGCGAAATCGGAGGTCATGGAACATCAACAAGGAGGAGGAGGAAGAGAAGAGGCTCAACTCCCGTCGCCGAAGAAACGAAAACTTGAACAGGACGATTCCAACTCGATCCTTGTGCTTTCTTCTCCTTCTCCCTCTCCTCCTCCAGTCTCTCGTCTTCCAACTCTCACTTGTCCCCGACCAGGTTGTTCAAGAATCCTCGAGATCCCTTCTTCCTCTCTCCCGTCTCTCATCGCTGCCGACTATTCGCGAGTATCGATCACGGAAGCGTTGAAGCGAGTCGAGGACGAAGAGAGGGATTATCATCTGGCGAGGGACATGGTCGAAGAGGAAAGGAAGTTAGCTGGTTGGAGAACTGCGAATTGCAAGTCGGAGAGTCCAGGAGGAGTAGGAATAGGAACGGCGAAGAAGCAGAAGAAGATGAAGAACCGAGTCAAGGACGAGAGTGTAGCGGGAAGAGGAGGAGTAAAGAAGGGGTCTAGCGAGAAACAAGGTGGTCAATCACTAGGTTTGAGGTCGTTCTTCGGGAAGTAAACTTGTTTTCTCATGTTGTCGTAAATATACACTTTTGTCGTTGTTAATTAATTACTATGATAGTTCTCGCTGAAGATCAACCGAGTCGTCAAGTTTGGGATTGCGATGAGTTTGCGAAAATGAGAGTACGAAGTTGAAAGTTTGCGATGACAGTCTTGCTTCCCTTCTCCTCAATCCACTCCGAATGCTGCTGATACCACCAATACTATTCTATCTACTCTCAATCTCGGCTACACGAGCACTTCAGATCCCGTTCCTCTCTCCTTCTCCCGCCACAGCCCCCACCTCTTCACCTCGTTCTCCTGTCCCCCTCTCTTCCCCTCAACCCTCGAACGCGCACACTCTGACCCTCCGGCATGCCTTTCACTCCTCTACATCTCACCGCCATCTCCCTCCTTCCCAACTAGACTACTCTCCTCAAGATCTACTCTCGATCTCTTCTCTCACTTCCTACTCTTCCTCCCAATCAATTCGTACGAAACGTATTCGAATCCAACGACCCAATTCACAAGAAGCTTTCCAAGCAGCGAGGAGGGCGAACTATTTCACCCCTTTGAGAGCGATGGAGAGTGGAAGATTACCGTCGATGGATGAAATGAGGGACATGGAATTGGCTAGTACATTGGAATGGGAGGAACACGAAATTGAGGCACCTGATACAGAGGATGTAGAGACGTTGGCGGCGATCGGCAAGATGACTAGTAATGCTTATACGACACCGGATCAATCAGGTTGGAATGATATCGGAGCGGGTTGGAATAGGGTACAGCGAATGATCGTCTCCTCTCTCATACGATAGAGATGATACTGATTCACACACTCTTCATGATTTATGCCAGACGGACTCGTTTGGTTGGAAAGAACATGGGATTAGAGGTCATGTTTTCGCAGATGAGAAGAACAAGACTGTCGTAGTCGCGATCAAAGGGACTAGCGCTTTCATTGTTGGAGGAGGAACAGAGACGAGTAAGAATGATAAGATCAACGTGAGTCGAAGTTCGAATCAAGTACCTCCATTAAATCAGACTGATGGTGCTGTTTGTTTTGCGAATCACAGGACAATCTACTGTTCTCTTGTTGTTGCGCTCGAGTCGATTGGTCATGGTCGACAGTATGTGATTGTTACGACAGTCCAAACACTTGCAAACAAGATTGTATCGAGCACGCAGTCATGACTAAATCCGCTTATTATCCCGTCGCAATCGTACGTTTCCCCCCTTCCCCCATTCTTGCCTCTCTTCACCCCCCGTACAATGATCTGACTCTTCCTCGAAAAACTCGCTCAGGATCTTTACAACAACATCTCTGCGATTTACCCTCACTCTCAGATCTGGTTAGCTGGACATTCCCTCGGAGGTGGTTTAGCAGCGATGCTTTCTCGTACCTACGGAGTTCCCTCTGTATCTTTCGAGTCCCCCGGTGACCTCCTCCCTACTCGTCGACTCCACCTCCCCCTCCCACCTCCCCCTTCAACAAACACTTCCTCAAACTCCTCTTCCCGTTCCCTCCAAGACGAACTCACAACGCATATCTTTCACACGGCCGATCCGATCCCTATGGGAGTATGTACGGGTACTATCTCTACGTGCGCAATCGGTGGATTCGCATTAGAGAGTAGGTGTCACACGGGTAAAACCATTTTGTATGATACAGTTGGAAGATTGAGTTGGAGTGTCGATATCAGGACTCATCCGATTCATATAATTATTGATTACTTACTCAAAGACGATTGGGGGGTTAAACCAAAGAGTTTGGGCGATCGAGGACAAGGGAAGACAAGGAGGAATTGGTTGAAGGGTTGGTGGCCTGGTAAAGGGAGAAAGGGAGAGGATGGAAGTGAAGACGGAGGAGAGGGAGGAGATGAGGATGACGATGAGAAGGAAGATGGACAGAGGAAGGGAAGAGGTGTACCAGAACCGAGGTTTGAGGAAGATGATTGCGAAGATTGCTTCAAATGGTCTTATATCGATGGTTACTGAAACCTTCCTGTGCTTGTACTTGTTCTTTGTCTCCCTTACCTTGTTGCTTTCATCCCCTCTCTGACTGTGTATATAACTCTGCTGCAACTTTGTCGTTTTCACCTTCCTTCCTTGCGAATTTGTCAATCTGCTGCTCTTTCGCAATCTTCGATCTTCGCTAAAAACTGCTGTTTCGGCCTTGGTTTTTTCGCTCGGTCTCGTTCACATACGTAGAGCTGTACACGGGACAAGTAGGCATGAACAAAGTAAACTAGCGAAGCCAGGTTCCAAGAAACGACGAATCCCGAAATTGCGAAAAACTGCTTTCCCTCGCTCTCTCTCTCCTCCACTTGACTCCACTCTCAATCTCAAGAGAATGCCTTCATTATTCCGCAAGTTGTTGACTCCGAAACAGTCATCTGCTAATCTCAAGACTGAACGTCGTCAACTCAAGTGAGTCGCTCTCCCTCTCCACTCTCCCACTTCTTATCCTCGATCGTTTTTATTAATCAATCGAACCCCGCTATCACCCGCATTTCTCCCCCTTAGATCTACTGGTGGAGTCCCAAATACATCAAGCATCAAGAGATGGACGTCACGGAACAAAAAGGATGGTACTTCCTGTTCTTTACCTCCCGAACTCGTTCTCAAAATCCTCGAACTCGCATGGAACGACGACTTGTCGACTGCGGCTACTTGCTCACTACTCTGTAAATCAGTCTTGGAACGTACTCGTCGATTCCTCTACACTTGTCCAACCCTCGTTTCGGCATCACAAATAAACTTGTTCTTGAGAGCGATCAAGAAGAATCCGTCGTTGGCCAGTCGAGTCGTAGGAGCTACCTTGAATGGACAGAATGCGGGAGCTGCGAAGATGGGGAATGGTGAGAGGATCAGAGGAGCCGTTACGACGAGATTACCTCAGTTACTGGAATTGTGCGGGAATCTTCAAGAGTTGACCCTCAAGAAGGCAGTCGTGTTTAGTTTGACAGATTTCTCAAACGCAAACTGTGAGTACAGGTTCTGTTCGTGCATCCGACGAAAGAGGAGGTGAACGAGGCGAAGTTTGGACTTCTTCGTTCTTCTCGACTTTGAACCCAAATTGGACGGTTGCTGACTCCCTACCTCTGCTCACAGCTCTCCTTCATCTCACCCTCGACGGTTGCCTTCTCTCGGACAGAACAACGACTCAACGATATCAAAAGTTCTACACCCCTCTACCGAACGTCACGACCCTCACCCTTCGTTCCGCCGAATTCGACTTGTCCACTGCCGATCACTTCCTCTGTCCCCGTACCCTTCCCGCACTCATCGCTCTCGAACTAGAAGGATGCAAACTCGTCGACAACCCGACAAGTCTCAACGATCTAGGAATCTACGAACCCCGACGTCTCGCATCTTGCCTCGAACTCCTCGTACTCAAAGTAGCCAAGAACACTTTCCCTACCTCGTCCGACCTCGCCACGATCGGAGAACTCCTCGAGAGCTGTACGAACCTCCGAGGACTTCAAATCGAAGCTGCTTACTTGGCCGCGCGGTTACTCGAGAACCTCCCTTTGACTCTCACTCACCTCGCACTCCTCGTCGCCCCCTCCCCATTCCCCGACTTGTATCAGAACAACCTAGAAGCCGCACAAGCTCTATCAACCTCGTTCATTTCCCTTTCCGTCTTGTCGACCTCTTCTTCCTCCCGTTCGACTCCATTCGGTACCTCCTCTTCTTCTTCCCCATCAACTCCACACTTGCTCACCCCCTTTGGTTCCCCCGCCCCTTCACCCCCTTCTCAACAACACCCATTATCCGAATTGATCCACTTGAGACTCCCTCGATGTTGGGAACAAGACGCACCTTATGGTTGGAAAGAACAAGAATTCGAGTGGGCCGTGAAAAAGATCACGAAAGTTTGTAAGGAACGATTGGTTAGGGTTGAGTATGCGAGACGGGAGGAAAGGAAGAAGGGAAGGATCGTGAGGGGTGTCGAATTGAGGAGGGAATTGGAATTGGTTAGGAACGAGGTCCCGTTGAGTGAGAATGATGAGCCTCGATTGTGGAGATAGGTCAAAAGGGGGGCTAAGGCGAGTGAGGGAGGATGAGGGGTTTTGCGAAGGAGAATGATTCGAGAGTTGGGTTTCCAATTTCCTCTCCTTCGTTGGGATCTCCTTTGTGTGTGGGGGTTTCGTTTCGCTTTTTCATCCTGCCTCATCATACACGTCGTTTCTGCTTCACGCTTCTAAGTGTATAGCTTCTTTCGTTCCCGTCTGCTGTAGTTGTTCAACTGTTCGTTTTCAGTTTTGGTCTCGTTTTATCTTATCCCTCCTTTTGTCGTTTTCGTATTGCTTGCTGCTATGGACAAGTCCTCCCTCTACTTCTATCGAGAGCTGCTCGTTCGAGTTGCGATTAGTTCCTCTTTGCGAAATATGATCAGACAAGAAATTCGAAAATCTCGCGTTTACTCCTCACCCTTGACTCTCACTTGCTCAGTCTCGCTCTACACCCACTCCAAGCTACCTTGATCACCCTTCAAGCACGCGCAAACCTCGTCTAGAATGGCTCGTGGTTCTACTTCCCAAAGACGACGTTCCCCATCTCCTTCTTCCTCCAACGAAGCCGACAACCCCGTAGGAGGTATGGAGGAACTAGATTTGAAAGGGAAGGAACCTATACAAGTTTGCAAGCATTTCTTTTTGCAGAATATGATTAGTAGGAAAGTGGTGGATAGCGATCTCGCAAAAGTCATGTACAAGGATTCAATCAGGTTGTGTGGGGGTGAGTTCAAAACTGTCCTCTCTCTATCTATCATTGCTCAACGCGTACTTTGATCAAGAAGGAAAGGGTGAGAGCTGATCTTTTATTTCGCAACTTTGGGTTTTGGAATATCTTAGTTGAGGATGCACCACCTCTAGCAGATTTCATTCAATCAATCGAAGCAGGGATCAATCTCATAGGATTAGAGATCAAACAAGTAAACGATCAAGAAACTGGAAAGATCTTGTACATTCTCGTAAGTTCACTTTTCAGTTCTTCGCAATTCTCTTTCCCTCTCTCTTCCTACTCTTCTCGAGAGGGCGATACTGACAAGAGTTTTCTTTATGGGACAGTCCAACTCTACTCAAGACGCACCAGCCAAGATAGCAACAGAATACAAAGCAGAAGAAATCGCATTCTTCAAATCCATCGTTCGTTTTTTTTCTTCTCCTCAACATTTCCTCTCATAACTTCGCAACCTCATCCAATATCGTATTTCTGTACAGGTCGAGAAGATCATGTTGGCAAGGGATATGAGTTATTGCGTGACCCAAGTCGACGCGATCAAGGGTGCCAAAACTCCAATCACTCGAATGGTAGCTATTCAATTGATCAAATCATTCCTCGCCAAAGGTGCGTTCTCCCTCATACACTTCAGCATACGAACTCTCTACTGACTGCTGTTGTGCTTTGATCGCCCGCAGGTTGGTTAGCATTGCATCCCTCTGGTCGATTGACCCTCTCCCCTCGATCCTTACTCGAACTAGCACCCTATCTCCGCGAGACCTATCGAGATGACGACGACGACGATCTCGAACCTCGAGAACGTACCATCGTCGACTGTAATCGATGCCTCAAAATCGTCACTTCCGTACGGTTTTTCCCCCTACTCTCCCTCTCTCTTCACTTCACTCTCGTGCTAATCCGTGATTACTCGAGTAAGGGCTACGCATGTCCCAATCCAGAGTGTTCAGTCCGACTACACACGTTCTGTGTAGGAGCGAGAATCAATCAATCAGGTCAATGTCCCGATCGACTGTCGAATCCTGAATCACCTTGTACTCAGTTAAGCCTCTTTCCCTCTCTCTCCTCTAGTCTCTCTTCTCTGTCGTCTCAGCACTGAAATGGATTCGTGTCTATGTGTGAAACTGTAGGGTTTGGAAGAAAGATTCTAATCGGAAATTTGTTGGACACCCTATTGGAGTTAGTGCGTTGGGATTGGGAGGGGACGAAGGACACCCTACTAGTCAATTGAGCGATGAGGAGGATGAAGCACCGCAACCGATTGCGAAGAAGGGGAAGAAGGGAGCTGCGAAAGGGGGGAAGAAGGTGAATGGGAATGGGAAAGCGAAGGGCAAGGGGAAGAAGAAGAGTACGGAAGAGGATGAGGATGAGGAAATGGATGATGATGACGATGATGAAGACGATGACGATGGTCAGTTGTCCTTGTTCTTCCATCGACTGTGAGAAGACAGCTGATCGTAAGAGTCGAAGACATGTCAGATTCTGATGGAGCTGGATCAGCTACTCAATCTGGAGCACGACGATCTTCTTCTCGAGCTGCTGCTGTGGCGGGAAAGAGTAAGAGGAGAGCTATACGGGATGAGGACGAGGATGACGAGATGGAGGATTAGGGAGGGATCCTTGCGAATTTGTTGTGTTAATTAATCAGTTTCTCACACTGACGAGTGGTTTGATCGCTTCGCGCCCTGGTTCGATGTGAGTGATGTAGAGTCCTGAAGTAGTGGACAATAACTCGAGATTGTTGCGGAAGTTGGGCGAAAGTTCTCCGAGAATAAGTTGCGAAAGTTTGCTCCTTGTCGTCTACACTTCACTCCTCTCTCTCTTGCTACCGCTTTTGATCAGCCCAATAAACCAATAGCACACTCACAAGACCCCTTCAAACGCTTTACCGTACAAGATGCCCATCACTTCAGTTACTTCGTTACGTCAATTCCAGCAACTCACTGATAACGACTCGACTATCTCGCTAGTGGACTTCTTCGCTACCTGGTGAGCTACTACTCCATTTCTCCCGTTCTCTGTGATGGTTTCGCTGACTTGTATCCCCACTAAACTACCTCATCTCTCTCATCTCCCTGTTCACCCAACCTCCCTGCTGCTACTTTCACTATACAATCGAGTAGGTGCGGACCATGTAAACAGATTGAACCCATCGTACAAAAACTCTCGACAGAATATGCTGGACGAATTCAAGTAAGCCTTTCTCTCTCTCTCCTCTGCACCTGATCCGTAATCTCGCTAACACTCACCGTGCAGTTCCTCAAAGTAGACGTTGATCGAGCAGAAGATGTCGCACAAGAATTCAGAGTTCAAGCCATGCCAACTTTCATGGTTCTTAGAGGTTCGCAAAAAATTGACGAGCTCAAAGGTGCGAACCCTGGAGCGTTGACGGCGTTGGTTAAAAAGTATGCGCCTGCTATTGGAGCGTCGGCGAGCGGAAGTAAGGAGCCAGTCGAGAAGGGGCTAGAGGGATTCGTAAGTTCGCAATTTTCGTTCTCTTCCTAGGTTCAAATCTGATTTGCGAGCGTGTTGCAGGCTTCACTCAACTCCGGAATCGACATGTCGCAAATCCAATGCCTCAATGAAGCTTCGGATCACACGATCAAGGATTTACTCAAGGGAGGAGGTGATAAATGGTTAGAAAGTGATGCTGATGAACAATTACTACTCCAAATCCCCGTGAGTCGAAGCCTTCATTCCTTCCTCGAGCGTTTGAGCTGACTCTCCGTTCCTTCCTTGCAGGTCAATCAATCGATCAAACTTCGAGCTCTCCGTTTCACTACTCTCCCTTCCTTCCTCTCCTCTGCACCAAAGAAGATCCGATTGTTCGTCAACCAATCTTCGACTGGTTTCGACGAAGCCGAATCTCACGAGCCTGCTCAAGAACTCGAGTTGACCGAAGCTCAAGCGAAAGGAAGTGAAGCAGTACATCTTCGCTTCGTCCGCTTCCAGAGCGTTTCCCATCTTTCCGCAAGTCGCTCTTTACCTCGATCGCGCGAGAGTGGTGCTGATCCTGGCATTTGAGCGGTTTGCAGATCTTTGTCGCTTCGAATCAAGGAGAGGAAGATGTTACTCGAATCGACAAACTAGATTTAATCGGTGTTCCCATTGAGGGTACCGCAGACCTCTCTGGTTTGGGCAAGAACGATGAGGAATAGATCCCCAGTAGTAACAATGAATTACAACAAAACTTGACAACTTTCGAGACGAGGGAGATTTAATCCGCAACGAGCAGAATGATACAAGTGATAATAATCAACAGTCCAATCCCCAACATACAAGCATCGCCTACTCTCCCTGCATACGCAAACCCTTTCTTCTCGAAATAAGCAGCAGTCACACCGTAGTAAGAAGAGACTGAACTCGCGACTGAGGCGAGAGCAGCAATGAAGAATAGAACACCCAGCTATCGTAATCCCTCGGAAAGTCAGTTTGTAACTCAGCTGAGAAGAGGATGGGCTCACGGGTGTCTCAGCGTCAAGTTGGAACCGTGGAACGTTCGTAGCTTGACCCAATTGGAAGCGGAGCAAGAGAGCCGAAAAGATTGCGACGAGATAAATCGTCAATTTGATCCAACTTAAGAAGTTCCGCTCTCGAGCTACACGATCGAATACGTCGTAAGCTTCGTAGAGCATCAAGTAGCAGGACGAGGCAAGGCGTACCGAGGAAATCGCGAGCTATACGAGAAGAGAGAGTCCAGGACAACCGAGATCAGCTCCGGAGCTTGAGCCGTGCGGATGAGACGGAGCGTACCGGTTGAACCTTCGTTTGGGATGATCAAGGGTCGCTTCCAGCTTGCTTTGGGCCAGCCTGTTCCTCCCTCCTCAGAGTGGAGAGAGAGGGAGCGTGTGGCTTCGGGAGAGTCTGGAGCAGCAGCTGCTGGGTCTCTGAGCATACCCAGCACGATTCTGTATACTCGAGGTGGACGAGTGAGGTTCGGAAAGTCCAGCGTGAAGAGTAGGGAACCGAAAGAGATGAAAATTTCGCAACCTCTCTCTCGCGCAACCCAACGACAAAGAAGGATTCTAGACGACCGTACAACGTTTCCAATGACATGTGATAACGATACTACTGAATCCTAAGAACTGAATAAACCAATCGCGATTTTCTTCGCTTTCTCCAAAGTCTCTTCGCCTCCCGCTTCCTTCCAAACCTCTACTTCACCCTCTTTCCTACTCTTCTCCATCCTCATCACCGCCATCCCAACTTCACCCGAATCAATCTCGAGGTTCCCCAAGTGAGCACCGGCAGCTCTCAAACCTTTCACCATTTCGAGTCCGATCGTTCCTCCAATTTTCGCAGCGAGGAAGAGAGGAGAATGACCGTGTGCGTCTCTGACATGGACTGATGCGCCGTGGGAGAGGAGGAGGTCGACGTTTCGAGGTCGATTCGCGAGGATGGCGAGATGGAGAGGGGTTTCGAGGGATGCTGAAGTCGGTTCGTTGAGGAGGGAAGGGAGTCGCGATTGATGAGTATCGAGGAGGGAGCTGAGTAGGTCATCGGTGCGACTCGCAGCTTGACCGAGAAGGTAAGGTAGGATAGCAGATTCGATCGCTTCCTCATCTGCGAGAGTCGACGGCCATTCGACTGCCAATTCGTCGGGGACTTCGACCGGTGGTGGTGCGGTATCGTCGGGGAGGAAAGCGGTTTTGTGAGCTGGCGAAGCTGGTCGACGTTGACTGACTGGAGAGCAGGCGATCACTTGGGTGAAGAGAGACCTCAGTCGACCTTGAGTGTCGGGAGAAGAATAGGTTGGAACGGGAGAGACGGGAGTGAGCTCCCCTCGTAGTGGTTGAGTAATCAGCTTGCGAACTTGTTGTGCCGTCAGGTCGGGTTTCGAAAGGAGATAGGCCAATTTCGCGAGTGCGCACTACCGAGAAATCGAAAGTTAGCATCAGCTTCGAAAGAGTGTGCGGAAGTCAGCGTACCTCGGTAGTCATGTCAGACCCGCTGACGATCCCAACCGCTGCGAGAGCTCTCCCGGTTTCATAGATCTCACTCGCGACTCGACCTTGAGCGCATTGAGTAACATTAACGATAACTACTCCTCGATCCGCTGCGTCTCGAAAGGCCGACAGCAGATCCTCCCTTCGAGGAGCGTTTCCTGCTCCGTAAGTCTCCAATATCACTCCCTTGATGTCTCCTCCCAAGAAGCCTCTGATCGCCGCTCCGGTAAGTCCTGGAAAGATTCGAAGAGTTGTGACTTGTGATGAAAGGGCTTTGTGAGCTCGGAATGGTCGAGGTCCAGGTCGAAGTACTTGCGACCAGGCGACTTCGATGTCGATTCCGACTTCGGCGAGAGCGGGAAGCTAGAGGAGAACTCGAAGTCAGTATCTTTCGAATGTCATCGATCGAAGGGCCGGACTCACATTTGGGCTCGTGAATGCATGAAAGTCGTCGGCAGAAGCTTTTCTATCGAAATCGAGAAGCATCAGCGACGTCGCCAGGCTGAGCACGAATGAGAGCTTTTCTTACGATGTACGATTCCCTCGAAATAGCGTATTGTCAAAGTAAAGACAGACCTCCGGGATCTGAAAGTGACCGGCGATAATCAAGGAAGCCTAGAAACAGCGGCTGTGAGCAACGGGCAGCGAAAGACGAAGAGCAAAGGTAAAGAAAGAGCTCACGAGAACATTGTCGACCGCGTCAGAAAAGAGTTGTGAGAGGGGAATCTGCGCTCCTGTGATGATGACAGTCTTCCTATCGACTCGAGATAGTGTCAGTGCTGATGATCAAGGACCTGAGTAAGCGGAAGACTTACCCGAGATCTTCGAGAAGAAAACTCAGCGCAGACGCCGAATACGACATTGTGTCGGTCCCATGGAGAATGA
>Ga0308169_10001269_pt1 | contig 30225 bp, 28 predicted proteins | sample PhyBR1_2_FD_202139 | JGI IMG/M metagenome (GOLD analysis project Ga0308169, IMG submission 202139) | Phyllosphere microbial communities from UC Gill Tract Community Farm, Albany, California, United States - DLSLSB.R1 | ecosystem: Host-associated > Plants > Phyllosphere > Unclassified | place...
ACGAGTGGCAGTGCCGACACGAGGGCGATGGCAAGAATTTTGTGCTTCATGGATGAATCTCCAGTGTTTGTTTGTGAAATAGCCTAGTAATCATGACATGCCCGACGGACATCTGTCACCGGGTTCGCCCAACACAAATCGGCGCGACGGCGGCCGGAATCGACACCGGCCGCAAGCCAATTCAACCGGCTTTTCATAGGAGAATCGCGGGTTTCGGCGGCCCGTCCGGTGGCGCAAATGTGCACTGAGATCATCGAAAAATATTGCTGAAAATCAATTCAAGACGTTGCAGAGACGCCACATTTTCGGCCTTGACGGCTGTTGCAATGCGCAATAACGGTGCACGCATGCCGTTTCAGCGCGGCGGTACAGCAGGAAAGCAGGGTGCGTGAAAGCGGTTTCCGGCAGCCGGGCATCGAGGACGTCGTCTGTTTTTTGCACCGCAGTAGTGCATGACGGATTCTGATGTCAGCGCACGATTAAAGATTAAAGCTGACCGTTCGCCTGATCAACGCGCATGAATCACGTCGGCACGGCCAGTCATGCGTGCATGCTACGATCTCGGCGTCGTCGACCAACCTCTGTCTATCAAGGATCACACCAACGTGCAAACCGGTATCACGCAAGCGCCATTCGGCCAATTGCCCGGGGGCGAAACCGTCACCCAGTTCACGCTCACCAACGCCCGTGGCATGGTGGCCAGGATTATCGACTTCGGCGGCGTCATCACCGAACTGCACGTACCGGACCGCGATGGCAGGCTGGCGGACGTGGTGCTGGGTTTCGACACGATTGGCCCCTATTGCAGCGACAGTCCGTATTTCGGCGCGCTCATCGGTCGCTATGGCAACCGCATCGCCAAAGGACAATTCACGCTCGACGGCCTGCAGGTGCAACTGCCCGTCAACAATGGCAACAACCACCTGCACGGCGGTCCCGGTGGTTTCGACCGCGTCCTGTGGCAGGCAACGATCGACGGCGACAGCCTGCGCCTGGTCTACCGCAGCGTCGACGGCGAGATGGGCTATCCGGGCGACCTCGATGTCACCGTGGTCTATACACTCACGGATGCCAATGAACTGGTGGTGCGCTTCCACGCCGTGACCGACAAGGCCACGCCGGTCAACCTGACGCAGCACAGCTACTTCAACCTGGCCGGCAAGGGCGACATCCTGGCGCACTGCCTGACCATCGATGCCGACCGCTTCGTGGCGATCGACAGCGAATCGATTCCAACGGGCGAGCTGGTGCCGGTCATCGGTACACCGTTCGATTTCCGCCAGCCGCGGCCCATCGGCAAGCGGCTCGATCAGCTCGACGAACAACTGCGCCACGGCAGCGGCTACGACCATAATTTTGTCCTGAATAAAGCTGAGGGGAGCGCGTTGACACGGGCTGCGCGCGTGAGCGAACCCGTCTCCGGGCGGGTGCTGGAACTGTGGACGCAGGAACCCGGCGTGCAGTTCTACAGCGGGAACTTCCTCGATGGTTCGCTGAGCGGCAAGGGCCGTAGCTACGCGCATCGCAGCGGCTTGTGCCTGGAGCCGCAGCACTTTCCCGATTCGCCGAACCAGCCGCAGTTCCCGAACGTGATCCTGCGCCCGGGCGAGGTCTACGCCACCGAGTCGCGCTTTCGCTTTCTGACCGAGGCGGCGTGATGCAGGTGCTGACCGACACCCGGCACGAGCTGGGCGAATGCGTGCTGTGGTGCGAGCGAACCGGCCGGCTGCTGTGGACCGACATTCCCGCTGCCGTCCTGTGGTCGTACACGCCGGCCACCGGCCGCACGATCAGCTGGCCGATGCCCGAACGCCTGTGCTGCTTCGCGCTGACCGGGAGCGATGACCGCCTGCTGCTGGGGTTGGCGTCGGGCCTCGCGTTCTTTACGTTCTCAAGTGGCAAGGTCACGCGCATCTGCGACGTCGAAGCCGCGATCCCGTCCACGCGCCTGAACGACGGCCGCTGCGACCGTCAGGGCCGCTTCGTGTTCGGCATGTTCAACCAGGCCGAAGATCCGAAGCATGCGCTGGGCGGTTTCTATCGCCTGAACCTTGACCTGTCGCTCGAGCGCTTGCCATTGCCCAATGCCGCGATCGCCAACAGCATCTGTTTCAGTCCGGACGGGCGCCGCATGTATTTCGCCGACTCGGCCCAGAAGGCGATCCTGTACGCCGACTACAACCCGTGCAGTGCCGAAGTAGGGCGGGTGCACACGTTCGTCGCAGCCGATGCCGTGAAAGGCGAGCCGGATGGCGCCACGATCGATGCCGATGGCTACCTGTGGAGCGCGCGCTGGGGCGCCGGCATCGTCGCGCGTTTCGCGCCCGATGGCCGGCTCGATCGCACCGTGCCGCTCGCTGCGCCGCAACCAAGCTGCCCGGCGTTCGGCGGCCCTGATCTTGCGACGCTGTTCGTGACCAGCGCCCACGTGGGCATGACGGACAGCGAGCGCGCCGCTGCGCCGTCATCGGGAGCAGTGTTTGCACAGGCGCTGGATGTGCGTGGTCTGCCCGAGGCGCGCTTCCTGCATGCCTGACCGGGCCGGGCCGAACCCGGCACATGGCCCGAACTACAGCATCCGTACCCAGTTACCCTTGTAAAGAATCGGCCCGGTCGGTCCACCGGCGCCCGGCGAGCCGCCGCGCGGTTCGAGCGACACCGCCAGCGTGGCGATGTCGTCGCCAATTGCGCTGCCGGTCAGGGGCAGCTCGATGGCGCCTTGCGCCGGAATCACGCCAAGCGAACGGGGCGCACCATCCTTGGGAACCGCCCACAATTGCAGCGACTTGTCGGCCGCAACCGGCGCATTCTCGACCAGCCGCGCCGTGAACACGCGGCGCTCGCTGTCGGCGGTCAGCAGCAGCGCCGTGCGTGCCTTGTCATCGATCAGCGTGGCGACAAGGTCGATCTGCGGCGCCTCGACCAGCGTCGAACGCAGCACGCCCACCATCAGCAGCGTCGCGGCCAGTGACGCCAGGCTCAGCGAACGCCAGAACGTCAGCGACTCGGTACGCCAGAACTGCCAGGCCGCGTGCGCACGTGGTTGGGCTTGCCCCAGGCCAAGGCGGCGCTCGATCGCGCGCCACACCTGGGCGCCGGGTGTCTGCGCACCCGTGAATTCAGCCATCGGCATCAGGCGCTCCTGCCATTCGGCGGTCATGCGCTGCAGGGTCGCGTCGTCGCGCAGATAGCGTTCGAAGCGCCGGCGCGCGCCACCCCTGAGCGTGCCGAGGACATATTCGGCCGCCAGCTTGTCGCACAGTTGCGGGTTATTGCGGATATTCATGCTCGTTCGCCTTTAACCAGGCAGGTCTTGAGTCGCTCCAGGCTGCGGCGGATCCAGGTCTTGACGGTACCGATCGGTATCGCCATCTGCTGCGCCACCTCGCTGTGCGACAGGTCATGGAAGAAGGCCAGACCCACGACTTGCCGGTGCGCCCCTTCGAGCAACGACATGCAGTAGGCCAGCGCCTTCGCGTCATGGCTGATGAGCAGAGCGTCGATCGGCGTCGCGCGCGGGTCCTGCAGGGCCGCCATGATCTCGGCATCGAAGACGGGGCCGTCGATATCAAGGTCGTGAGCGCAGCGGCGCAGCAGGTCGAGCGACTTGTTGCGCACGATCGTCGTCATCCACGTCATGGGCGCGGCCAGGTGGCGCTGGTAACCGGCAGCGCCGTTCCAGATTGCCACGAATCCATCCTGCAGTGCTTCTTCAGCCAGTTCGCGCTTGCCTAATATACGCAACGCGTAACCGAACAGTTTCGGGGAAATGGTGTCGTACAGCGCGCGAAAGGCCGCTGCGTCACCTTGTGCTGTGCCTTGCAGCCACACTGCCAGCTGTTCGGGATCGGGATGAAGGGTATCTGGCACTGCCATCCTTGGACGTTGTGGAGTGGGAAAAAAAGTGATATTGACAATATCATATCGTCCCATCCGCGCTCGCACGGGTGGCCGATACAGCGTCTTGAAATTATTTTGAAATAGTTGAAACCGAATCAATCGTGCGTCAGTACAAGTTGTACGCGCTGCATGGTTGGTGACGGCCAGGTTTCCTGGTTGAAATACCCAAGCAGACGCCAGCCCATTTACCTGATCGCATCAACCGGAGACACACCATGACAGACACGAATGTGACATTGGCATTGCTCGAATCACGCAAGGAAAAGCTGGAAAAGCGCCGCTCGTTCTTCAAGAACGTGGGAGGGATCAGCGTCGGTATGGTGGGCGGTACCTTCCTGTCCGCCTGCGGCGGCTCGGTCAAGGACGCCATTGCGCAGGCCGCGCAGCCGACCGATATCGACATCCTCAACTTCGCGCTGAACCTCGAGTACCTCGAAGCGCAGTTCTATTCGTACGCGGTGTTTGGCACCGGTCTGGCAGCGAACCTGACGACCGGCACCGGCACGCAAGGCGCCGTCACGGGTGGCCGTGCAGTCGCATTCAAGGATCCGCTGGTCGCGCAGTACGCCAAGGAAATCGCGCAGGATGAAATCGCGCACGTGGGCTTCCTGCGCGCAGCGCTTGGTACGGCAGCCGTGGCCCAGCCCGCCATCGACATCGGCGGCACCGATCCGAACGGCGCGTTCTCCAACGCTGCCCGCGCGGCTGGCCTGGTGGGGCCGGGCGTCGCGTTCAATCCGTATGCCAGCGATGAAAACTTCCTGCTGGGCGCCTTCATCTTCGAAGACGTCGGCGTGACCGCGTACAAGGGCGCCTCGCCACTCATCACGAACAAGACGTTCCTCGAGGCGGCAGCCGGCATTCTGGCAGCCGAGGCCTACCACGCGGGCATTGTGCGCACCGTGCTGTACTCGAAAGGGTTGACGGCGCCATCGCTGCGCACCGCAGCCACGGCGATTTCGGATGCGCGAGACAGCCTGGATGGTTCGACCGACGTCGATCAGGGCATCGTCAATGCGACCGACAGCAGCGTGTCGAATATTGTCCCGCTCGACAAGGATGGCATCGCCTTCAGCCGTACGCCGGGCGACGTGCTCAATATCGTGTATCTGACCAAGGAATCGGTCACGATGGGCGGGTTCTTCCCGCGCGGCGTCAATGGTGTGCTCAATATGAGTTCGGCCTACGTCTGATTGCCAGCAGTGCCGGGCGATGCGGCTTGTTGCATCGCCCTGGCGGGGCCATGCGCTGTCAGCCGGCGCCTGCCCGCCGCATGCGCAGTGATGCATGAGGATTGTGGCATCCCCGCCACGTCAGATCCCGGGTGCTGCCTAACGAGCGCGGCCCCGTTTGGTTGCTCGATATAATCGCCCAACAAGAATAGGTTGGCGGCGATGCAGTAAAGCAGGACAAGATGTTCAGGGTTTCAAGCTCGCCAGCCTTGCAAGAACCACACTGGGTATTCCTGATGAGTAATCTGAGCGGCTTCATGCCGATGGTCGATGGCAGTCCAGCACTGTCCGGCGACCGTACCGGGCTGGACGCACCTGCACCAGTCCTGGCCGCGCCTTCCACGCTGTTCGAGCCTGCGTTGTTCGAGCCTGTCACTTGGCCAGATGGCCTGCGCGCCATCGCCGACCTGATTCAGGCGTCGCGCTTTCCAATGTTTCTGGCCATCGGGCGCGAGCTGCGCCTGTTCTACAACGACGCGTATTCCGACCTGCTGGGCGACAAGCACCCGGCGGCGCGCGGCGCGCCGTATGCCAGCGTGCGCCCCGAGCTGTGGGATCGCATGCGGCCGTATTTCGACGAAGTCCTGGCCGGCGAATCGGCCCAGCTCCAGCACGCGCTGATGGAATTCGAGCGCAACGGCAAGCGCGAACGGCGCTTTTTCTGCGTGGCGCTGTCGCCCGTGCGCCATGCCGGCCAGGTGGCCGGCGTCTACTGCGTGCTGACCGAAACGACGTCCGACGTGCTGTCCGATTACCGCCACGCGTTCCACCAGAAGCTCGACGAAACGCTCGACGGCCTCGATGACGCCGCCCACATCATGCGGGCGACGAGCGCGATGACGGGGCAGACGCTGGGCGTGGCGCGCGTGGGCTACGGCGAGATCGACGCTGCCGGGCGCACCGTCAGCATCGACAGCGACTGGACCAGCGGCCGTATGGCCAGCCTGGCCGGGCGCGCGCATCCGTTCGATGCGTTCGGTCCGGTGATCATGGCCAAGCTGCGCCAGGGCCGCAGTGTGCGCATCGACGACGTCGACGACGACGAACGCAGTGCGCCGCATGCTGCGGCGTACGACGCCATTGGCGTACGTGCGCTGGTGATGGTGCCGATCGTCGAGGAAGGGCGCTTGTGCGCGGTGTTTTACCTGCACGAGCCGATGGCGCGCCACTGGACCGAACAAGAAGTGGCGATGGCCGAAGACGTGGCGCGCCATACGCGGGAAGTGGCGCGCCGCTCGCGCGTCGAAGAACACCTGCGCGACGAGAGCCGCATCCTGGAAACGGTCAACCGCGCCGGGCGCGCACTGGCCTCGACGCTCGACCTGAACACGCTGGCGCAATCGATCACCGACGCTGGCGCCGAACTGAGTGGCGCGCGCTTCGGCGCGTTCTTCTGCCACACCGGGGGCCGGGACCACCCGCTGCAGGCGCCGCTGCACGAGCAGATGCGCCTGTACGCGCTGTCGGGCGCGTCGCGTGAGCAGTTCGACCGCCTCACGCCGCCGACGGCGGCCATCTTCCGCCCGCTCATCGAGGGCGGTGCGCCGGTGCGCAGCGACGACATCACGCGCGATCCGCAGCATGCCGCACTGGTGGCCGATGGCACGCCGCTGGCGCAGCTGCGCGTGCGCAGCTACCTTGCGGTGCCGGTCGTGTCGCAGTCGGGCAAGGTGCTTGGCGGCCTGTTCCTTGGCCACCCGGCGCCGGCCATGTTCACCGAACGCACCGAGCGCATCGTCGCCGGTCTGGCCGCGCAGGCCGCCGTGGCGATGGACAATGCGCACCTGTACGAGATCGCGCAAACGTCGGCGCTCGAACGCGACGCGCTGCTGCAGAGCGAGCGCCTGGCGCGCGTGCAGGCCGAGCGCCTCAGTCACACCAAGGATGAATTCCTGGCCATGCTGGCGCACGAGCTGCGCAATCCCCTTGCGCCGATCAGCAGCTCGGCCAGTTTGCTCAGCCTGCAGTTCGCGAACGAGCCGCGCATCTGCCAGACCAGTTCCATCATCAGCCGTCAGGTCAAGCACATGAGCCGCCTGATCGACGACCTGCTGGACGTCTCGCGCGTCACGCGCGGGCTGGTCAAGCTCAAGCTGGCGACGGTCGATTTTCGCGATGTGGTGAGCGGGGCGCTCGACCAGACCCGCCCGCTCGTGCTCGAAAAATCGCACCACGTGACGGTGAAGCTGCCCGACACGCCCGTGTACGTGCGGGGCGACCTGACGCGCCTCGTGCAGAGCGTGGCCAATATCGTCGGCAATGCCGCCAAGTACACGCCCAAGGCCGGCACACTGGCGCTGCGCCTCGTGTGCAGCGACGGGCGCATGACGCTCGAGGTGCGCGACAACGGTTCCGGCATGCCGCCCGACCTGGTGCCCAATGTGTTTGACCTGTTCACGCAGGGCGCACGCACGCTGGCCAGATCGCAGGGCGGGCTGGGGCTGGGCCTCACGCTTGTCAAGCGCCTGGTCGACCTGCACGATGGCGAGGTCACCGCGCACAGCGACGGTGTCGGTTGCGGCAGCACGTTCACGCTGTGCCTGCCCTGCGTGAGCGCGCGCGCCGACATTGATGCCGACGATGCGCCGCCGTCCGATGTCGATCCGGTACGCGCCGCGCTCGGCCGCCAGTTGCGCGTGCTGATCGTCGACGACAACACCGACGCCGCCGACAGCCTGGCCACGCTGCTGCAGGTGCAGGGCCACGCCACCGCTGTCGAATACGATGCCGCCTCGGCCCTGCGCCGTGCGCGCATCGAGCATCCCGATGTCATGCTGATCGATATCGGCCTGCCCGATATCGACGGCTACCAGCTGGCCTCGAGCCTGCGCGCGCTGCCCGAGATGGCGGCCACGGTGCCGGTGGCGGTCACTGGCTATGGCCAGGCGAAGGACCGCGAACGGGCGCTCGAGGCCGGCTTCGTCCATCATCTGGTCAAGCCGGTCGACATGACGGCGCTGGTGCGGATCCTGGAATCGAGTGCGTCACTGGCGGCGCAGGCCGAGGCAGCGGCCGCACCGTCCTGAGTGTTGCTTTCGGCTATGCTCAGCGGCGGCGGGAGTATGATGGTGCTCCTGTCAATGAAAGGATGAGCATGACCGAATTCGTCATCACCGCACCCGAAACGGCGTCCGTGGCCGTCGCCGGTTCCAGCGCGCGCTTCCCGGTGCGCCGCGTGTTCTGCGTGGGCCGCAACTACGCGGCGCATGCACGCGAAATGGGCAGCGACCCGAATCGCGAACCACCGTTCTTCTTCACCAAGCCGGCCGATGCCGTCGTGCCGGCCAGCGGCGCGGTGCCGTATCCGCCATCGACGAACGACCTGCACCACGAGATCGAACTGGTCGTGGCGCTGAAAGCTGGCGGCAAGGACATCGACGCAGCGCAGGCGCTCGAGCTGGTGTGGGGCTATGGCGTGGGGCTGGACCTGACCCGGCGCGACCTGCAGGCGGTGGCCAAGGACGCCGGCCGGCCATGGGACATGGCCAAGGGCTTTGACGCGTCGGCGCCGTGCAGCGCGCTGCATCCGGTCAGCGACGTGGGGAATCCGGCCCAGGCACGCATCTGGCTCGAAGTGAACGGCACACTGCGTCAGGAAGGCAACCTCGATGAAATGATCTGGCCGATTGCCGACGTGATTGCGTCGCTGTCACGCCTCGTGACGCTGGCGCCGGGCGACCTGATTTATTCGGGCACGCCGTCCGGTGTCGGCGCGCTGCAGCCGGGTGACCGGGTGCGCGGCGGCGTCGAAGGTGTCGACACGTTCGAGCTGACCATCGCGCCACGCTGATCGGCCGTCTCTGCAGAATGTGTGTTCTGCATCAACACGTGCGAAATTTGATACGCTAGGGATATCGGCGCACGTGGGGAGGTAGCGATGACACAGGTTGCATTGATTGCCGTACACGGCATGGGCGAGACCTTGCCCGATTATGCCGACGGCCTGATGGCGGGATTGCGTCGCCGTCTGGGTACGCTGGCTGGTCAGGCCGTCATGCGTTCGGTGTATTACCAGGGCATCCTGCACGATAACCAGCGCCTGGTCTGGGACCGTACTGCGGCTACCGGCCAGGTGCGCTACGCCGCGCTGCGCAAATTCGTCCTGTACGGCCTGGGCGACGCCGCCGGGCTGGAAAACCGCAAGGAGGACCCCGGCTCGGTCTACGACCAGGCGCAGGGCGAGATCGCCACCACGCTGTTGTCGGCCCACGCTGCGCGGCCCGGCATGCCGGTCGTGTTCGTTGCGCACTCGCTGGGCGGACAGGTGCTGTCGAGCTATCTGTACGATGCGCAGAAGGCGGCCGCCGGCAAGCCGGTCGGCGCGGGCATCTGGCGCGATATCGATGCCTGGGCCGGCGTCACACTCGGCCGTCCGCTGACAGCCAGCGAACTGGCCTTCATCGGCGGCGCCACCTGCGCCGGGCTGGTCACCACGGGCTGCAATATCCCCATCTTTGTCGCCGCGCACCAGGAAATGCACATCATTCCGATTGCGCCGCCGACGTCGCTGTTCAAGTGGATCAACTTCTATGATCCCGATGACGTGCTGGGCTGGCCGCTGCAGCCGTTGTCAAACGGCTACCGCGCGCTGGTCGAGGACCGCGCGATCAATGCCGGCGGTGGGGTGGGGGACTTGTTGCTGCGCAGCTGGAATCCGCTGGCGCACAACACCTACTGGGACGATGACGCGGTGCTGGACGCCATCGCCGCGATGCTGCGCCGACTGGCGGCGTAGCAGCGCCGTCAGGCGCTCAGCGCGGGCACCTTGCGCGTCGCCAGCGTCGGGCGCAGCCGCCCGCCCGATTCGCCCAGCTTGAAGGCAGCGGCCACCTGCGCCAGTTGCGCTGCCTGCTCCTGCATACTCGCTGCCGCAGCGGCGGCTTGTTCGACCAGCGCCGCATTCTGCTGCGTTACATGGTCCATCTGCGTGATCGCTTCATTGACCTGATTGATGCCCACGCGCTGCTCCTGCGTGGCAGTGCTGATCTCGGACATCATGTCGGTCACGCGCGCCACGCTGGCCACGACGTCGTCCATCGTGGCGCCAGCCTGCTGTACGAGCGCCGTGCCGGCATTCACCTGCGTCATCGAGTCGCCGATCAGGCCCTTGATTTCACGCGCCGCACCGGCCGAGCGCTGCGCCAGATTGCGCACTTCGGACGCCACCACCGCAAAGCCGCGCCCCTGTTCACCGGCGCGTGCTGCTTCCACGGCAGCATTCAGGGCCAGGATATTGGTCTGGAACGCGATGCCATCGATCACGCCGATGATGTCGACGATCTTGCGTGCCGAGGCGTCGATCGAACCCATGGTGTCGACCACCTGGCCGACGATGGCGCCGCCGCGCGCCGCAACATCCGAGGCCGTTTTTGCCAGGCCGTTGGCCTGCACCGCATTGTCGGCATTCTGGCGCACGGTGGCCGTCAATTCTTCCATCGAGGCAGCGGTTTCTTCGAGCGAGCTGGCCTGCTGTTCGGTGCGCGCCGACAGGTCGAGATTGCCGGCCGCGATCTCGCTCGACGCGGTCGAGATGGCGCTGGTGCCTTGCTGGACCTGCGAGACCACCCGCACCAGCGAGCCATTCATCGTTTGCAGCGAGCGCATCAGGTCGCCGACCTGGTCTTTCGGGTAGGTGGCGAACGTGTGGCCGAGGTCGCCCGAGGCCACCGTTTCGGCGACATCGAGCGCGGCGTCCAGTGGCCGGGTGATGCTGCGCGTGATCAGCACGGCAGCGACGGCGCCGATCAGCGTCGAGAGTACCGCCAGCAGCAAGACCAGTTGCGTGCTGCGCTCGTTCGCCGCTTCGATCGCCAGCGCGGTCTGGTCGATGCTCTTGCGCTGGATCTGCAACAGGCTCTGGACCCGGGCGCCATACGCGGCGGCGGCTGGTGCGAATACCTGTTCATAGGCCTGTTCCGCCGCTGCCGCGTCGCCCGACGTGCGCGCGTTCATCACGGTTTCCTTGGCCTTCTGGTAGGTCTTGCGCAGGCCGAGGATGTCCTGCAGTGTCGCTTTCTCTTCGGGCGAGTCGAGCAGGGCTTCGACTTTCTTGAGAATGACCGTGGTGCCGGTGACGCTGTCCTTGATCGGCTTGGCAAATACCGCCGACAGGGTGCTGTCGGTGCTGCGCGCGATGAGGGAGGTGCGCGCGATGGCCGAATAGGTCAGCACATACCAGTCCGAGACCAGGCGTTCCTTGGTCAGCGGCTTTTGCATCATCTGCTGGGTGGCTTCGGCGCTGCTGCGCGTGGTGTAGAGGGCGAACGAGGTGCCGGCCAGCGACAGGACGAGCATCGTGGCAAAGCCGACGGTGAGGCGTGAGCCGATACGGAGATTTTTTAACACGATGTCATCACTTGAAAAAAGGATTGAACGCCTGAGAAATGCCTTGCGGCAAGTATCAGCCCTTTAAGTTTCAAATGAAATAGCAAGAAGACAGCATGTTGTAATGACGCCGCACAAACTGCATGCAGCGTGATGTTGCTTATGCCTGACGGGTCAGCTTGAACAGCGTACGGATGTCACCGGCCACGGCGCCGCGGGCGTTCTTGATCAAAGGCTGTCGGTAACGCTCGAGCTGCTCGCGCCGCGCCGCGTTCAGCAGGCCCAGCTGGTCCAGCACGGCGTACACGGCCGGGTGCAGCGCGCGCACATTGCCATCGGCGATCTTGATCGCGATGCCGATCCCGGCCGAGCGGATGCCGATCGCCTGCACGGCGTCGGCGCCGATCTTGGTGACCCAGTCGCCGTCGCCCGCCGTCATCCAGTGCAGGTCGGTGCGCTCCTCGCCCGAGACCAGGTCGGGGCGGGCGATCATCGCATCGCGCAGGATGCCCATCGCGCCGCCCAGCTGCGGGTCTTGCGGGCCATGTGCGAGGCGCGCGTACAGGTGCGCCAGGCGGCTGAGCGGCATCGCGTAATTGGGCGCCGAGCAGCCGTCCAGGCCGACCGGCAGCGCGCCGGGCGACACGCCGATGGCATCGGCCAGCGTGCTGCGCACGGCTTGCTGCAGCGGGTGCGCGCGGTCGACGTAGTGTGCGGTGGGGGCGTCGTGCAAGCGGCACCAGGCCAGAAAGCCGCTGTGCTTGCCGGAGCAGTTGTGGTGCAGCGGCGTCCAGTGCGCGTCCGGCGGGGGCTTCTGACCGGTGAACTCGTAGTGCAGCGGCACCGCGCAGCCGCATTCGAGGTGGCCGGGGTCGAGTCCGATTTTATTCAGGATCGAGCTGACGCCATCGAGGTGCCTGGCTTCGCCCGAGTGGCTCGCGCACAGCAGCGCGACTTCGTCGCTGGACAGGCCGAAGCGCGCCGGACCGTCGGCCAGGACGAACGGCATGGCCTGGAACGGTTTGAGCGCCGAGCGCGTGAAGGTCGGGTAATCCGGGTCGCCGGCAGACCACAACAGGCGCCCGCTCGTGTCGACGACGGCGACCGATCCGAGGTGCACGTTCTCGATCACGTTACCGCTGTCGGGGTAGCCGCGCGTGGTCGCGGCGAGGGGAATGACTGGCATGGGGGAGGGTAAATTCAGGTTGAAGGAACCCTACTGTACGACATACGTACAGAATGCAGACACACAGTTGAAACAAGGCGCGCTTTGATATATGCACCTCCCGTTCACCCCACCGATTGCGCACTTCGTCGCGCATTTCCGGCGCTTGATGCGCTTGGCGCTTGAATGCTTTTTGCGGCTCGCTAGACTGGCTTCATCGTCAGGCAACAGAGCGCTGGCGACACGGACTTCTCCGCCACCGACCTGAAAGGAATTTTCATCATGCGCCTCGCCCGCCTTGCCTTGTTTGCCGCCGCCGCTGCCGTTTCACTGACCAGCGCCGCCCAGCCACTGACTGCAACCAATCCCGACGTCGTCAATGTGCGCGCCGCGCAGCCGAAAAAAGTCTATGTCGATCCGCTGATGTACCAGCACATGCAGGGCGCCTACAAGCTCGATGATGGGCGCACGCTGCACGTGACGGGCAAGGGCCGCAAGCTGTACGCCGATCTCGGCGACGGGCCGCAGGAAATCGTTCACGTTGGCCGCGACCGCTTCGAAGCGGTCGGCAAGGACGTGAGCGTGCGCTTCGACGGTGCGCCGTTCCCGGACGCGGTCCACATCAGGGACGATGCCGGCCGGGTGCTGGCCTCAAGCCAGCGTTGAGCCGAAGCGCCCGGCCTGGTAGTCGGTGATCGCCTGCGCGATTTCTTCGCGGGTGTTCATGACGAATGGCCCGTGCGAAACGACCGGTTCGCCGATCGGATCGGCGTGCCCGAACAGCAGCAGCGAGCCGGACTCGGCGACGATGTCGAGCGTGTCGCCCTCCGTGCTCAGCTCCACCAGTTGGTAAGCGTTGGCGAGATCGCCGTGGTGACCCACGCCGATGCGTCCACGCACCACATACAGCAGCACGTTGCGACCTTGCAGGCCGGTGATGCGCAGCCGGCCACCGGCCTGCATGGCGACCGTGCTCATGAACACGCCCGTCAGCGACTGCACCGGGCCCGTGTTGCCGTCCCACTCGCCCGCGATCAGGTTCAGCGTGACCTTGCCATCGTCGAGCGATAACGCGGGAATGCGGTCCTGCTGCACGCCGCTGTAGGCGGGCGTCGTCATCTTCAGGTGCGACGGCAGGTTCACCCACAACTGCAGGATCTCCAGCGGACCGCCCGTGTCGAGAAACGCGCGCGGCGAAACTTCGGCGTGCACGATGCCGCTGCCGGCCGTCATCCACTGGATGCCGCCGGCGTGGATCACGCTTTCATGGCCGGCGCTGTCGCGGTGGGCCAGCATGCCTTCGACGATGAAGGTGACGGTCTCGAACCCCCGGTGCGGATGAGGGCCGAACGGCAGGCCACGGTTGTGCGGGCCATAGGTTTGCGGGCCGTGGTGGTTCAGGAACAGGAAGGGATCGATCTGGTCGAGCTGGGGCGAGGGTACGGGGCGCTGCGTGAGCAGGTCGCCGATATCGTCGCGCAGCGCGGCGTGCGTGCGCAGGAAGGTCTTGTCGGTCATGGTGAGGATGTCGTTGAGTGGGGATGCGTAACGATACGCTGAAAGTGGCCATGACGTTCACAGCGGTGGCAGAAGGCGCTATGCTGGGCGTTTGCGTAGTTGCACCCCTTGGAGATCGGCCCAGTATGTACAAGAACGCCTGCATTGCCAGCCTGCTGCTGGCCTCATCCACTGTTCTGGCTGCAGCACCTACTACAGCCCCTGTTGCAGCGCCCGGCGAGGTTGCCGTCAGCGCCGCCAAGTATGCGGTGGCCACCTACCGCAACGACGTCGTCGACACGCTGGCCAAACTGGTGAGCTTCAATACGGTGGCTGATCCGCGCTACCCGTCGGACCAGAACCCGGTGCATGCGGCGTTCAAGGCCACGCTCAAGGCAGAAGCCGAGCGCATGGGCCTCGACTACACCGATTACGGCTGGACGGTTGTCATCGGCCTGGGCAAGAGCACGGAGCGCGTCGGCATCGTCACCCATGGCGACGTGCAGCCAGTGGACCCGACCAAGTGGAAGAAGTCGCCGTTCGTGCTGGACCGCACCAGCGAGCCGGGCAAACTGATCGCGCGCGGCGCCGAGGACGACAAGGGCCCGATCGCCACCGCGCTGTATGCGATGAAGACGATCCGCGACCGCCAGATTCCGCTTACCAAGCGCATCGAATTGTATGTGTACATGGGCGAGGAATCCGACTGGGGACCCCTGACCGAATTCCTCAAGACGCACGTGCCGCCGCAGATGAGCATCACGCTCGACGCCGAATATCCGGTCGTGACGGCCGAGAAGGGCGGCGGCACGGTGGCCGTGACGATCCCGAAGGCCGGCGCGCAGGCACCCGTGGAGGGCGACGCCTACATCGCCGCGTTCGCGGGCGGCTCGTTCAACACGCAGATTCCGGAAGACGCCGAAGCGCTGGTGGCCAACGCGACGCCGCAGATCGAAGCGCAGATCCGCGCGCGCGGCGCGCAGCACGAAGGCATGACCTACACCTACACCTGGCAGGGCAAGGACCTGGCGGTGCGCGCCAAGGGCGTCTCGGCCCACTCGTCCAAACCGCAGGAGGGCGTGAACGCGGTGAGCATGCTGGCCGATGCACTGGCCGTGCGGCCGTGGGCCAACACGACCGCGGGCGGCACCGTGAACTACCTCAACGAGATGGTGGGCACCGGCTACTACGGCGAGAAATTCGGCAGCGGCGCCGGCAACATCGCCTACCGCGACAAGTTCATGGGCCCGCTCACGTTCAAGCCGACCGTGATCCGCCAGCTGGACGACGGCATCGAAGTGGCGATCAACCTGCGCCGCCCGCAAGGCAAGACAAGCGCGCAGCTGACCGACCAGATCAACGCGGCACTGAGCCAGTGGCAGGCGCGCCAGGTTCCGCTCACCAACATCAAGGTGGGCATGCGCGACCCGTGGGTGCTGAACGATGCGCCGCAGGTGCCGACCTTGCTGGCGACCTTTGCCTATTTCACCGGCATGAAGGATGCGAAGCCCGTCGCGATCGGCGGTGGCACCAATTCGCGGCTGTTCCCGAATACCGTCAGCTTCGGTCCGTCGATGCCGGGCAAGAAATACTCCGGGCATTCGGAGCATGAGTTCATCACGACGAAGCAACTGCTGCTGAATCTGCAGATGTACACGGCAGTGCTGGTCGAGCTGGCACGCTGAGCTGGTGGCCCGGTTGCGGGCGCGCCCGAACGCGGTATTTGCCACGGCTGGCCTGTAGGGCTGATTCTTGCCAGCTAGTGTAAAAACTTCTAATTTTTGCGTAGGCGCGGGACTACAATATCCTTGCCGTGGAGCGCCTTTGCTGGTGCTCTCCCTTGTGAATCATCGTTGTATGCCGAGGGCGGTATCGTCCGGATACAGCCACAGTATTGTCGCCTGGAAAAGTCCATAGTTCCCGGTAGAAAATGTGGCAAATACAGCATGTTAGGATCGGCAAGGAGCGATGCTCCTGCAGCCGTGAGCGCATCAATGCGTCGATGTTGGCGTGCGCGCTCGCGCCGGATGTGACCGAACCTTATTGATTGCCATGCACAGTAAAGAACTCAAAAAACCGGACGGACGCAACCTTACCCTCTACAGCAACGGACCTATTGCGGACGATCTGGTCGCACCCAGTCCGTTCCCGGATCCGCAGCACGCGAACCCGCACCTGCGCTGGCATCCACTGCGCGGCGAGTGGGTAACCTACGCCGCGTTCCGCCAGAACCGCACGTACCAGCCGCCACCCCAGTACAACCCGCTGGCGCCGACGATCGACCCCGCCAATCCCACCGAGATGCCGGCCGGCGACTACGAGATCGCCGTGTTCGACAACCGCTTCCCATCGCTGGCGCTCGAGTCGCACGATCCGCCATCGGTGACGGTGCAGACCGCGCCGGCCAATGGCCAGTGCGAAGTGGTCGTGTTCACGCAGGACCCGAACACGGCGCTGGCCCACCTGCCGCTCTCGCGCATTGCGCTGCTGCTGCAGGTTTGGGGCGATCGCACCACGCGCGTGGGTAGTCTTCCGCACATCCAGTACGTGCTGCCGTTCGAGAACCGCGGCGCCGAAGTGGGCGTCACGCTGCACCATCCACACGGCCAGATCTATTCTTACCCGTTCGTGCCGTCCGTCCCGGCGCGCATGCTGGCGCAGGAGCGCGAGTACTACCAGCAGCACGGTTCGAGCATGCTGTGCGACATGGCGCGCGACGAAGCCGCCGATGGCAAGCGCGTGCTGTACCAGGACGATTTCGCGATTGCTTTCGTGCCGGCCTGCGCGCGCTATCCGTACGAGGTGTGGGTGATGCCGACCGCGCCGTGCAAGGATTTCGCCGCGCTCACGCCGCCACAGCGCGACTCGCTGGCGCGCGCCCTCAAGACCGTGCTGCTCAAGTACGAGACGCTGTGGAATCGCCCGTTCCCGTACCTGATGGCGTGGTACCAGGCGCCGACCGACGGCGCCGAGCATCCCGAAACGCAGCTGCACGCGCAGTTCTATCCGCCGTACCGCACGCGTGACCGCCTGAAATACCTGGCCGGTACCGAGCTGGCGGCCGGCATGTTCGCAATGGACGTGCTGCCCGAGACCACGGCGTACGAATTGCAGCAGGTCGAGATCGACCTGGAGGAGGGCGCATGACGGACATCGATATGCGCGCCCAGGAGGTCGCCGACAAGCTCGCGCAGCTGCGCGCCTCCCTCGCCAGCAGCGGCGCCGGCGCCGTGCGCCTGCGTGGCACTGACTGGTTCGCGTGGGTCACGGCAGGCGGCTCGAACGCGGTGCTGCACACCACCGACACGGGCATTGCCGAAGTGCTGGTCACGCCGGGCGACGCCTGTGTGCTGACCGACCAGATCGAGGGCGAGCGTTTGCGCCTCGAAGAAGTGCCGGCAGGGTTCAGCTTTCATGTCGAACCGTGGGCCGAGCCCGAGCTGCGCGAGCATTTCGTGCTGGCCGCGGCCGAGGGCCGGCCAGTGCTGTCGGACCGTCCGCAGGGCGACGAACTGCCGTTGCCGCTGCCGCTGCGTCAGCGCAAGCTGGTGCTGGGCGACGCCGAACAGGCGCGTTACCGTCTGCTGGGGCGCGAAGCGGCCGAAGCAATGACCGAGGTACTGCACCGCGCCCGGCCCGACTGGACCGAGCAGCAGCTGGCCGGCGCTGGCGCCGACGCGCTGTGGCGGCGCGGCATCCATCCGGCGCTGGTGCTGGTGGCCGGCGTGCGGCGCTTGCCGCTGTTTCGTCACGCGACGCCATCGCACGAGCCGATCGGCGAGCGCGCGATGCTAGTGTTCTGCGCGCGCCGCCACGGGCTGTATGCCAATCTGACCCGCTTCGTGAGCTTTGGCGGTGCAGGTTCGGCACCCACGGCGCAGCGCGCACTGATGGCGCTCGAGGCCACCGGCCTGGCGGCCGTGGTGCCGGGCAAATCGCTGTCGTCGGTGTACCACGCGCTGGCCCAGGCCTATCACCACGCCGACGTCGAGGACGCGATCCGCGAGCACCACCAGGGCGGCATCACCGGCTACCTGGCGCGCGAGATCGTGGCCACGCCAAGCACCGCCACGCAGCTCGAACAGGGCATGGCATTTGCGTTCAATCCAAGTTATAACGGTATGAAGATCGAAGACACGTTCCTGCTCGGCCCCGACGGACTCGAAAACCTGACCTTCGACCCGGCCTGGCCGTCGGTGGACATCGACGGCCGTCAGCGGCCGCTCTGGCTGGAGGTGGACGCATGACCATTACGACCGATACCTTCTTTGGCGGCGCCCCCGAAGTGAACGCCTCGGCGCCGGGGCGCGTGAATCTGCTGGGTGAACACACCGACTACAACGACGGCTTCATGCTGCCGGTGGCCACGCCCCAGCGCACGCTGGTGGCCATGAGCCGCAGCGGCGACGACCATTTCCATTTTTACTCACCCAACTTCGACGCGACCGTGACGTTCGCGAAGGACAGCAGCGCGCCGCAGGGCTTTGGCAGCTATATCGAAGGCTGCATCCGCCTCGTGCAGGCCGAGGGCATCGAGGTGCCGCCGCTGCGCGTGTATGTCGAGACCGATTTGCCGGTAGGCTCCGGCCTGTCGTCGTCGGCCGCGCTCGAAGTGGCCACGCTGCGCGCCATGCGCGCCCTGCTGGGGTTCGAGCTCGATGACGTCAAGCTGGCGCGCATCGCCCAGCGTGCCGAAATCGAGTACGCGCACGTGAACTGCGGGATCATGGACCAGATGGCCTCGAGCCTGGCCGATGAAACCAATATGCTGTTCATCGATGCGCGCACGCTCGAACACCACCTGGCCGCGCTGCCGCCAGAGACCGAGCTGATCGTGATCGATTCGGGCGTGGCGCGCACGCTGGCGGCCAGCAAGTACAACGAACGACGCGCCGAATGCGAAGAAGCCTCGCGCATCCTGGGCGTGACGGCGCTGCGCGACGTGGCCGACCCCGCAGCGGTCGAGGCGCTGCCGTCGCCGCTGCGCGAGCGGGCCCGCCACGTGGTGCACGAAAATCTGCGTGTGCTCGAAGCTGCCAAGGGCGTCGACGCCGAACGCTTCGGCGCACTGATGAATGCCTCGCATGCGAGCCTGCGCGACGATTACGAAGTCTCGATTCCTGCGCTCGACGTCCTGTGCGACGCGCTGCGTGCAGCGCCCGGCGTACTGGGCGCGCGTCTGACCGGCGCCGGCTTTGGCGGCGCCTGCGTCGCCCTGTGCCGCAAGGGGCAGGCGCAAGAAGCAGCCGCCACCGCGCTGGCGGCGTATCAAGACCATCATGGACCAGGCAATGACGTCCAGGGACGTATCCTGATTCCGGTGCCAACTGACAGAAAGGACAAGAATGAATCAGTTTGAATACCCGCGTCCACAACTGGTGCGCGACCAGTGGCAGAACCTGAACGGCACATGGCAGTTCTGCTTCGATGACGAAGGGCACTACACGCTGCCGTCGGACGTGAAGGAATGGACGCACGAGATCACCGTGCCGTTTGCGCCAGAAACCGCGATGAGCGGTATCGAAGACACGGGCTTTCACCGCTTCGTCTGGTACCAGCGCGAATTCGAGGTAATGCCCATGGAAGGGCGCACGATCCTGCACTTCGGCGCGGTCGACTACAGCGCGCGCGTGTGGGTCAACGGCCAGCTGGTGGTCGAGCACGAGGGTGGACACACGCCATTCTCGGCCGATATTTCCGGCACCCTGAACGCGGATGGCAAGCAGGTCGTCACGGTCTGGGTCGAAGACGATCCGGCCGATCTGGCCAAGCCGCGCGGCAAGCAGGACTGGCTGCTCGATGCACACTCGATCTGGTATCCGCGCACCACCGGCATCTGGCAGACGGTATGGCTCGAGCAAGTATCCCCAACCTATATCCAGAAGCTGCGCTGGACGCCGGTGTTCGAGACCTACGAAATCGGCTGCGAAGTGTTTGCCACCGGCGATATCCAGGAAGAGCTGTTTGTCGAAGTCAAGATCTGGCATGGCGACCAGTTGCTGGCCGACGATTACTACAAGCTGCTGGGCGGGGAAGCGAACCGCAAGATCGCGTTGTCCGACCCGGGCATCGACGACTCGCGCAACGTGATCCTGTGGAGCCCGGAACGCCCGACCTTGCTCGATGCCGAAGTGACGCTGCGCTGTGGCGACGTGGTGCTCGACCGCATCCGCTCATACACGGCGCTGCGCTCGGTGTCGATCAATCGCGACCGCTTCATGCTCAATGGCCGCCCGTACCAGCTGCGCCTGGTGCTCGACCAGGGCTATTGGCCGGAATCGTTCATGACGGCGCCGTCCGACGCCCACCTGAAGCGCGACGTCGAACTGGCCAAACAGATGGGCTTCAATGGCGTGCGCAAGCACCAGAAGATCGAGGATCCGCGCTTTTTATACTGGGCCGACAAGCTGGGCCTGATGGTGTGGGAAGAAATGCCATCGGCCTACCGCTTCAGTCCGCGCGCGATCACGCGCATGGTCAAGGAATGGACCGAGGCGATCGAGCGCGACTACAGCCACCCGTGCATCATCGTCTGGGTGGCCTTCAACGAGTCGTGGGGCGTGCCGAATCTGACGCTCACGCAGGCGCATCGCAACGCCGTCGAGGCGCTGTACCACCTGACGCGCACGCTCGACTCGACGCGCCCGGTGATCGGCAACGATGGCTGGGAAGCGTCGGCCACCGACATCCTGGGCATCCACGACTACGACAGCGACCCCGAGAAGGTGCTGGCGCGTTACGCCGTCACCGATCCGGTGCGCACGCTGTTCGACCAGCGCCGGCCCGGTGGCCGCATCCTGACGCTCGATGGCTTCCCGCATCGCGGCCAGCCGATCGTGCTGACGGAATTCGGTGGCATTGCCTACGATCCGAAGCAGACGCCCAATCCCGACGAAACCACGTGGGGCTACAGCCGCGCGCATACGGCTGAAAGCTATCTGAAGCAATACCGGCGCCTGCTGCAGGTGGTGAACGAGACGTTCATGTTCAGTGGTTTCTGCTACACGCAGTTCACGGACACGTTCCAGGAGGCCAATGGCTTGCTGAACGCCGACCGCTCGCCGAAACTGCCTTTGGATGTGATCAGCGCTGCCACGCGCAATATTCCGTTGTTTCACCGCGAGATAGAGGCGGACAAGGATGCTGGCACGCCTTAACGACATTCAAAGGGCAGGGCCGGTACGGCCTGGCCGCTGACGCTCCACCAGGCCACATGTCGCGCAGGCGCATGTGGCCTTTGCACGTGCGCATGCGTTCAGCGCCGGATCGCGCCGCCCGTCACATTGACGCGCTCGCCGCTGCGCAAGTCAGAGGTACCGCTGTACGTGATGACCTGCGTGCTGCCGTCGTCCATCCGCACCTTGATGCGGTACACCTGGGCAGCGCCGGTGCCGCCTGTTGCGCCGGCCGTGCCGCTGGTGCCCACCGATGCGTCGCTTTTGCTCATGCCACCCGGGGCAGGGAGGCTGGCGATGGACAACACCGTGCCGTTGGGCGCGGGCATGCGCGCAGACGCGGCGGCGGACTGGTCGCTGCGCTCGTCCTGCATGCCGGCGCTGCCCGAGCCGGTGGCGCCTTTGCTGCCGGATGCCCCTGCGCTGTCCGATGTGATGGCCGAGCTGGTCACAATGCTGTCCACGTCGCCGCTGCTGCTGGCGACATCATTGGTATGGCTGCTCGTTGCGCTACCCGTCGTGTCGCTGGCGCTGCCCGTAGCGGCGCAGCCCGATGCGGCGAGCATGACCGCCAGCAGGCCCGCCATGGCCACGCTCTGGTGCGATTGCTTCATGATCAACTCCTCTTGGTGGTAGTAGGGATGTGACGATGCTGTGCCACATGGATAAGAGGCGCAACGCGCAGCAGCGTTCCAGCTGTCGCGTCAGGAAGGTAGTTGGATCAAGCAGACGGGCCATGGCGGGAACCCGGCCGGACAAGGATGGTCAGCGCGCCCGTTCCGGCGCAGCGCGCACCGCGTGCGGCATCGGGACACGCGCAAGCAACGCAGTCAATAGGATGGCTGCGACGGTCGCTGCGCTGACATCGACCAGCCAGTCGTGCACCGTGCCCGAACGGTACGGCAGGAAGTGCTGCACGCTCTCGTCGAAGGCGCCCATCAGCGCAATGGCCAGCACCGCCTTGAGTGCACGTTGCAACCCGCTCCCGGTACTGCCAAGGAACCACAGTGTCGCAAGAGCGGCATAGGCCAGGCTGTGCAGGACAAGGCCGGACGCGAATTCGCCCACTTCAGCGCGCGCACCAGGCACGGAGCCGGCGATCACGATACAGGTAAAGATCAGCAGTGCCACAGCGTGCATGGCACGGCGGTGACGTGGTTCGGCGTACAACAGGGGAGACAGGGCAGGCATGGCGACGTGGTGACAGTACAGTAACGGTGACGGGGCAAACGTCAACGTTACCATGCCGGGCGCACCTTGTGTGTCCGTTGCCGCCGGCCCGTGCGCCAGCCGCTCACTGCGACCTGGATCAGATCGTCAGTGCCGGTGCACCGTCGGCGTAATGGGCGTCGAAACAGCTGGCGCAGTCGGCACAGAACAGGTGCGCCACGCGTACGCTCGCCTGTCGCAACACGAGTTTCAGGTGCGACCGGCGGCACTTGGGACACACTTCGCGGACGCTGCCGAAGGTAAGCAGATTGAGGGGCGCGCTGTCACGATCGACATCGTCGACCACGGCGCGTGGATTGAGTTCGCTGAGTATGAGGTCGCTTGTAGCTTGCGTGCGACGGCAACTGTCTGGCGAAAGCGATGTTTCTGGTACACGTAAACTCATCGGACGATCTCCCGTGGTCGTTTCGTTGTACGCGGTCTCCACCCGCTGGACAAGGTGGGACGTCGCAGCTTCATGATAGCCCTATTGAAGACGGCTTCAAGCACATAGACAATTTTTTCTGGCCCTAGTTGCCACAATGCCGAAAAAAATGCCCGCGCGAGGCGGGCATAACCCGAGATCGGGCCAAGAGTGCAAATCCGGGTTGGTGTGCAGCGCACGGAGCGCTCCACACCTGCTGGCACCACGCATATCGGTTACGTGTGTGTCAGGTGCGTTCGAGTATAGGCAGGGTTTGTGACGGGTCCGTGACGATTGTCAATGTTGCGCAGGCATAGTGAACGCAATTGAGCTTATTGCAATACGGCCGAAATAACGTGGCCCGCGCAAACTGTTCAGGCAAAAAAAAAGCCCGCTGGGCGGGCTTGAAACTATTTTCTTGGAGGAGAATAGTGGAGACAGGTGTAACTATAGGGATTCACTGACCGGGCGTCCAATTGCGTTTTCGGATACCAGACATGTGATCTGTCAATATCTCTGTCGCGACGCTGTTTGCGCATCAATCGCGCACCGGCACCGTGTAGTTCAGTGCCATGCGCCCGCCATCGGCGTACAGGGTCTGGCCCGTCATGTACGACGCATCGTCGCTGGCCAGGAAGGCGGCGATCGACGCAACTTCTTCCGGTTCGCCGCAGCGGCCCAGCGGCGTGCGCGACAGGATCGTGTGTCGCGCTTCCGGGCTGCCCAGCACGGCCTTTTTCGCCAGCTCGGTCAGGATCGTGCCGGGACCAATGGCGTTCACGCGAATATCGTATTGGGCCAGGGCGATGGCCGCCACGCGCGTGAGCTGGTTGACGCCGCCTTTCGAGATCACGTACGGCACCTGGTTCGGGATCGTCAGCTCGGCGTTCACACTCGACATATTGATGATGCAGCCGCCTTCGCCGCGCGCCACCATGTCGCGCGCCGCTGCCTGGCTGCACAGGAACATCGATTTCAGGTTGATGCGCAGCACGCGGTCGAAATCGTCCTCGTGCAGGTCGAGGAACTCGGCAGCGTGGGTCACGCCGGCATTGTTGATCAGGATATCGATGCGGCCGAACGCGGCCAGCGTGGCCGCGATCATCGCATCGACCTCGACCTTGATACCGACGTCGGCACGGTAGGCGCGGGCTGCGTCGCCCAGGCTGGCAGCGGCTTGCTCGACTTCGGGCCGGATATCGACGAGCATGACGCGCGCGCCTTCGCGCACGAGGCGCTCGGCGCAGGCCAGGCCGATGCCCTGGCTGGCCCCGGTGACGATGGCGATCTTCTGGTGTAGTTTCATGGCGGGCTTTCGGCGCTGTGGCAAAAGCTGCCATTCTAACCACCTGCGGCAGCGCCCCAGGGGTGCCAAAATAAAAACTGCTATTTATGTGTAAGTTTTTCCCATGGCAACGTACTACAGGATCCATTGCCCCTTCAATGAGAACGAGATGAACTGGAAACACCTCGCGTTTGCCTTTACCGTCCTGAGCTATCACTGCATGGCGTCGGCGCAGCCACTCTGTCACCTGTCGCGTCCGGTCGAGCAGGTCGGGTGCTGCGCACCCGCACCTGTGTGTGTCGAGCCACCCGATCAGGATGCGCGGATGGCGGCATGATGTTGCGCGGAGCGCAGGATGCCACGTTTGCGCGCGTGGTTGCGGAACATGGCCCCATGCTGGCGCGTTTCGCGGCCAGTTTCGAGCGCAATCGCCACGCGCGAGAAGACTTGCTGCAGGATATCCTGCTCGGCGTGTGGCAGGCGCTGCCTGCGTTTCGAGGCGACGCGAGTCTCAAGACCTACATCCTGGGCGTCGCGCACCGGCGCTGCGCGTCGCATGTGATGCGCGAGGTGGCGCACCCGCGCCATGAAGAACTCGACGACGCGTGGGTTGATGGCCAGCCGGGTCCTGAAGCGCTGGCAGGCCTGAATCAGCAGCAGGCGCGCCTCTTGAACGCGCTGCGCGACTTGCCGATCGGGCAGCGCCAGCTGGTGGTGCTGGCGCTTGAAGGCCTGCGCTACGACGAGATCGCCGACTTGCTCGGCATCACGGTGGGTAATGTGGGCGTGCGCCTGAACCGGGCCCGGGCAGCGCTCAGAGAACAACTGGAGGAACGATGAACGAGCAGGACGAATGGGCGAATTTGCAGGATGCGTGGGGCGCGAGCCGGCCTGCCAGCGCTGTGCCCGACGTGGGCTTGATGATCGCCCGTGCGCGGCGCGAACGCCGCATGACAGTACTGGTGCTGGTGGGCGAATGGGTGATGATGATCGTGGCGGCAGTGCTTGTCGCGGAGCGCTGGCAGCGTGTCGCTACCAACGGCTACGAGACATTGTGGCTGGGATTCCAGACGCTGCTCATGGTCGTCATCATCGTTGTTTATACGTGGACACGCCTGGCTGCCCTGCATGAGCCGGCGGGAACGAGCCTGCGCGACTGGCTGGCGCTGCGCCGCCGGCGCGCCCGGCTCGGCCTGCGCCTGGCGCGCTTCACACGCTGGACGACGGTTGCCTTGCTGCCGGCGCCGGCGATCGTACTCGTTATGGCGCGCAGCACCCAGGCCGGCATCACCGGGTTGGTGACAACAACGCTGGTGCTGGGAGCGGGATGGTGGTGGGCGCAGCGCAAGCGCGCCCACATGAACGCCGAGATCGCCGAGGTCGACGCGCTGGCGCTGGAATGGCTGGATGAACCGCCTGGCCCATCGGGCCAGACGTCTAGAGCATGATAGGCCGGTCGGGCAACTCGTTGGTGCGCTCGCCGCTGGCCGGGAAGTGCTGGTGCAGCAGGTCGTTGACCTGCGCCACTGCCGCCAGTGTGGCGTCGTGGAAGTGCCCGTCCTTGAAGCCTGCTGTCAGCGTGCGGCACACGGCTTGCCAGGTGGGGGCGTCGATCTTGCGGTCGATGCCCCGGTCGGCCACGATGTCGACCTTGTGCTCTGCCAGGTTCACATAGATGAGCACGCCGCAATTGTCTTCGGTATCCCACACGCCATAGTCGGCGAACAAGGCGAGCGCGCGCTGGCGGTTGGTGATGCCGTCCCAGGCGGCGTCGAAGGGCAGGGCCTTCTCGACGATCAGGCGCACCTCGCCGCGGTGCGTGCGCTCGCCAGCATCGATGGCCTCAGCGATGGCCGTGAGCGTCGTTTCAGGAAACGCGCGCCGCGCTTCGCCCGCGCTGCTGGTGGCGTGGCGCCACGCGCGCGTCATTTTTTGTGCAATCGATCCCATTACCAGTCTCCCGAGGCGCCGCCGCCGTCAAAGCCGCCACCACCGCCAGAAAAACCGCCGCCGCCAAAACCACCGCTGCCACCGCTGCCGCCAAAGCCGCCACCACCACCGTTGCTCATGTTGCCGATGATATTGCCGAGGATGAAGCCGGTCGTCGCACCGCCCCAGTTTGAACGGCCACGGCTGCTGGCAACCGTGCGGCCGCGCTTGCCGCCGAAGACCGAGCGCAGCAGAAATGCACCGATCACGATCGCAAAGATCGCGATCAGTGGAATCCCGCCGCCGCCGGCAGCCTCTTGCCGCTGCTGCGGTTGCTGCGCAGGTGCCGGGAAGGCTTCCTGGTTCAACAGTGTGGCAATCGCGCCCACGCCGGCCACCAGGCCTTCGTAATAATGTTGTTCCCGGAAATGCGGCGCGATCACGTCCTGCAGGATGCGCTTGGACTGGGCGTCGGTCAGTACGCCCTGTACGCCACGGCCGGCCTCGATACGCAGGCGGCGCAGCGCCGACGGGTTGCCGGGTGCGACGACCAGCAGTACACCGTCGTCGACGCCTTTGCGGCCAAGCTTCCAGGCATCGGTGACGCGGATGCTGTAGGCCTCGATGGCTTCGGGCTCGGTCGATTTGACCAGCAGGACGGCGATCTGGCTGCCCGTTCTGGCTTCATAGTCGGCCAGCACCGCTTCCAGGCGCTGGCGCTGGGTGGCGTCGAGCATGCCGGCCTGGTCAGTCACACGCGTGGTGAGCTTCGGCACCTCCTTGAGCTGTGCATGGGCCGGCGCCGCGCCGGCGAGCAGCGTCGCCAGTGCGAACAGGAGCGTGGAAAACAAGCGCAGGAAGGGCGTCATCGCCAGCCTTACTTGCCGAAGTTGACGGCTGGTGCGGTGGAGATCGCTTTTTCATTCTCGACCGTGAACGATGGTTTGGTTTCGTAACCGAACATCATGGCCGTCAGGTTTTTCGGGAACTGGCGCACGGTCACGTTGTAATCCTGGACCGACGCGATGTAGCGCTGGCGGGCCACCGTGATGCGGTTCTCGGTGCCTTCGAGTTGCGACGCCAGGTCACGGAAGCTCGCATCGGCCTTCAGGTCCGGGTATTTTTCGGACACCACCATCAGGCGCGAGAGCGCGCCCGACAATTCACCCTGCACCTGCTGGAACTTCTGGAACGCTTCCGGGTTGTTCAGCACTTCGGGGGTGATCTGGAAGCTGGTGGCCGAGGCGCGGGCGCGCGTGACGGCTTCGAGCGTTTCACGTTCGTGCGACGCATAGCCCTTGACGGTATTGACCAGGTTCGGGATCAGGTCGGCGCGGCGCTGGTACTGGTTGACCACTTCACTCCAGGCGGCCTTGGTCGCTTCATCCTTGGTCTGGAAATCGTTGTAGCCGCAGCCCGAGAGCAGGACGCCGGCGAGAATGGCGCTGCCGAGCAGGCGGGTCCAGCGGGAGATAAAAGTAGTGTTCATGGCAGTAAAGGTCCGTGCAAGTTGTCGAATAATCAAAATATACCTGAAACGGGCCGCAATCGGTGTTCCTGGAACCCCGACGGGCAGGGGACCGCATGGCGGCGGGTACAATAATGGGTTTGCAATTATTCGGATACAAGGGGCTCGAAGTGACTTTCATTCAAAAACTGGCGGCTGCATGGACCCGCAACGATTCGCTGCTGTGTGTGGGCCTCGACCCGGACCTGGCGCGCTTCCCGGCGCACCTGGCCGATCGGCCGGATGCGATCGTGCAGTTCTGCAAGGCGATCATCGATGCCACGGCCGATCTGGCGTGCGCCTTCAAGCCGCAGATCGCTTATTTCGCTGCGCTGGGCGCCGAAGACCAGCTCGAGGCAATCTGCACCTATCTGCGTGAGACGTATCCGCACATCCCGCTGGTGCTCGACGCCAAGCGCGGCGACATCGGCGCCACCGCGCACCAGTACGCGCGCGAAGCGTTCGATCGTTACGGCGCCGATGCGGTGACCGTCAATCCGTACATGGGCTTCGATTCGGTGGAGCCGTACATGGCGTGGCCGGACCGCGGCGTGATCGTGCTGTGCCGCACGTCCAACGCGGGTGGCTCCGACCTGCAATTTCTGGACGTGGGTGGCCGTCCGCTGTACCAGCACGTGGCGCAACTGGTGGCCGACAAGTGGAACCGCAACGGCCAGTGCGCGCTGGTGGTGGGCGCCACGTTCCCGGACGAGATCGCGCAGGTGCGCGCACTGGTGGGCGACATGCCGCTGTTGATTCCCGGCGTGGGCGCGCAGGGTGGCGATGTCGAGGCGACCGTCAAGGCGGGCCGCACGGCGGGCGGCGCTGGCATGATGATCAATTCGTCGCGTGCGATTTTGTATGCGACACCGCAGGATGGCGAAGACTTTGCGCAGGCAGCGCGGCGCGTGGCAACGGAAACGCGCGACGCGATCAATGCGGCGCGTAACGCGGCGTGATGTGAACATCGCGCCGTTGGCGGAATGGCGGACTGGCGTAACCGCGTGATGGCGGTAGGGTGGACGGGTTTCCCGTCCACGCGTTCAATCAACATCAATGCGCCACGAGTTCAAGTGAGTTTGAACGCGTGGACGGCCAGCTGTCCACCCTACATATCGCCGTCAGTGCAACTCTGGCGCGATCATCTCGGCGTAGTCATACAGCGCGCCAAGAATCGCCTCCGCGCGCTCATCCGCTGTCTCCGACAATGCATCGATTTCCTGGAACAATTGATCGATCGTTCTGGCCCCGCCGGCGCCCTCGAACAGGCGCGCTGCGCGGTGCGCTTCCCAGGTCTGCATTTCTTCTTCCGACAGCGTCTCGGGGAAGTTGCGCGCGCGGTAGCGCAGCAGCAGTTCGTTGAGGCGCTCGTCTTCGAAGCTCACGCGCTTGCCGGTCAGTGCCGCGGGCTTTTGCATGCGGAGCGATTCCAGCTGGCGCCGGTCTTCCTTGCTGACGAAGCCGCCGTACAGATCCTCGTCCACATCGACCGGCGTGCCGGATGCCGGCTTTTGCAGCACCTGCGCCCAGACGGCGCGCAGGTCGGGGCCGGCAGCGGCCAGTGCGGCGTGCGCGCGGCCCTGGTCGAGATCGATATCCCAGCGCGTGGCCAGCTCGGGCTGCAGCGTCTTGAGATTGGCCACCAGCATCGGCGACTTGTTCAGGTGCACGCTCTTGATCGGCAGGCGCGTGACGCCTTCCGGCAAATCGTCGGTGCGCGTGAACATGCGCGTGCGGATCGTCTCGGCATCGAGGGTGAAGAGTTCGGACGGATCGTAGCGGCAATCCCAGACCAGGATTTCATTCTTGTTGGTCGGGTGTTGCGCCAGCGGATAGACGAGCGCCAGGCAGCCGTGCTCGACCGGGAACATGCCGGATACGTGCAGGAACGGCTGGCGCTCGGCAGGGGCCTGGTGCAGGCCGATCTCGGCAGCGACGCGGTCCTTGCGGCGCAGCTCCAGGCAAAAGTCGAACAGGCGCGGCTGCTTGCTGCGGATCAGGCGCGCCAGCGCGATGGTCGCGCGCACGTCCGACAGTGCATCGTGCGCGGCCTCGTGCGCCAGGCCATTGGCAGTGCTCAGGTGTTCCAGTTTGAAGCTCGGCTTGCCATCGTCGCGGGTGGGCCACACGATGCCGTCCGGGCGCAGCGCATGCACCATGCGCACGACGTCGAGCAAATCCCAGCGGCCGCAGTTGTGCTGCCATTCGCGCGCGTACGGATCGATCAGGTTGCGCCAGAACAGGTAGCGCGTGACTTCATCGTCGAAGCGGATCGTGTTGTAGCCGACGCCGATCGTGTCGGGCTGGCTGAACGCGGCTTCGATCTGGCGCGCGAATTCGTGCTCGGGCACGCCGTGTTCGAGGCAGTGCTGCGGCAGGATGCCGGTGATCAGGCACGATTCCGGATCGGGCAGAAAATCATTGGCCGGCTGGCAGTACAGCATGATCGGCTCGCCGATCTCGTTGAGTTCAGCGTCGGTGCGGATCGCGGCGAACTGGGCCGGGCGGTCGCGGCGCGGGGTCGCGCCAAAGGTTTCGTAGTCGTGCCAGAGGAAGGTATGCGGGCTCATGTCTTGTT
>Ga0308169_10001271_pt1 | contig 30144 bp, 25 predicted proteins | sample PhyBR1_2_FD_202139 | JGI IMG/M metagenome (GOLD analysis project Ga0308169, IMG submission 202139) | Phyllosphere microbial communities from UC Gill Tract Community Farm, Albany, California, United States - DLSLSB.R1 | ecosystem: Host-associated > Plants > Phyllosphere > Unclassified | place...
GTTTTTTTCCAAACTTTCAGTTATTTTGAGTTTAATATCATTTTTAAATTCATCTTTCAAAAAGGTGAAAGAGTAAAAAAGTTTTTTTATATATCTCTTATCTAAATCTATATCAATCTTAGACAAATCATCAATTTTCAAAACTTCTTTTATCAAATCTTCTATTTCTTCATTTGTGGATTTTTCAACGTAAATATTTATTAAACGCCCAAAGCTGTAATTCCGATCTTCATTAATCAGTACATCTAACAGTTCTCTTACTTGATCTTTTAGAATGTTATCTTCATTCTTTTCCACAAATCTGATTAAGTGATCGAAAGGTATATTATACTTTCCTTTTACCATCTTTGCCAATAAAAGAATATTTTCAAATACTTGGGATTTCGATTCATAGGAAATTTCCAACAATTGAACAATCACTAATATATTGCTAAGAATCCTATTAATCTTTATCGGTTTATAGATTCCACTTATACTTTCTAACTGTTCACATGAATAAATAAGATTAAGGATTAAATCATTAATTCTCTCAAAAATATCAAACTGTTCATTAAAATTAATTTTATTTAAACCGTATTTCTCAAGCAGATAAGTTGAATGCTTTTCATCAATGCTAAAAATCCACATTTCAATAATACTCCAGTCAAATTTTTGATATTTTTCAGTGATGGGATTTTTTAATGTATATAATGCAAAAATGCACTCCAACACTTTTTTAGCAAAATCCTCGTAATTTGAATAATGCTTAAAAATTAAAAAGTTATATTTTAGGAACGAGTTTAGCCTAAGAAAAGATGATTTAAGTTCATCATATCTATTGCTGCTAAATGATGAACCGTATTTATCACTGAATGATATCTTCTGAATTTCTGAAAAACAGCTATCTAAACTATCTCTAGCTTCATCATAGAATTTTTCATCTTTAATATATTTAAAAACATCTAGAAAATAAGGAGTTTTTTTACGTATCCAAGGTTCATCAAAATCAAAATTGATTTTCGATAACTTTTCTAATATATCTTGCTCGTCGCTACCGATGTATGACCATTTAATCAGTCTTTTGAGTCGGATTAGATTATACGTTAAAACAGTATATTTTATGGGATTATTTGCTCTGTCTGTTTCGTTATAAATATTAAAGAACACATCAAAAGCTTCCTTATAATCCCCCATCAGATAATAAGTATAACCTTTTCTAAGAGTTATGTAAAGAATATCTTCTTCTTTTTTGTCTTCTAATAATTCTTTTGCTTTCTTAATATTTAGTTTCTCCAAACTACATCTCTCACAATCACAAATACCATACTGAAAAAGATTATGAACACAGATCCTGTTTTTTGGACTTTTGCCTCTCCATATAATATGATTAATATAGTTTACAGAAAGAAAAGTGGTAATGTCCTTTAATTTTCGGTTTTGATCCTCAACAAATATTTCATCAGAATTTAATTTGATCTCATTATCACTCAGAATAATAGAATCTATCAGATCAAAAAACTCCTCATTGTCTGTGTAGAATGTAAAGCCGTCTAAATTTGTGATGTTTTCATCTGAGCCTTTAAACGGGGGAAGACTACTAATAACATTTGGAGGAAGAACATATATGATATCAAACAACTTAAGTGTATGGTCAATTTTATCAATAATATGCATGCTTTTAATCTCCTCCTCTACTATTGCATAATCAGACTGTGTACTGTCGCTGAGAAAATTTTTTTTCCGAATCTGCGCTAATTTTGAAGTCTCAATGTGATCAAGAAATTGCGCTAGCGTATCTTCATTGAGAACATTCACCGCAGGTATGTATAATCTGATAAAATTACTTCCTTTATCCTTTTGTATTTCGATTCTTTCTTTGAGAGAAGGGTCATTTTGTAAATCATACCAATAAACTTGTTTAGTGGTCAAATCACAAAGCGTGAAAATTATAGCTTCATCAAACTCATTATAGTAATTGATTGCATTTCGCAGGCTAATCTGATGTGAAATAGTATTATAATGAACATCCTTTTTATTTTTAAGAACTTTTGGATGATTATTTGTGCCTTTATTCTGATTTCTAAAGAAAAATATATGTTCATTATTTTCATTTGTAACATCAAAATAGAAATCTGTACCATTATCTTCTCCCGGTGAGGCCAAATGCTCTTTTAGTCGCATGTCCTTTTGAAATAGTAAATTCCTAAGCGTCCCTTTTAGTAAATCATCAGCCTCTTTTCTGATATGGTCATTATCAAATTTCATTCAATGAAGATATTAAAAAAGTTGTAGGAAGATAAATAAGTTATTATATTTCTTAAATATATTTAAACTATTTGTATATGAATACCGATAACTACTTTGTGAGTTTTGACCCAACTCCAGATCAAATGGACGAGATCTATTCGTGGACTACATTTCCATCAAATAACTTTTCATATATCGACCAATTATATAGAAGTAAGAATGTCTGTATTGCAACAAAAGAGAATACAGTTGTGGGATTTATCACCTATAAGTTATCAGCGAAATGTATTGAAATAGTGATTGCTGAAACAAAGGAAGAATTCAGAAATACAGGTATAGCAAAATTACTTCTAACTGCTTTATCAGAACGTCTTAGTCTCAAAGGATATTTAGCTTATCATCTCTACTGTGCACCAGAAGAATCTCAATACGCATGGAAAAAATTAGGGTTTGAATATTATCCCGAAAGTCGATATGGAAAAGCAGATAATAAGATTGAAATGTTCAAAATTTTTGGGGATTGCTGTACATTGGACGAGAGTAGTAAAAATATAAATCCAAAAGATAATGTCATTAAGATTTGGGATTATAATACAGGCGAAGATGATGATTTACCAAGGTGGATTACAAAGTTCGATGTGGTAGAAAACTCCAAAAAACTTGTTAAGCCTTTTTTATTTTTCGGTGAGGATGATTGGAAAATTAAAGTAATCACTCAAGATGGTTCGAAATTTTGTCGCTACAAAGATTATAATAGAAAAAGCGAAGTGACACAGTGTTTCTATATTGATGAACTAAAATAATTGCTAATATATATTCAAGGTTTATAACTTTATGACTCCTACAAAAAAAGATGAATTAATTCGTGATATCCTTGTTTTAGAAAATTCTATAACAAGACCGAGAGATGACCGAGAGATTTGCTTTACATTTCATCGAGTGATTTCAAAATTGTTATCGAACGACGGTTTCACAACTATTCTTAATCCAAGCCCAGACACAAGTAACTTTGATTTCATGTGTACTAAGAAGGATTCCAGAGACAGAATAGGCATTTCTCTACAGAATTCTGCTACAATTGTTAAAGAAGACCGAGTACACGAGAGAGTTTCTTTTGCGTTCGGCTACCGTTATGACCGTCTTATTATGTTTGCGCCTAAAGGATTTTCTTCAGCATCTTATCATTTTGTAAATCTTGCAGATCCTTTAAAAGTGGAATTGTTAACTTTAGATGATCTTAAATCCTGGACATCGAAAATAGAAGTAGAATCTAATCTTGGTTCTCACGAATATGAAGACATCATCAAAATTGTCAGTAAAACATTCATTGAAAAAATTGCTGAAGATTCTAACTTTCTTCTTAAACTAGAATGGAGAGAATTAGAAAAGATGATTGCAGAGCTATTTGAAGGTTTAGCATTTGATGTTGTCCTGACACCTCCTAGCAAAGATGGTGGTAAAGATCTAGTTTTAGAAATTAATAAAAAGGGAACTTTAGTGAAGTACCTTGTTGAAATTAAACACTGGAAATCTCAACAACAAGTTGGGCAAAAATATGTAAAAGAATTTTTGAAAGTAATCTGCAACGAGAAACGAGAAAGTGGACTGCTAATATCAACCTATGGCTTTACCTCAAACGCTTTTGAAGGCTTAACAGAATTGGAAAGAAAAAAGATCAGATTTGGAAATGAAGAAAAAATTGTTTCGCTTTGTAAAACATATTTGAAAGTAAAATCCGGAATTTGGACACCTTTAGATAATCTGCAGGAAGTTCTTTTTAAAGAGACAATTTAGGCAAAATAAAATACCGCAAATCTTTTTTCAAAAACGTAGCAAAGTGAAAATGGATAATATTATTGAAATATGTTGCTCCAATTCAGCAAAAATATGTTTCTGATCAAAGAAATAAATTTAATTTTTGTTCCAAAATGTTAGTTCAGCAAGAAAGATACATAATTTGAATACTTTAATTTGATAAGCTTTTTTTAAAGGTAAATCTGATTACGGATTTAGAAATAAGCATCTGAAAAACTTCATATTCTAATCTAACTTTCTATTAATTTAATGTGACTTGGAGTAGTTCGATTACCTACAACCTTGATAACTAGTACCGCACGAATTGGTTTTCCCGCTTTATCATTTATAAATTCAAGTTTAACGTTATCTTCAATTGCTCCAATACCTCCTTTATTATTCGTCAGATCAAGAACCAATAAGCCTCCTAATTTTGGACCTGTATTCTGGTATTCGCTTGCCTGTCCTAAATACTGTTTACGAATATTTTTAAAAGAGGAATTGGAAAGCTCTCTTTTAACTTCAAATACAAACTGATGATCAATGTGATTGAATACAACATCAGCCCTACCTCCTCCTATATTGTTTACTTCAATTTTTATATTACCGTTAGAAGGAGCTGCTCCCATATATTGATAGTAATCATTTTGTAATGCGTTTTCTTTTTGATCCTTTTCAAAAAGATATGCAACTGCAGAAATATTTCCTTTAGTCGCATCCATTCTGCTTTCTAAGAACTTTAGTGTATTGTATACATGCATTTTGAAGTTTAAGCCGATTGCCTGATCTCTGAATGAGTCTATAATTTCTAGCTCTGCAATAATTTTTTCGAAGATCTTTTTTAAATTATATGAAGTATTATTAAAGTCGCTACTCATATATTCCCTTGCAAAATCTATAAAGTGAGATCTTCTTTCATTTGGAACACGTTCAATAAAAGGGACAGTTGAAGTTGCTATTTCAGCTGTCCCTACATCTTTTCCCACATATGGACTTCTTTTATAATCCGCTATATCTTGTCTCAATTTTCTGGCATCTGACCAGAGTTCGTGCTGAGGTTGACTACTGATCCACTTATCAAGAAGATAAACATATGTTTCTTGCTGATTGAACTTCATCTGGATCAAGGGCTGAATCAAGTGATCCACTCCTTCACCAGCTTCTTTTTTTAAAAGTGTTCTGTTACAATTATAAATCTGAAGAAGATAATTCTCGATGACAATCTTGGGATCAAACCAAGAAATTTCTTCCAATGCTGCAATGGAAATTTTAAGGACACTTACAAGTTGATACCAATTTATAATCTCCACATTTCTAGCACTAGCCCATGGGAGAGAAGAATCTACCCTGTGCCATCCCGAACTTAAACGGATTGTATTTTCGATCTTATTGAGTGAATCATGTATTTGTTCTGCTTTAACAGACTTGTTTGCATAGCTCAATAAGATTTCCAAAATTAAATCGATACAGTATGCATCAGTATTTGTTGAAGAGTCAACTTTCTTAAAATAGCTTTGTGCCTTATTAAAACTATAATATGCATCTTCGTGTGATATGGCAGAAATACCTTTTCCCAGATACCCCATTCCCACTTCATATAAGCCATCATCATCAACACTCGTATTCATCACATCGGTCAATCTCTCAAATATGCTTTCATCCTGGAAAAATGAATAAGATAAGCCTAATATTTTAACATAATGAGAAAAGTAATTTTGATCATCAAGTTCATCTTCTTCAAGAAGATAGCCAATTAAATAATGCTTCTTTGCCTTATTATAGGTTGCTATCTGAAATGCCGCTAATAAATATTGGCTTTTCAGAAAAGAGTTTCTTCCCCGATCCTTTAATAGATCCAGTAAGGTATTAAAACATCCTGAAAGTTTTTCTGGGTTATTGCATAAAGTCACCACAGCCTCTCTCACAGTAATTTCATCCAGATTGCTTTTTAGTCCATCAGAAAAGAAATCTGTGATAAAAGAAATTTTTTCTCTATCCGTCAATTCGACCTCATCAACAATAATATTGAGAACAATGTCCAAAAATTTGGATGTAAGAATTTCTTTGCGACTTTCTTGCAAACCATCTAGCCCGCCAATTGTGGACAAGCTTATCGGAATATCCTTTTCTAGATTATTGATTAAAATTTCCTCTATCTTGTTCATTATCAATTTTCTCCAACATTACCATAAGTACTCATCACCCCTTGCGTATTTTCTTCGAGATTCAGGAATATGCTCCAGTAATGTATCATTAGCTACTGAAGCTACAATTATTTGGAGATGTGGTAATTCTTCACATAAAGTTTCTAATCCTGCTATTAAATTATTAAGATCCTCTCTGTTTACCTCCTGAGCAGCAGGAGAATCAATCACTAAAAACCCAGGATGACGACCTAAATTACGTTCTTCCGCAACAGAAATAAGCGCTATTGTTGCAACAACTTTTAATCTTAACTGTTCTCCCTTTGAAACTTTTGAAAAACTAGTATTCCCACCATCCTTATATATTTTAAGTGATGGCGCTCCGTTTAATATTACATTGTTATATTGCTTTAAACCGACTTTTGAACAGTACTCCAACACCTTCTTATTAACATCAATCAATAAATCATCTTGCATTCCCTTAAAACGGTTTTGAGTTTCTTTTAAAGCCTCTTTCAAAATTAAATTCTCATCAATGTTTGTACTGCTGTTAAATATCTCGTTATTTGTCACAAAGTTTGGCGGAGACGCCGAAACTGGATCTTTTATATATTCAGACTCCAAAATCTTCAAAGTCATGATCTCTTTTTCGAAACTTTCTATCTTTTGATGTTCTTGCTTGTCAGCATCCAGCTGATCCTTGTATTTGCTAATCTCATCTTTTTTATCAGACAGCAGATTAATTGCCTCTTCAAGTGCTTTTCCTTTAATTTTTGCTTGTTTACCTATTTTTTTGTAAGCTTCATCTGAAAGCTTTGCAGCCAGCTGAAGTTCAGCGAAGATTTCCTCAGCATCATCACTATCCAACATGGTTTTATCACATATGGAACACCGATGCTCATTTTTTTCTTTTTCAATCTGCTCATGCGTGACCTTTTGCTCACAATGTGGACAACAAGTCGGGTTTAACTGTTTGAAAATTTTGTTTGCTGCACGATCTTCAGTAAAATTTCTTAATGTGATCCTATCAGACATAGCAACAGCTTTTACCTGTTCTAATTCAGATAAACAATCTAAAACACGTCTTTTCGCATCCTTCTCCATCTCATAAAACATATTATACTCATTCATTAAAGCATGATATTCTTGTAGATTAGATTTGGGAACCTGAATTTGCGAAAGCATTTTTTCTGTATTACTTAAGTCAGCCTGAATTTCTAGCAACCTCTTCTTCCTATCCTCCTGTGCACGATCCTTATGTTTTTCTTCTACCGTAGCAACATTCTTCAATTGTCCCTCTAAAGCTTTTAATGACGAATATGTCGGAATCCATGGTAATCCCATGTACATATTTAAGATCCTATTCGGTAAACCAGCAATCGCAACATCGCCAAAAATTGCACTATAACTCGTCCCAATAAACATTGCTGCAGCCAAAGCAGGCCATCCATGCGTCACCTCGGACCCCGCATCCAGTTCGTTAGTACCATGACGACTGGAGAGAATTTTTTCCAGATCTAATTGGGACATCATAAAATCGGATATTACCGAAGCCATATCTTCTTCGCTACTAAATTCTTTATATGGGTTATAACGAACACCATCTATCGACTTTGTTATCTCTCCTGATAAATATTCGTCATCCTGATTTACACTAATTGTATAATATACCTCATCTGATTTGATAATAAGAGCGGCAGATTTAATCCAACTTTTAACACCCGATTGCAACCCATCAGATGGTCTTCCTTTTAGTAGCCATTTAATAACCTCAAGTGCTGTGGATTTTCCCTTACCGTTACCATCAGAAAAAAGCCCCCATAGACCTGAGCTAAGATCGTTAAATTCGAAAGAAAAATTATTTTCAAAAAGACCTCTTTTAGTTCCAGAAAATGAAACACGCTGAATCTGTACCCGTCTCGGTGTACCTAATCCAGGAGATTGAGGGATTTTATATTTACGAACAAAAGACTGTATAATTTTTTTTTCATATTTAGTCTTTTCTGCGACACTATCTATCCAGCTTTTCTGTTGGTCTGCCTCCTGTGCTTTTTTAGTCATTTGCTACTAGAATTTGGTTAATTCGTCTCTTAACTTCTTCTTTTATCGAAGGTATGACAGTTCCAAGACTTGTGTTCGCATACTCCATATGCCTATATTGAAGATCTTTGAGTGCGGTTCCTCCCAAATCCCCAGAAATCTCTTTTACCAGTTTTGATCTCTTTTCATACCATTCCAAGATGGGGTGTTCTTTTGTTGCCGTTGCAATTAAAGCATAGGCAGAGGATGTTACGTAATAATCGTAATGCTTTATCTTCCCATTATTTTTTTCACCATCAGAAATAATCAATCCTTTAGAAATAAGGATCGAGAGGGACTCATTCAGATCTTCAAATGCACCAAAACGGTATCTGATCATTGGATTAGATCGTAAGTCAGGTTCTTGATCATCAATTATTGCCTTGGCAAGATCAAAATAACGCCCATCGTCATCTCTTTCATATCTGTTCAATAATTCAAATGCCAAAAAATCTGGATATCTGACCCAAAAATCCATTGCATGAAGTTTAGCTTTTCCATCAAAATGTCCAGGATAGCCTTCTGGATGATTTTCTAGAGGTTTTGCTCCATTAACAAAAATATAAAGTAGTCTGATCGCATCTTGCAATGTAGACGATGTTTTAGGAATCATGGCTTAATTTTATTAATATCTAAATATAGATTTATTTTTATTAAAATGAAATATCAATTTTTAAGAGTATCGAAAATCTTAAATTTGAGCCCAAAATTACTAATTTGAAAAATTTTATAATTCTGGAAAACCATAAAGTATCAAATAACACCGTCAACTCTACAATTAAATTTCACAAACAATCTGCAAAGGTTATATTTCCGCAACCTTTTTTCAAAACATAGAAAAGCCCAGCCCGGTAATGTTTTAGAAATGGGGTTGCTCCAAACTCTGCAAAAATGCGCTTCCGACCATAGGAAGGAATTGCATTTTTGCAGCCCAATTTTCCTAAAGTTAACACCTTTTTTAATCCCAAACAATGCAACCTGCAGAGTCAATCGAACTTGCAGGTTGCTAAAAATTCACATCCAATTACTTACTCCCTTATTCCAGATTTCCAAAACATTTCAGGACTCTCCTATCCTTTCTTCGGATTCTTAAACGAAAACTCAATTTTCCCTATCCTCTTATCAAAACTCAGATACCCCTGATACTTCTTACCATTCTTATTCACCAACCCACTAATATATGCCGTCTCCCCTGCTATCAACTTATCCATCTGCCATTTACGAAGGTACTTCCCTCTGAAAACAGTAGGAACTTCCTTCTCAAAATCAGTCCCAACAACTCCACCATCAAAACCCTTCAAATTCTTCTTAAACAAAAATTCAATCCACTGCTTATCCGCATTAAACTGCACCGTGGCAGAAAAAAGCCTTCCTTTCTTAGACAACATATTTTCAATAAACAAAGGTTTGCCATCACGAAGAATCTTCACCTGTCCCAAATTCAAAGTCACCCCACAAATCACCGCAGGAATCCTTACAAACTCCATCCTCAAAGGAATCAATTCATTCGTCAGCCTGTCCATGCTTATCAACGAAGGAACCACTTCTTCTGTCCACGAATCAACAAGACCGACTACCCTTCCCATGTTCCCCGACTTCAATAAATTCAACTCATCCTCCTTCGTAAACTCATACCCCATAAACTTCTCCTTAAAATTCGGTTTCTCAAGAACCCTGTGAATGCGAACAACCACTTCCCCACGATCATCCAACCTTAACTGCAACCGTACATCGACCATACATTCTGAATACTCATCACTCAGCAGTATCGGAATCAACATCGGAGTCTTATATCCTTTCAATAGAGATTCCAGTGCACCTAAAATTTCCAACTTTTCCCGATCAAGACTTATCTCAGCCAACGATTCCCAAGGAACATCTTCAATTTGAAAACGGTATTGAGAACTATAATTAATCACAGATGACCCGCTATTAAAACCATTCTCAACAACAGAAGACTCCCTCTGAGCAAACTTCTTATTTCTGATAGCATCAACCGCTTCAATAGAAACTTCAAACTCTTTTAATTTCTGCTTCTCCAATTCCGAAGAACCATCAATATACTCCTGCAACCCTATCGCTGTTTCCTGCGCCTCATATTCCCTCACTTTAAAAAACGAAAACTCTGCAGGATTTTTAAGCTGGTTATAAAAATCTGCATAGAAATCCATAAAAGAATCTGCCGAAGAATCAATGCTCATTAATGTATCAACCTTGCTACAGTCTGGTTTAACGTCTATCAGATTTCCGAATGGAGTGACAGACTGCACAATTCCAACGGAATTTGTATGATGACGGAGTACCAATAAAGTACTGACTTCTGATATTGCTGTATGATTTCCGATGTTTTTCATGTTAATGACTTATTAGAAATTTTAATTATTCTTACTGTTCTTTATATTATTATTTTTCCAAATACTTCCTCAGATCATCCCATCATCAGCAAATGAAAAATGCGAATCCGAAGTCAAAACCACATGATCCAACAAATTCAGACTCAGAATTTTTGCAGCTTCTTTAATCTGTGCGGTCATCTTAATATCACAAGTAGAAGGATTTAAATTTCCTGAAGGATGGTTATGAGCAACAATAATCCCCGAAGCGTTACAAAGAAGTGCTGCCTGCATAATAATTCTCACATCCACCAATGTCGATGAGATTCCGCATTCAGATATTTTTTTAATTCCCAGCACCTTATTCGCCTGATCCAGATACAGCGCAAAGAATGATTCCCTGTAGTCCATTTCATCGGCATCAAAATGCTCCCTGAAAATATCCACCGCATCCACCGATGACGAGACAGACCTTTCACAATTCCCTTTTCTTGAATAACTCAACTTAATTTCGTTTACAATATTGAATTTCATGTTGTTTGCTCCGTGTACGGCGGAGACCTGATTTTCCCGTACCTGACATTAAAAAAACCTATAGATTCTGTAATTGCAGATTGAAGGAAATTTTGATCTTTTCTATTCTTTTACCGGATCGTATCATTTGATAAATGCTTATGATAAAATCTTCCAAAATGATTTATAATCACATCTGATAAGATGATTATTACAAAGAGATTAATAAGGATCAAAATTTCAATGAACTGCATTTGCATCTTGTGAGGTTTCTGACTTTTTCTATGCGGATTACCATTCAGGCAGGCACAAGGAAAACTGCAATCAATTCCTTGCAAACAATAAGAAAGAACATTGATGAAGCCTGAAATCTTTTTGCGGAGGTTCTGGGATCTCCGATCCCGGATACCCAAAAAGATTTTTTTCCGCAGTGACCACGGAATATATTTGCTATAGAAAATCAGGTAGCCTCATAGGGAGTCATTGTATTTGAAATATGATCTGCATTTTGATAGATTCAATAATAAAGAGAAACTTTTGACTGGTCTATAATGCAGAAGGTCTGTTTCTACAGTTGTACATGCAGAGCAAAAATCATTGAGAATCATGCTACAATACTTAATAATGTTATAACCAGAAACTTTATCAATAAGAAAGTTGATACATAGAAAATCGCAACTTCTTTTTTTGGTGGTATGTTGTATATTTGCTAAACTTTTAATTGAATCAGATGCATTGTTTAGACTTCTATAAAAATAAGTTAAAAGCACAGTTTTAAAAAGAATAAAATCTGTAACTTTTTAATGGAAAACTTCGAAAGATTTATAAAAAAAACCATTAGTATTGATAAGACCGAATTGGAAATCGTACTATCGAGATGCAGAAAAAAATCAGTTCCGAAAGGAACGCTCGTACTTAAAAAAGGACAGATCGCCAATCAGTATTTTTTCATTACTTCCGGAGGTCTGCGTTTTTTTTATGAAGGACTGACCAGTGAAAATACAACTTGGGTCGTTTTTAAGAATGAGTTTTTCACAGAAATTTCGAGCCTTAACCCGCAAAAACCAACCAGATTCAACATCATTGCCATCGAAGATTCAGAACTGGTTGTCATTGATAAAAAAGATATGGATTTTCTTTACGGCCACATTCCTGTGTGGCACGAGTTCGGCAGGAAAATATGGGAAGAAACAACAGTAAGAATGATCGATCAGATTCTGAAGTTTCAAACGCTTACCGCTGAAGAACGGTATCTGGAATTCGTTAATACACCAGAGATTCTGCAAAAAATCCCTGTCAAACAATTGGCAAGCGTCTTAGGCATCACGCCAAATGCTTTGAGCCGAATACGAAAAAATATCAAATAAATCATTTACTACCATCTGGTAGTTTTGCCGGCAAGAAGACAATTTATCTTTGTATCAAATTAAAATCGATATGAACGAAAATATAAATGTTATAGCAGACAAGTATTCTGATGATGAATTGATCAAGAATCTCCCGGGCTTTGAAAATAAATACACAACCGTCAACGGCATTAAACTTCACTATGTTGAGGGTGGAGCTGGTAAACCATTAATCTGTCTTCCCGGCTGGCCGCAAACCTGGTATTCATTTCAACCCGTTGCGATGCAATTGGCAAAAAGATACCGTGTCATTATTGTTGATCTCAGAGGAATGGGAACTTCAGAAAAACCCGGATCCGGATATGATAAAAAAACAATGGCTACAGATATTCATCAGCTTGTGTTACAGTTAGGTCTTGAGAAAGTCAGTTTGATGGGTCACGACATTGGCGGAATGGTTGCGATGAGTTTCGCCTTTAATTTCCCTGAATTCACTGAAAAATTAATTGTCCTTGACGGCTCACATCCAAGTGAGGGAATGTATCATATGCCATTGATACCTTCTCCCGGAACTTTCAATGAAAAAATGGATGGAGAAATGCCATATGCCTGGTGGATGGGTTTTAATCAGGTTAAAAATTTACCAGAGCAACTGTTGGAAGGCAGATTTCATTTGCTGCAGGAATGGCTTTTTAATTACGTGATGATTGACGAAAGCAAAATGACAGAACTTGAAAGGGCGGTTTATGCAGCAGCATACAATGACAGAGATAGCATCCGAGCATCCAATGCGTGGTATCAGACTTTTCATCAGGATATTGAGGATTCCAAGCACTATCAGCAATTGACGATGCCGGTTTTAGGAATTGGAAGCTATATCAGTTACAATTATATGAATTATGGATTGCCTTTTGTGGCTACTGACCTTCAGGTTGTAGGGATTATGGACAGTGGACATTATTTATTTGAAGAAAAACCACAGGAAGTGCTTGATGTCGTACTACCCTTTTTAGCATCATAAAAAATAAATATTTATGGAAAAAACAATTTTAGTTGCAGGTGCAACAGGCAATTTGGGAAACAGAATTTGCACAGAATTAGTAAAACGCGGCGTTACAGTCAAAGCAATTGTTCGTGATTCAACCGACTTGGACAAGATTGAGATTCTTGAAAAAATAGGCGTTGAAGTGAGGGTAATTGATTTGAATGATATTGATGCAATATCCGCTGAATGTAAAAATGTTAACTGCGTAGTTTCTACACTTGCAGGATTGGGAGATGTCATTATTGATCTGCAAAAAAAGATTTTAGACGGGGCCATAAAAGCAGGTGTCACAAGATTTATCCCTTCCGATTTCTGTACTGACTATAATGATTTGAAGAAAGGCGAAAACAGAAATTTCGATCTACGAAGAACTTTTAAAAAGTATATCGACCAATCGCCTATCAAGGCATCATCTATTTTCAATGGTTGTTTTGCAGATATTTTGAAATACAACACGCCGATCCTTAATTTGAAGGAAAAAAGCATCGGATATTGGGGAGACAAAGCAGATTGGAAATTGGATTTCACAACAATGGATAATACAGCATCTTTCACGGCAGAAGTTGCTTTAGACGATTCCGCACCAAGAGATCTTCAGATTGCCAGTTTTCAGGTGAGTCCGAATATGATTTTTGAGGACGTGAAAGAAATAACCGGACAGGAATTCCCAATATATCAACTTGCAACATTAGAAAATTTTGCTGAATACATAAAAAAACAAAGAGCGGAAAATCCGGCTGGAGAAAATGAATTGTACGCAAAATTTCAGCAAGGTCAATATATGTATTCGATGTTTTCGACACAACATAATAATTTGGCGAATAACCGTTACAAAGGAATTTCCTGGGACACGAGTGTTGATTATTTAAGAACATTCATAAGATAAAAATTTTATAATTTGATGAATAATTTTAAAGATGTATCTCCATTTATAAGATTTGATCAGTGCCTCGCAGCTTAGAATTCGGAAACAGCCTCGGTACTTCATTTGGGAATCTAACAGTGACTTTGGGAGCAAGCTTCAGCGGTTGGATCATCATTACCAACGGCGTTTCTTATAATCCATGGGTTGGAATTGTTTTTGGAGTCTTGACATTTGTGATGATTGGACGTCAGTATGATGCAAAGAAAACCTTATCCTCAGGAAGAGTTGCTTGAGCAAAAGTGGGAAATTATTGGTGGTAAAAACACGACTTCGGCAGACTGAATACAACAAACTATGGTTGTGGCATAACAATAAGTTTAATTGTCAACGGACAAGAAAAAGGAAATATGTGGACAGACGACAGAACCAATGATAATTAGGAAACAAAGGCAGAATAATTTTTTTAAATTGGTACGACTCTGGCTTGACAATTCGCTTAAAGAAATCCAAAGCAAGACACAAAACGTCAGCTAACGACGTATTGGTGCCGGCGAACAGTAATGCAAAATTCAAGTTTTTAATTCACAAAGAAAATCAGTATAAATTAGATACGATGAAAAACCTAATCACACTTTTAATGCTTGTTTTTTCATTGCAATCTTGTGAGAATAAAACAGAGAAGCAAAAAAGCAAAGAAATACAAAAATCAGAACAGAAAGATATTACGGACATCAATACTATTACAGACACTGTTCAAAATGTCGTTCAACCAGCAAAAAAAGAAGATTTATTATTTGATATTGAAGGAAATTACACCCTAAAACAAGATGTAGTTACAGATTGTAAAATCTTCCTCTCTCTTTTTTACAAAGACGGAGTTTTAGAATACAATATGGAAACCAATACACGGAAACTTTCGGGCGATGCGAAAATCGACTTGAACGAAAAAGAAGACGGTTATTATATCACGTTCAAAAATATAGAATGGAGTGAATATTTAGGTGCAATAGACAATGAAGGAGAAGAATCCCAGGAAGATTTGCCATTACCTCAAGATATACAAGGTGTTTTGTATAAAGATGAAATTACTATACAAAACTCAGGAAATGCAATGAATTATTATGTGAAACTTGGAGAATGCGATGTGAAATACATCCATTTAATCAAATGAATACAATAATAGATGAAAATAACAAAATGTAAATCAATTAAGCACAATTGAAGAAAGATGTTTTGCTTCAGCCGGGCCTAAACAGCTGTACAATTTAATTTTATTAATAAACTTTAGCTCTTCGATCTTACTTCGTTGACCTTACGTTCCTAACCAATGAAAAACGCCGAAAGGTTTTGTGCCAGTCTACAGAATGCGCAAATGATAGTAATTGTCTTAAACCATAGTTTTTATAACATAACATTAAAAAACATAATTCATGGGATTTTCTAAAGCAATAATTGCAATAAAAGGAAACTACTTTGCCAAATTAGAAAAAGTTGCCGAAATATTTAATTATATGGAAGACGATAATATTATTAACGAATTTTCACAAAATGCAAAACTGGAAAATGGCTGGACAATTTTGGTCGATGAGGAAATGGTTTTTGTCGTAGAAGACGATTTGCTATCAGACCTTTCCGAAGAATTAAAAACAGAAGTTTTTACTTTTACCATCCAATCGACTTCTGCTACTTATGGTTTTTCAAATTTTAATGAAGGAAAAAATCGTATCTTTTTAGTACAAGATGGAGAGATTATTGAAAATATGGGTGATAAAATGAAAGTAGAAATGAACTTAAATATTGGTGAAACTACATCAATTGATGACATATTAAACATCGGTAAGTATTTCGGAATTGAACTTGAAGAATAAAAAGGCACACAAAACGAACTGCATAAGGCGGGCTGATTGTAAAACTCAACATTAATTTTTTAATTGAACTTTAGTAAAACCTTAGAAAGTTTACAAAACAAATCAGTAAGGGCTTTCAATAAATATTGGCGGTGATTTTGCTGGATAATTATTAAATAAAAATAACTATGAAAAACTTATTTATTATTACCACATTATTGATATGCATCTTTGCACTTGGACAGAAAAAGAAGTCCACCAAGATGGCTCCACCTCCTGTCGTTGCTCCAAAAATTAATCCTCCGGCAACAAAAAAAGCTCCTGATTTCACTTACGGGAATAATGCTGCAAAATGCTATATCTACAGAACTGAGGAAAAGAAAGATTCCTTGGTTTATGTGACAGAAAATCTCCTGGAATATGGTTGGGTAGCGAGCAATGCAAGAATGATAATTACAACGTACAGTTTTGATCCTATTAAAAAGCAACAAGTTGAAAAAGACGGTTACATCTATGGTCAGTCGAAAACTATGCAGTATATAGATGGGGAATTTGCGCTTGAAAAAGGAAATCTGACCTTCACACCAAACAAAAAAGACAAATTTGATGTACGCCATTTCAAACTGGTTTATAAACCAAAAACGCAAAAAGTAAATTATATAAAAGATGAAAATGATCGTCCATATAAAATAGGAGATTGCCCTGTACCAACTGTAAGTTTGTAAATAATAAAATGTGTTGGCTAAAATGAAAAGTATGAAAATAACAATGGCTTTATTATTTATTTGGAGTTTGTTCAGTTGTAATATTACTTCAGAAAAGGAGAATCGCAACAAGGCAAACACTATCGTTTCAAAATTCAAACATAAAAGAAATGCTTCCGAAAGTGATACTATATGGGTTTCACAGAATGATTCAACAGTTTTTAAGAAAGAAGAAGTGATAATCAATCGGCCATGCAGTAATCCGGAATTCACAATGCATTATGAACTTCTTAAACCAATAGATCAGGCTTATTATTACATTTACAACGGCAAACAACAGTTGATATCTGAGGGAAAATACACCAAAGAATACACATATCAAGGTCAAACCAGCAGAGTTTGAAATTTCTACAACGAGAAAAGTTACTATTACAAAAAGAACGGAAATCTGAAAACAATCCATTACATTAAAGACGGACGAAATGATAAAGTGGAGCTTTACGACAATAAAAGAAGAATAAGAGAAATAACATATTTCGATAATAAATCTTCTGACAAAGAAAAAGTTGAAATTTACAACAAAGGTGAACTCGAAGAGACAAGAATCTACAAAAGTTTTGATACTTATAATACTGTCAAAGCAAACTAAATGAGCATTTGAAATTGTAACTTCTGATTACGGATACCGATTTTTTTTTCCCACAGGGATAATGGAATAGATTTGCTATAGAAAATCATACAGCCTCATATGGAATTACAGAAGTTGGAATGTGATCTTTATTTAGGCTATTCATCCTGTGAAAATTACAAAGCATAAGAAATCTGTATCATTGAATACAGTTGTAAACCTTCATCCGCATGATCACCATTAACACTTGCAAAATAGAATTTGGCATTTGAGTTAATCTAAATTTGGTGAATATTTGTGACAATTTGGTAAACCAGAATAATAACGCTAATTTAGCCCGAACCCTCTTATAGATGCGGAATGCAGCGCATTGTTATAATACAACTTCGATAATACAAAATGAAAAAAATAACATTCTTACTTCTTACATTATTCATTACAAATTATAACTACGCTCAAAATAGATTACTTGACAGTATAGTTCAAAGGAATGGCTTTGCTTTCCAAATTGATAAAAACATTTCATTTCAGGGAAAAGGATGGGATATTTTGCTCAATGAAATAAAACAATCCAATTCTGTTTTGTTGGGAGAAACCCATTTTACAAACGAAATTCCTTATTTCACAAATGCTGTTATCAATGAGGTTCAGTTTGACAACTATTTTCTTGAGGTTGATCCATATTCAGTTGATATTATCGAAACAAAGATCAAATATTTGTCTGATGGACAGCTTAATTCTTTTGTTAAAGAATACAGTACAAACTTTTCTTTTTTGGAATATGAACCGGAATTTGCTTTGTTCAAGGATCTGGTCAAACGCAATACCAAGATCTATGGTGTCGAACAAATCAGCATTTTTGCAGATCAAATGATCATTTCACGTTTAAAAGAAACTTCGAAAAATAAAAAAGCGGTTGAGGTCTATGAGCAAATGCTTCATAACTCCAAACTAGCTGCGTCTAAAGATGGGATGGAAAAATACTACCTGTTATCCGAAGATTGCCTTCAAAAAATAGATTCGCTGTTGACGTTAAAACTTTCTGACAAAGAGCGGAAACAAATTGTAGACTTGAAGTTAAGCAGAGAGATTTATTCTAAAAGGAATCATCCCCTAAGGATTCAACTGATGAAAAGTATCTTGCTAAACCAAATGCCCGATTGGAAAAACAAAAAAAATATTTTCAAATTTGGAGCAGTCCATGTTCCAAAAGGTGAAACCATATTGACAAAAACTGATATCTATGATATAGGAAACTTAATTTCTAATATTGAAGAAGCCAATTACAGGAAATCATTACACATCATGCTTGTTGGACAAGGAGAAGATGAGGATGATAACACCAGTTTTAGATCTTTTTTAAATGTGGCAAAAGATGATCAATGGTACTGTTTTGATCTAAGACCTTTAAAGAGATCTATTTTGCAGAACAAGATAAAAATAGATGATGTATACTTATCGAGAGTCATAAAGGGTTATGATTATCTTATATATATTCCTAAAGTAACTAAAAGCAAAGAACTCTCGATAGAATAATAATAATAATAATAATAATAATAATAATGTACGGCATTGGTTGACAAAAAGGAACAAATATGCCAGGATAAATTGAACTCGACAGAGCATAATTATTTTTAATTTTCCGAACGGAAAAATTAGATATCCTTATGCTAAAATAATTGGAACAAAGTCTAAAAATCGGTGAAATTTCTAAGCAACTTTAAGACGACGAAGCAATCATTGATAGTAAAAGCAGCATTGAAAAAAGGCTCACAACCATAAGAAAGACATGCGGTGCTAAAACTCCTTTCCGCCTCGCCGTTAAACCATTCATTCTTTGTTACAACATATTTTATCAAAGTGTTATTGTAACCAATTAAAAGAAATCATTTCAGTCTCAATTTGTTAAACTGATTTTTGTATTCATTACTTGTAGATCAATTTCTGTATAAATATCATTTTTTTGTCTGCTAAATTCCAATTAGAAATCTCATTATCCACCAAAACTTTATGTTTTTTACTGATATCACGTAAAGAATTGCCGATGGACTTTCTTACATACTTACTATCATCGAACCTGGCTTTTGCAATCAGCTGAATGGCATGCTCAGGATTTTCTTTGAAATAAGGTCGATTTGTCCAAATACGCAAACCTTCAATGACAGCTCTTTTTATATTAGGATTTGTATGATTAATCCAACTTTTAATTTTGATTAGTGATTTCTCATAGCCAACAGATTGACAGTAATAGTCGAATGCCTTACCCAACATTTCCTGAACCCTCCAGCTACCATCTGTCGCAATTCTGGTCTCTAGTATTTCAAGTGCTTTTGAACTGTTGACTGATAGTTGCCCGAAGAGATAAGTGGCTAACATTCGGATCTGATAAGCGTCATCATCCAGCAGTTTTGTTCCAAATTCCAAATGATCGATGGAAGTGTCTTTTAAAATAAGATCACCTGCTTCAATGATATGTTTGAAGCCGTGTTCAATACTTTTTAATTTTTCAATGACTGTGTCCATTTGTTTTCATATAAATAATTGATTTCAATATCTTAAATCACATCACTTTCATTTCTTCGATCTGATCCATTCTTAACACACAGATACTATTTATTTATCACTTGAATTTACATAAAAAAAAGCATCCAACTATATTCAGATGCTTCAAAAAACTGAAAAACATTTATAACGGCTTAAATGCAATGGCATCAACCTCAATGAGCATTCCGTCCAACGCCAATTTCGGGACAGGAATTAAGGTACTAGCAGGAAATTTGTTATTCTTCCACACCTTGTTCATTTCTTCTGTCCATATTTTGAGTTTATCCTGATCGTGGTCAACAATCAATATTGTAATTTTAAGGACATTATCAGTCGTCAGGCCTGATGCTTTAAGAACAGTGTTCAGATTTTGCAAAGCAGTTTTGACCTGCCCCCGGAAGTCATCCGAAAGTCGATGTTCTAAACCTTCTCCACCGCTTTGTCCGGAGATAAAAACATAACTTCCGTTGCCAGAAGCAGTCGCAGAATGGGCAAATGCAAATGGTGTGGGATCGAAAAGCACTTTAGGGTTTTTATATTGGATGTTTGACATATCTTTTTGATTAGTGAATGAACTATTTTCAGTTTTAGAACAACCTGTCAACAATAAAATGAAGATTGGAGAGATAAGAACATTTTTCTTATCTGTAAAATGTTTAAAATTAGTCATGATTTGCAAAGAATTGTTTGAATTGAAATATTTGAGTAACAGCAGCCTTGGACCAGTAGGCTGCATCGTGAGCACCGGGACGTTCTTCATAAATGTGAGGAATATTCAATTTGATCAATTGCTCGTGAAATTTTCTATTTTGTGCAATCAAAGGATCGTCAATTCCGCAACTGATCAGTATTTTCTGCCGGCTGTTTTTAAACTTCTCTATCTGTGAGAGGGCTGTATAAGTTATCCATTTTTCAGGATTTTCCCCTAATAATTTTGGAACACCGTATTCCTTTCCAAAAGGAACAAAATCGATGACGCCGCATACACTTCCGATAGCACTGAAAGTATTCTGATGTCTTGCACCAATATACAGAGCGCCGTGTCCACCCATACTCCATCCCATCAGAGCTGTTTTGGATTGATCAGAATTATATTTGTTTTGAATAAAGCCTGTCAGTTCTTTGGCAATAAATGTCTCATACTTCAAATTGGGACTGTCTATGTACCAGCTGTCATAATTCCCGTCGGGTAACACGAAGATCATCTGCATTTCCTCACTGCGCTTTGCTAAGGAAGGAATGTCCTGTGTTAATGTTCTTTTGGGATAGCCACTGTATCCGTGGAGTATATAAACTGTTGGCAGTTTCTCATTCTTTTCATTTGAGGGATGCACCACAAGGGTTTTAATTTCCTTTTTCATAGAGGCACTATAAATATTCAGTGAGTCGACTTTTTGGGAAAACATTTCTGTTCCAATGCAGATAACGACCAATGCAAATAATGATTTTATCATTGTAATTGATTTTTGTAGAAGCAAAGTTAAAAGTCAGGATCCTCAAAAATCTTTACATATGTTGAGGGAATGAGAAAATATTTCAATTTCTTAAAATTCATATCACTGTATTTTTATTTTACTTTATCTTTATACTATGGTAGCATTTTGGGAATTTATAGACCGCTATTCCTTGGTCTCTGAGGAATCGAGAAAGGCTTGGTCTGCTTTGTTAAAAACGACCGAAATAGCCAAGGGAACTCATTTTTTGGAACAGGGTGCAATACCGAAGGACATCAGCTTTGTAGTTAAAGGACTGCTTTCATACTATTACCTTAATGAAAAAGGTGAAAAAATAATCAAAAGATTTTTTCCGGAAAACTCCCTTGTTGCTTCTACAAGCGCATTGTTAAAGAAGGAACCTGGATCCTTCTCCATTGAGGCCTTGGAGGATACGGAAGTCATAAGCTATGGTTTCAGTGATTTCAGAAAGCTGACAACACAGTATAATGATATTGCCAATTTCTACATCAGCTATTTGGAACGGCATTGGGTCATTGAAAAAGAATTTGCCGAGATCACGCTTAAATCTGCTACGGCCAAACAAAGATATTTAGAGTTGGAAAAAGATCATCCTCAGCTGATTTCCCGATTAAAACTTCATCAGATAGCCTCTTATCTGGCTGTTACTCCTACTCAGCTCAGCAGAATCAGAGCCGAACTTTAAAGTATAGCCTGTCTACAATATTGACGACTACATAAATACAATTTAATTGTGTAAAGGAAACTGAAAATTATTTCACCACTTCTGTGTGCTTGGAGCCCCAACTTTCCAGCTGACCACAAATAGGAATGAGTTCATTGGCTATTTCAGCCATTTCATAATCAACCCGTGGAAGTACTTCGGCATGAACGGTACGTCTAACAAGACCTTCTTTTTAAAATTCAACCAATTGCAGAGTGAGCATTCGTTCTGTAATATTTGGAATTTGCCTTCTGATCTCGCTAAATCTCAATTTGCCATTTTCCAATTTACAAAGAACTATCAATTTCCAGCGCCCTCCTATTTTACAGACCGCATAGGTCAAATTGCCCCCATCCATTATGCATTTTTCGTTCTGCATATTGGTCGAATTTTCTTTTCTGATTTCCACTACTTACAAAATGTTAGTATCACACATTTGAATGTGTATGTGAATCGGTTTTACAAGCGCCAATCCATTACCCGAAAAGCTCTCAACAGTGACATTCTTGCGAAAACAGAAAGCATTCTGGATGATTACCAAAATCAGAAAACCTGCATTTTGGTATTCCCACAGTACAATATCTGTCTGACCAATTGCATATTTCGCCAGGTTATCTTAGTGATATGCTGCGCTCCCTTATTGGTAAAAACACAAAACAATACATCCACGAAAAACTCATTGAAAAAGCAAAGAAAGATTAACAAATAAAAAATTAACGATCAGCGAAATCACTTATGAATTGGGTTTTGAACATCCGCAATCTTTCAGCAAACTTTTCAAAATAAAGATCGGCATTTCCCCTTTGGAGCTCAGAAATCCCTTTCAATAAAAAGGTTTAACATACATAATATCCAGATATAAACTGGCTAGATGCTATTTGGGTTTTCCCGCACTTCATTAAGACCTGTGAATTGCAGCTTGAAGGAAACTTTGACTTTTCTATCTTTTACCTAATCCTACCATCTGATGAATTGATCTATCATAAGATCTACTGCGTTGATTTATACTAAGGGAATAATAGAATCAAATTTTCAATGAACTGCAATTGCATCTAATGAGGTTTCTGACTTTTTCTATGCAGATTACCATTCAGGCAGGCACGAGGAAAACTGTAATCAATTCCTTGAAAACAATAAGAAGGAACATTAATAAAGCTTGAAATATTTTTGCGGAGGTTCTGGGATCTCTAATCCCGGATACCCAAAAAGAATTTTTTCCGAAGTGACCACGGAATATATTTGCTATAGAAAATCAGGTAGCCTCATATGGAGTCATAGCAGTTGAAATATGATCTGCTTATGATAGATCAATAAATAAGAAAGAATGTTTTTGAGAGATACAGTTAAATACGTCTGTACATAGAATTACGAAGTGCCCTTAAAAAATTACTAATGCTTAGGAAAAGAACTAAATGGCTTAATGAATTTATCTGTCAGAGATATGCTCAGAAATAAAATATTGGTCAATTCGCCTTTTTTCTCCTGATGTAATAAAAAGTCAGTTATGATTGTCTCAACAATATGAGAATCTACTTTTTACTCTTATTCTTTTCACTACAGTTTGTTGCACAGCAAACGAACCCCGGTGTTGATGAAATTATCAACCGAGAAATGAAAGAAAGAAAAATCCCTGGACTGCAACTGGCAATCGTACAAAAAGGAAAAATTGTTTTAAGCCAATCCTATGGCATCGCAAATCTGCAGTACAATATTCCTGTAAGCAATACGACCATCTTTCCTATCAATTCCAACACAAAGGTTTTCACCGGCGTTGCCGTGATGCAGTTGGTCGAGCAGAATAAGATCAAACTAGATGATCCAATCAATAAATATTTAAACGATCTGCCAGCTGAATGGCAAAAAATTACCGTTGACCAGTTGCTAACTCATATTTCAGGATTACCTGAGATATTGAAACTTCTTGATCCGATGACAGGGAATATTGGAACATTAAAGACCGAGGCGGTGATCTGGGAAAAGCTCAAGACGCTGCCTTTAGAGTTTAAAACCGGAGAACAATTCAGCTACAACCAGACCAATTATTATTTGTTGGGAAAAATTATTGAAAAGCTAACCAACGAACCTTTTGCAGCCGATTTTGAAAGGAATCAGTTTAGAACTGCACATCTTAAAAATACGGTATTTGGAGACTCAAGAGATATTATTCCGAACTATGCACCATCTTATCGCTACAATAGCTTTTTTGACGGCAGAAAAGGTGATGCGAAACTGACCAATACCTACACAGAATTTCCTGATTTCACCCGAACTGGCGCTGGCCTCAACAGTACCTCTGAAGATGTTGCGAACTGGTTAATCGCCTTGCAAGGCGGCAGATTATTTCAAAAATCATCAACATTGGATATGATGTGGTCACCAAGTACATTCAACAATGGAACATATACCAATTGGGCACGTGGCTGGGGCATTACCAAATTTAGGAAAAATCATAAAGCGGTTGGAATGTCTGGCGGAAACAGATCGGCAATCATGGTTTATCCGGAAGATAATCTGGCAATTATAGTATTGACTAACCTGGCTGGAAGTGCGCCCGAGGACTTTATCGAAGAGATTGCAGGTTGTTACAATTCTGATATCGTGAAAGCCGATCCGTTAACCTATTTAAGAAAAAATCTGAGGGAAAAAGGATTTGATAAAGCTATTGAATTTGTAAAAAAAGAACAACAAATTAATCCAGAATTTAAACCTACGGAAGATGAACTCAATAACTGGGCATATCGAATGATGTCAAATAATCAACAGAAGGAGGCTTTGGAAATCTTCAAACTCAATGTTTACCTATTCCCGAAAAGCTGGAATGTCTATGACAGTTATGGAGAAATCTTATTGAAAATGGGAGATAAGAACAATGCCATTGAGATGTACAAAAAATCCATTGATCTAAACCCTAATAATGAAAACGGCAAAAAAATTCTCACTGAAATAACCGCTCAATAAAACTTTGAATAATTTCAACGTTTAGAAGAAAAAACAATGTAGTCAGTTGTCTTTTATCAAATTTCTATATTTTAATGCATCTTAAAAAATTCTTATGAAACAGATTTCTTTACTATTTGTCATCCTCACAATCATTTCCTGTTCAACCAAAACTTCTGTGAAAAGTGATTTTGAATATAAAAAAATTGAACAGTTAGCTGACTCTATTCAAATTGAAAATATTACCGTCAAAAACCTGTTTAAATATCAAATATTAGCTCACCAATCCACAGTTTTTGACTCAACGATGATAGACAGAAATGTGTACAAGCCCCATCAAAAATTATGGGACAGCTGCTACGGTGTGATTTTCGGTGATGAGAATGGAAAAAAATTCAACAATTCCACGGGAATGATCAAATGGAACAGAACATTACTTTCCGAAAACAAACAAGATTTGATCAAAAGAACAAAACTTTTAACAGACATCAATCTGAACAAATTGATCAGGAAAAACCTGAATAAATTCAGTAAGCTGGTTCCTTATCAACCAAAGGCAAAATTAAGTTTACTATTCACACCAATTACAGGAATTGGTTTTGGGGGTTGTAATGCTGAACAGTTTGCTCTTGAACTAAATAACCCCGGAGTTGATATTGAGTATACACTCACCAAAGGATTGCCGCACGAATTCAACCATCTGGTTTATGAGAAATTCAGAAATGCTGATCCTGATAGAGAATCTGCTTTGAGCCAGACGATCGACGAGGGCTTTGCCTGTTATTTTACCTACCTTTTCTTTGACAGAAAGATCACGCAACATGAGGCGGTAGAAAATATGACTCAGCAACAATGGGACTGGTATATCAAAAATGAGAAAGAAATATTCAATAAAGTAAAAGGTTTCTTTGCGGATACTTCCGGTAATAATCCGCTGCTAAGGAACGAAAAAATCAAACTGTTTCCCGAAGCACCAAAAACGTTGAATTATTGGTTGGGATTTAGAATTATCACCAAGTATGTAGAGAAATATGGAAAAGATTCATGGAAGGATCTTTATACGATGACTGCTAAAGAAGTTTTATCGAAAAGTGGGTATGAAGAATATATTAACAAGCTCTAACTACGAATGATAAAATAATCAAATTGAAATTAGTTCGTACAAAAGATTCAGAACAAATCAGCACATACCATTGTATAAAAAAAGGGAATATAGAGGTAGCAACTTCAAAAATGCTATACCACAATGGAGGTACATTTTGACATTCATCTTGGACCGCACTCTATCCGAACCAAAAAGCTGGTATTTTTCTAGTTACAAATATTCTAACAAAAGATTAAAAACTGTAACCGGATCATTGATTAGCGAAGCAATATAGAATAGTACGCCAAAAATATTGAAAAATTTAATGATATGTGGGTGTATTCAACCATTCAAAAGGATGGAACTCCTATTTTTGAAGAAGCCCATCTTTGCTTGGGCCGAATACTCTTATCTTAAATCAGTTCTAAGGGACGATAACCAGATAAATCCTCACCATAGGGCCTTGCAGTATTCCACCAGCTAACAGTTCTACCCTCTTTTCTCCCCTCTTGGTACGCACCATCTTGCTGCTCACTCAGGAATGAAAATAAAAAGAGATTATGCTCAGGGAAAGCAATTTCTTCATCCTTAATACAAGGGACTTCATTTAAATGCTTGCTGATGTACAGAACCAATTGTGTCGGGTTTGAAGCAAAAAGAGGCATACCCTGGAAATGCAGCCGTTTCGCCCTGTCGTCTGCGAAAACCTCGATCAGTTGGTTGGCTTTGTATTCCAGCGATATTCCAGAGTCCATGAACACCCTCGAAATGTCATCCCGGCTATCTCCGATAACCTGCATTCCTTCAAGTACAGTATTTAAATCGTCCTGAGTGAAGAATTCTCTGAACAGATTAAAGGTATCATACAGTTCCTCTTGTTGCTGCTGGAAATTTTCACTTTTTTCTGCCGTGATGGAACCAATTTCATGATGATATGTCTGTAGCGCTGATTTATCCGTCAAAAAGCGTAGAGGCCCCAAGCCTTTCATTGGCAATAGTTCCCAAAATGGCGAATGTGGGGTAAGGTTATTCATATCACAAAATTAAGTATATTTTGAAGTAAAACCAGAGGATATTTCCCTTACTGACCTGTACCGCCAATCACAGCGATTTTAGATTTATTATTCATTTCTGTTCTTTATAAAATTTGAAAATAGAATTACTGTCCGTAAATTTCCAAAGGAAAAATACAAATTAACAAAAGCCATTAGACTTTTGTCCAATGAGAACCAATATTTTATAAGAGGTTTAATAATACAAATGTAAAGAAAAGTATAATATTAACAGATTGCGAAGAAAACACTATTGCTAAAAGGCTTCTTCGTCATGCGGGCTAATGTGCATGATTCACCGGCAGTTTTTCAATTAGCAGTTAGTAATAAATTGGGCTTTGATTCGATTTCCATTCAAAATGCAAATTTTAAATATCTTCCTCTTGTCTTATTTCTGTCGTATCAATATGGTACATCGGGGCTGTTTTAAATTGGTGTCAACGGGGTACGGATTGGCGAGGGCGAGCCTGCGGAGCCGAACTTATGACTAAAATACAAATTTCAAACGAAGTACAAAAAAAGCCAATGTAGTTAACATTGACTTTACTTTATTGCTCTATAGATTGCATTGTTATGGAAGATAGTGGTTTAAAAAATCTTTTACCTCAAAAAGATTCAGATTTTATTTTTCAATATCATCCGGATGAATAAAAATGGTAAGTTTATTAACAAATACTTGATTTTGTGAAGCAGTTACAAATGATTGAGCGATTATAGCAATTAGCTTCTTTCGATTTGTAACAAGCCTACCAAGACACCTTCGTAAATGGTTTTTCTTAAATTCATAATTATTAAATTTGACCTCTAACTTTCTATTAAGATTAACCAATCGACTAAAATGAAATCATTATCTACATTAGTTTTCTTTTTAATGTATAGTCTATCTAATTCTCAAAGCCACCGCTTCATCTATGAATACAAATTTGCATCCGACTCAACCAAAATTGACAGTGTCACTACAGAGATTATGAGATTAGATTTTCACAGGTCATTCTGAGTTCGTAAGCGAGATTAGAGCAAAAAGAGACTCTTCAATTTTTAACATAAAACAACGCAATTCCAATTCGATGGGTAACAATCTTCCTATTGGTAAAATGAAAATGAAAATTTATAAAGGTCATAAAAAATATTCTATCGAAAGCATTGGTATCGAGCAATTTAAAATTCCCTATGACCAAAAGTTAAATTGGATTTTAACCCCCGATACAAAAATAGTTTCATCGTATAACTGTCAAAAAGCCACAGTAATTTTTGGAGGACGGAAGTGGAATGCTTGGTTTACCTCAGAAATTCCATACCAAGATGGCCCGTATATTTTTGGCAACCTACCGGGAATGATCATATCAATTGAAGACGAAGAAAATCAACATTCTTTTTTACTTCTAGCAAACTACAAAGTCAAAAATTCATCTCCTAATGTATCTTTTACCACTCGTGTTAAAGATTTATCCATCACAAAAGATCAATTTAACAAAAAGTGGACTAGTTTTAGAAAAAAACCTATTGGATTTAGAGAACAATATCTAATCGTAAACCCCAATATTTTTAATCCTACTTACTACGATGCTAATGGTAACATCCAGAATAAGATTAAACTTTACGCTGAAGATCGCATTCAGATTAAAATGGAAATAGCTTCAAATAATAATTTTATTGATTTAGATTTGTATAGATGATTTATGCAATATCCCATTAATAGAGATTAATATGCGTCGACCTATCAGGATGAAATTGCATAATTTTTATTATCTGTATTTTTTCCTGCAATCTAATATTTAGGCACAAAACTTGTAATTATTTAAGAAATAAATGATTTCAATTACACACCACAATCACTTTATATTAACTAAAAAATCCCCATAGTTTTATTTAAACCGGGGATTTTTATTTTGTAGATTGATCATTAATTTCACTCATTTGCCATAGGTATTCGACATGTTTAATAGAAAGGCAAATACAGTTTTGAATACAATCGCCGCGATTCTACGGACTTATTAAAATAATGATTCTGAGACCAATTTGTTTTTGTGGTTTTCTTAAATTTCTATTTATCTTTTTTATTTTGATGATCTATTATTTTATTTTTCAGATCCTCTGTAATATATTCAGTTTCCTGATCAACCTTTTTGTGTATGGAATCCTTAGATTTTTGCGAAACTTTCATGGAAATATCTTTTTTGTATTCATCTAAAACGACAAAGCCCATCATATCCCGACGTGCCATATCTCCATTCGTTGCCTGAGAAACTCTTTTGCTAATCATATAACTTTTGTAGCCCTTAGAATAAGCTTCTTCGATATTATTTGCAATGATTTCTTCAGACTTTGTTTCATACTCATCTCCTACAATGTCTGTCCAGTTATTTTGTTTAATTTCTAAGTAATATTTTTTGGGAACGTTGAGTTGCTTATCGCATGAGTATTGTAAGCCGCAAGTGATAATACATATGAATAATAGTTTTTTCATGATGTGAAATTTTTCCAAATATATTAAAAAGGTAAGATCTTTACTTAGTAAAGTACAAGACGAATTCCCTTATTGAAGAAAATTGATGGAAACTGTAGAATTTTGTATGTATGTATGTATGTATGTATGTACTGAATATGCAAATAAAAGTTCCAGTATAAGTTAAGCTACATTTTTATAAATTTTGTTTTGATTATTAAATTCTTCTATTGTTTGATAATTAAGTGTGCTGTGACGTCTTTTTTTGTTGTACCAGACTTCGATATATTCAAAAATTTCCAGCTCCATTTTTCTTTTGTAATTAGCTTGTTGCCATAAATGAGTTCCGTTTTCAATGATTTAAAAAAGCTCTCCGCCA
>Ga0308169_10001272_pt1 | contig 30136 bp, 21 predicted proteins | sample PhyBR1_2_FD_202139 | JGI IMG/M metagenome (GOLD analysis project Ga0308169, IMG submission 202139) | Phyllosphere microbial communities from UC Gill Tract Community Farm, Albany, California, United States - DLSLSB.R1 | ecosystem: Host-associated > Plants > Phyllosphere > Unclassified | place...
TCGCCGTCCTCCTCCTCCCCCCCTACCCAATATCTCGCCAACACCGCCTCGCCCGACTTCACCCTCTCTTTGCCGCGCCGCAGCTTCTCTGGAGTGACTGGTGCGACCAACGGGGTCAGCGTGCCCGCGGGCGACGCCGACGAGTACGAGTGGGACCACAGCAAGGTGCAGAACTTCATCGGTCCGTCGCCCTTGTCCTCCTTCTCGCCGACCTCTGAGCGCAGAGGGACAGTCACTGACGCAAGCTACACCTCCCACCTGCCCCCCCCTCGCCGTCCTCGTCGCCGTACTCGCTCGTCGCGACCTCCTCCCTCGACCTCTTCCCCTCCCGCCCTTGCCCCACCACCCTCTCTCGCCTGCGACACCCGCTCCTGTCCCGCGCACGCCTCACCTATGCAATCCACGACCTCGCACGACTCGCCTATCCCAACTCGCTCGCCATGCCGTGCCCGCACGCTCTCTGCGTCGCCCTCGGCCTCGTTCCCCCACAGGCGGCAACTCGCTCGAGTCGGCGCCGCCTTCTCGTGTCGCCAACTGGGTTCGCTCGCGCGGTGGCCACACGGTCATCACCAAGATCCTCATCTGCAACAACGGTGCGTCGCTGCCGCTCTCCCCTCGTTCCCCTTGTCGCCGACGCTCCCCGACTGACTCTCCTCCCGCTCGTCCGTCCCATCAGGTATCGCCGCCGTCAAGGAGATCCGCTCGGTGCGCAAGTGGGCGTACGAGACGTTCGGCTCGGAGCGCGCCATCGAGTTCGTCGTCATGGCGACGCCCGAGGACCTGCGCGTCAACGCCGACTACATCCGCATGGCCGACCAGTACGTCGAGGTGCCCGGCGGGACCAACAACAACAACTACGCCAACGTCGACGTCATCGTCGACGTCGCCGAGCGCACGGGCGTCCACGCCGTCTGGGCCGGATGGTGCGTCCCCCTTCCTCGCTCACCTCGCTCGCTCCCCTTCTTCCCTGCGCCCCTCGAGCGGAACAGCCAGACTGACGAGCTCTCCCTCTCTTGCCCGCCTGCAGGGGTCACGCCTCGGAGAACCCTCGCCTGCCCGAATCGCTCGCCGCGTCCAAGCACAAGATCGTCTTCATCGGTCCTCCCGGCTCGGCCATGCGCTCGCTCGGCGACAAGATCTCGTCGACCATCGTCGCGCAGCACGCCAAGGTCCCCTGCATGGACTGGTCCGGCACGGGCATCGACGAGGTGACGACGACCGCCGACGGCCTCGTCACCGTCACGGACGAGGTGTACCAGAAGGCGTGCGTCCACGACGCCGACGAGGGCCTCGAGCGCGCGGCCAAGATCGGCTACCCGGTCATGATCAAGGCGTCCGAGGGCGGCGGCGGCAAGGGCATCCGCATGGTCAGCAAGGACGCCGACTTCAAGCAGTCGTTCCAGGCCGTCCTCACCGAGGTCCCCGGTGCGTCCCTCGCTCCCCCCTCTTGCTCGAGAGCTACCTCACGAGGACACCCACTGACTCTTTCGGCGTTCCTGCAGGCTCGCCCGTGTTCATCATGAAGCTCGCCGGCGCCGCTCGTCACCTCGAGGTCCAGGTCCTCGCCGACCAGTACGGCAACGCCATCTCGCTCTTCGGCCGCGACTGCTCGGTCCAGCGTCGCCACCAGAAGATCATCGAGGAGGCGCCCGTCACGATCGCCGGGCCCGAGCGCTTCGAGGAGATGGAGAAGTCGGCCGTGCGCCTCGCCAAGCTCGTCGGCTACGTGTCGGCCGGCACGACCGAGTTCCTGTACTCGGCCGCCGACGACAAGTTCGCCTTCCTCGAGCTCAACCCGCGCCTCCAGGTCGAGCACCCGACGACCGAGATGGTGTCGGGCGTCAACCTCCCCGCCGCGCAGCTCCAGATCGCGATGGGCATCCCGCTCCACCGCATCCGCGACATCCGCACGCTCTACGGCAAGTCGCCGCACGGCCGGTCGCTCATCGACTTCGACTTCGAGAACCCCGAGTCGACCAAGACGCAGCGCAAGCCGGCCCCCAAGGGTCACGTCGTCGCCGTCCGTATCACGGCCGAGAACCCGGACGCCGGCTTCAAGCCGTCGATGGGCACCCTCCAGGAGCTCAACTTCCGCTCGAGCACCAACGTGTGGGGCTACTTCTCGGTCGGCTCGGCGGGCGGCCTGCACGAGTTCGCCGACTCGCAGTTCGGCCACATCTTTGCCTACGGCTCGGACCGCGGCGAGTCGCGCAAGAACATGGTCGTCGCCCTCAAGGAGCTGTCGATCCGCGGCGACTTCCGCACGACGGTCGAGTACCTCATCAAGCTCCTCGAGACCGAGGCGTTCGAGGACAACACGATCACGACGGCCTGGCTCGACAACCTCATCTCGATGCGCCTCACGGCCGAGCGCCCCGACACGACGCTCGCCATCATCTGCGGCGCGGCGACCAAGGCGCACCTCGCCTCGGAGGCCAACGTCGCCGAGTACAAGCGCATCCTCGAGAAGGGCCAGACGCCCGCCAAGGAGCTCCTCGCGACCGTCGTCCCGCTCGAGTTTGTCATCGAGGACGTCAAGTACCGCGCGACGGCGTCGCGCTCGTCGCCGACGACGTGGTCGATCTACGTCAACGGCTCGTCGGTCGCGGTCGGCGTCCGGCCCCTCGCCGACGGCGGCCTCCTCGTCCTCCTCGACGGCCGCTCGTACACGTGCTACGCCAAGGAGGAGGTCGGCGCCCTGCGCCTCTCGATCGACTCGCGCACGGTCCTCATCGCCCAGGAGAACGACCCGACCCAGCTCCGCTCGCCGTCGCCGGGCAAGCTCGTGCGCTACTTCATCGAGAGCGGCGAGCACATCTCGAAGGGCGAGGCCTACGCCGAGATCGAGGTCATGAAGGTGCGTCTCTCCTTGCTCTTCTCTCCCTGTCGTCGTCGTCTCGGTCGTCGTCGAGGAGAGCCGGCACTGACTCTCTCTTCCGCCCGCCTCGCAGATGATCATGCCCCTCATCGCGGCCGAGGACGGCATCGCGCAGTTCATCAAGCAGCCGGGAGCGACGCTCGAGGCGGGCGACATCCTCGGCATCCTCTCGCTCGACGACCCGAGCCGCGTCAACCACGCCAAGCCGTTCGACGGCCAGCTGCCGCAGCTCGGCCTGCCGAGCATCATCGGCAACAAGCCGCACCAGCGGTTCGCCTACCTCAAGGAGGTCCTCGGCAACATCCTCGCCGGGTACGACAACCAGTCGATCATGCAGGCGAGCATCAAGGAGCTCGTCCAGGTCCTCCAGACGCCCGAGCTCCCCTACGGCGAGGCCAACGCCGTCCTGTCGACCCTGTCGGGCCGCATCCCGGCCAAGCTCGAGCAGTCGCTGCGCCAGTCGATCGACTCGGCCGCCGCCGGCGGCGCCGAGTTCCCCTCGCCCAAACTGCGCAAGCTCATCGACTCGTGCCTCGACGAGCTGCGCCCGACCGAGGCCCAGACGATCCGCAACTTCCTCGTCGCGTTCGACGACATCGTGCACCGGTACCGCGCCGGCCTCAAGCACCACGAGTGGGCGACGCTCGCCGGCCTCCTCGGCCTGTACGCCGAGACCGAGAAGCCCTTCTCGGCGCGCGACAACGACGTCGTCCTCGAGCTGCGCGAGCTGTACCGCGACGCGCCCGACACGGTCGTCAAGCTCGTCCTGTCGCACTACAAGGCGGCGAGCAAGAACACGCTCGCGCTCGCGCTCCTCGACATCGTCAAGGGCTCGGACACGATCCCGCTCGTCGAGGAGGTCGTGAGCCCGGTCCTCAAGGAGCTCGCCGAGCTCGACTCGAAGGCGACGACCAAGGTGTCGCTCAAGGCGCGCGAGGTCCTCATTCACACCCAGCTCCCGTCGCTCGACGAGCGCCTCCACCAGCTCGAGTCGATCCTCAAGGCCTCGGTCACGACGACCGTGTACGGCGCCGTCGGGCCCTCGGACCGCACCCCTCGCGGCGACGTCCTGCGCGACGTCATCGACAGCCGGTTCACCGTGTTCGACGTCCTGCCGGGCTTCTTCCAGCACCAGGACCAGTGGGTCGCCCTCGCCGCGCTCGACACGTACGTGCGCCGCGCGTACCGCTCGTACAACCTCATCAACCTCGAGCACGTCGAGGCCGACGCCGCCGAGGACGAGCCGTCGACGGTCGCGTGGTCGTTCCGCATGCGCAAGGCGGCGAGCGAGTCGGCGCCGACGACGCCGACGACCGGCCTCACGTCGCAGCGCACGGCGTCGTACTCGGACCTCACGTTCCTCCTCAACCAGGCCCAGAGCGAGCCGATCCGCTACGGCGCCATGTTCTCGATCAAGTCGCTCGACAACCTCGAGCGCGAGCTCACGGCCGTCATGCGCCACTTCCCCGACTCGGGTCGCGGCAAGATCGAGCAGGCGCCGCAGGCCCAGTCGAGCCAGGACTCGTGGAACGTCGTCAACGTCGCCCTCACCGTCCCCGGCCAGGCGCACGACCTCGACGAGGACGCCCTGCGCGCCCAGTTCGCCCAGGTCATCAACGCCCTGAGCGGCCAGATGGACCGTCACGGCATGCGTCGCCTCACGCTCCTCATCTGCCGCGAGGGCCAGTACCCGTCGTACTACACGCTCCGCAAGCAGGACGGCCAGTGGAAGGAGCTCGAGACGATCCGCGACATCGAGCCCGCCCTCGCCTTCCAGCTCGAGCTCGGCCGCCTGTCCAACTTCAACCTCGAGCCGTGCCCCGTCGAGAACCGCCAGATCCACATCTACTACGCGACGGCCAAGGGCAACTCGTCCGACTGCCGCTTCTTCGTGCGCGCCCTCGTCCGCCCCGGTCGCCTCCGCGGCAGCATGAAGACGGCCGACTACCTCGTCAGCGAGTCGGACCGCCTCATCACCGACGTCCTCGACACGCTCGAGGTCGTCAGCGCTCAGCGCCGCGCCGCCGACGGCAACCACATCTCGGTGCGTCGTCGCTCTTCTCGTCTCGTCCCTCTACCTCTCCCTCTCCTTCCTCCCTCCGTCCTCCCCTTTCCCTCGCTCCCCTCTCCTCTCTCCGTCGTTCCTCCTCGCCTCTCCTCGTCCTCGCACAGCTCGCGCGACAGCTGCTGACGCTCTCTCCCGCTCGCGCACGTTCCCCGCCTCGCGCAGCTCAACTTCCTCTACAGCCTCCGCCTCGACTTCGAGGAGGTCCAAACGGCGCTCGCCGGCTTCATCGACCGTCACGGCAAGCGCTTCTGGCGTCTGCGCGTCACGGGCGCCGAGATCCGCATCGTCATCGAGGACGCCCAGGGCAACATCCAGCCGATCCGCGCCATCATCGAGAACGTGTCGGGCTTCGTCGTCAAGTACGAGGCGTACCGCGAGGTGACGACCGACAAGGGCCAGGTCATCCTCAAGTCGATCGGCCCGCAGGGCGCGTTCCACCTCCAGCCGGTCAACTTCCCCTACCCGACCAAGGAGTGGCTCCAGCCCAAGCGCTACAAGGCGCACGTCGTCGGCACGACGTACGCGTACGACTTCCCCGACCTGTTCCGCCAGGCGATCCGCAAGCAGTGGAAGGCGGTCGGCAAGACGGCGCCCGCCGAGCCGCTCGTCGCCAAGGAGCTCGTCCTCGACGAGTTCGGCGTCCCGCAGGAGGTCGCGCGCCCGCCCGGCACCAACAACATCGGCATGGTCGGCTGGGTCTTCACGATCTGCACGCCCGAGTACCCGTCGGGCCGCCGCGTCGTCGCCGTCGCCAACGACATCACGTTCAAGATCGGCTCGTTCGGCCCCGACGAGGACCGCTACTTCTTCGCCGTGACCGAGCTCGCGCGCAAGCTCGGCCTGCCGCGCATCTACCTGTCGGCCAACTCGGGCGCCCGCCTTGGCATCGCCGAGGAGCTCGTCGACCAGTTCAGCGTCGCGTGGATCGACGCCTCGCGCCCCGAGAAGGGCTTCAAGTACCTGTACCTCACGCCCGAGAAGCTCGGCGAGCTCAACAACAAGGGCGACAAGAGCGTCCTCACGACCAAGGTCGACGAGGACGGCGAGACGCGGTACCAGATCACCGACATCATCGGCCTCCAGGACGGCCTCGGCGTCGAGTCGCTCAAGGGCTCGGGCCTCATCGCCGGCGAGACGTCGCGCGCGTACGACGACATCTTCACGATCACGCTCGTCACGGCCCGCTCGGTCGGCATCGGCGCCTACCTCGTCCGCCTCGGCCAGCGCGCCGTCCAGGTCGAGGGCCAGCCGATCATCCTCACGGGCGCCGGCGCGCTCAACAAGGTCCTCGGGCGCGAGGTCTACTCGAGCAACCTCCAGCTCGGCGGCACCCAGATCATGTACAAGAACGGCGTGTCGCACCTCACGGCCGCCAACGACCTCGAGGGCGTCCTCAGCATCGTCCAGTGGCTCTCGTTCGTGCCCGAGTCGCGCGGCGCGCCGCTCCCGATCCTCCCCTCGGTCGACTCGTGGGACCGCTCGATCGACTACCAGCCGATCAAGGGCGCGTACGACCCGCGCTGGTTCCTCGCCGGCAAGACGGACGAGACCGACGGCCGCTGGCTGTCGGGCTTCTTCGACAAGGGCACCTTCCAAGAGACGCTCTCTGGGTGGGCGCAGACGGTCGTCGTCGGCCGCGCTCGCCTCGGCGGCATCCCCTTCGGCGCCATCGCCGTCGAGACGCGCACGGTCGAGCGCATCGTCCCCGCCGACCCGGCCAACCCGCTCTCGAACGAGCAGAAGATCATGGAGGCCGGTCAGGTGCGTCTCCCCCTCTCTCCCTCGTCGTCGGCGTCTCTCCCTCGCTCGTCGGTGCCGTCGCTGACGCTTCGTCGTCTCCCTGCAGGTCTGGTACCCGAACTCGGCGTTCAAGACCGGCCAGGCCATCGCCGACTTCAACCGCGAGGGCCTGCCGCTCATCATCTTCGCCAACTGGCGCGGCTTCTCGGGCGGCCAGCAGGACATGTTCGACGAGGTCCTCAAGCGCGGCTCGCTCATCGTCGACGGCCTCTCGGCCTACAAGCAGCCCGTCTTCGTCTACATCGTCCCGAACGGCGAGCTCCGCGGCGGCGCCTGGGTCGTCCTCGACCCGTCGATCAACAGCAACGGCATGATGGAGATGTACGTCGACGAGACGGCCCGCGCCGGCGTCCTCGAGCCCGAGGGCATCGTCGAGATCAAGCTGCGCAAGGACAAGATCCTCGCCCTCATGGACCGCCTCGACCCGACCTACCACTCGCTCAAGGCCAAGAGCACCGACGCGAGCCTGTCGCCCGCCGACGCCGCCTCGGTCAAGACCGACCTCGCCGCGCGCGAGAAGGTCCTCCTCCCGCTGTACCAGCAGATCGCCCTCCAGTTCGCCGACCAGCACGACCGTGCCGGACGTGTGCGTCCTCCTTCCTCTTCTCCTCCTCCCACCTGCTCGTCGTCGTCGTCGTCGTCGTCGTCGTCGTCGTCGTCGAGCCTGCGCTGACTCGGCTTCCACCTCCTCGCTGCAGATCCTCGCCAAGGGCTGCGCGCGCGACAGCATCGTCTGGAGCGAGGCTCGCCGCTACTTCTACCTCCGCGCCAAGCGCCGCATCCTCGAGGAGGCCGCCATCACGCGCATCGCCGCCGCCAACCCGGCGCTCTCGCGCGAGGACAAGCTCGCCTACCTCGCCCAGGTCATCCCCGCCGACGTCGACCTGTCGAGCGACGCGGCCGTTGCCGACGCCCTCGAGAAGGCGACGACCGACATCACGGCCACGGTGCGCACGGCGCGCACATCGGCCATCGCCGCCCAGATCGCGTCGCTCGCGACCGAGGACGGCGCCGCCTTCGCCGAGGGCCTTCGTGCCGCGCTCGGCGACAAGCTCGACGCCGAGACGGTCGCTAAGCTCCAGCAGGTCCTCTCGCAGTAGATAGACGTCTCGTTCTCGTTCTCGTTCCCCCCTCTCGTTCTCCCTTCCGGTCCTCTCTCTCGTGCCCTCCTCTCTCCCTCTCTCTCTCTCTCTCTCTCTCTCTCTCTCTCTCTCTCTCGTTCTCTCCTTCCTTTTCTCTTAGTACCCCTCTCCTCTCCTTTCGTCCTGAACCTGGGCGCCGTGCGCCTCTCCCCTTCTCCCTCCTCCCTTGGCTAGTCACGTGCATACGTCTCTCTGCAACCGGTTTCTTTTAGGTTCACCTTCTCGCACGCACTCGTGAGCGGCGAGGCGAGCGCTGCTTCGAGACGTACTTGCAGCAGACGAGCGTGCGCAGAAACGGTGACGACCACTTGCCCTTCGAGGAGCTCGTCTCGATGTCAACGATCGCGCTCTCCTCGCCTCTCCTCAGCAGCTCCTCGGCCCATGCCGCCGCAACCACGACGCGCAGAGCGCGTCTCTTCAAGCTCAAGGCCCGAATCCGCCTCGCCCTCGGACGCTGGTGACGCTGCCGAGCGCCAGTCGGCGTCGAGCTCGTTCGGCGCTCTTGAGCCGCATCGTCCTGCTGTGCCGCCTCTAGCTTGCATGCGCTTCTCGCCGAGGCCTTGCGTCAATCAAGCACTCGTCGACGCGCTCGCACCGCTGCGAGAGTACAGGATGAAGGAGTTTGGCCGTGCGTCTCCTCTCCTCGCCTCGCTCCTCGCGCTTCGTTCGCCGCCCGGAACGATTGCTGATTCTTCGAGCGACACCTCGGCGCCCTCAGCGAGCTCTCCCGAGGCGATCTCGTACGCGACCGCCCTCTCGGCCATCATCGCCTGCCCGTACAAGCTGCGGACGGGCGAGGAAGCGCGCGCTCTCTTCAAGGTGCGGCTCGTTCTGCTTTCGCTGCTTGCTCGGCCATGGCTCATGCGCACTTCTCGCAGGTCGGCGAGAAGCTCGCGATCAAGGTCGATGAGTTCCTCGAGACGGGCCGAGTCAAGGAGGCCGGTGCGTCGCTCCTTCCCCTCCTCTCTTCCTCATCTTCCTCGTCGCGCACGTCTGCAGGCTCACGTTCGAGCAATGCAGATGATCTACAGCACAACGAGCGCTACCAGGCCATCAAGTCCCTCATGACTGTGCACGGCATCGGCCATCACGGCGCGCGCGACCTCTACACGCAGGGCTACCGCTCCGCCGAGGACATGCGCAAGAGCGGGCGGTGGGAGAAGGAGTTTCGCTATCACGACGACATCCAGCATCCGTGCGTCCCCTCTTTACGGCTCGCTCGAGGCTCAAGAGCGCGAGCGCCGTCGTTGACGCCCGCTCGTTCCTCCGACAGGATACCGCGAGCCGAGGTCGAGAGCATTGCTCGCTTCGTGCAGCTACAGGTCGATCGCATAGAGCGAGGCTCGCACATGGTGATTTGCGGAGGGTGCGTCGAGCGCTCCTCCTTTTCTCTCGAAGCCCGCTCGGGCCTCGAGGCCTGAACGCCGTTGCGACGCTCGCAGATACCGCCGCGGCAAGACGATGTCGAACGACGTAGACCTCCTTATCACGTTGTGCGTAGCTCTCTCCCTGATGCGCAACCTCGTGCGCTCGAAGCAGGCTGACAAGGGGTCCGTGCGCGCGCAGCCCGCACCAGGACGGCAAGGAGCGAGGACTCCTGCGCCGACTCTGCCACCGCCTCGAGGTCAAAGGTGCGGCTCTCACACCTCGTGCATCTGCATGGCCTCTCGAAGCGGCCTTCGCCGAGCTGACGCTGCCCGCGCTCTCCTCGCGCGCAGGTTTTATCCCGCCCGACGGCATCCTCTCCTTCTCCGAGCCGGCGACGCTGCGCTCGACGCGTGAGAACAAGCGCGCAGGGTCGTTCGACGCGCTCGACAAGGCGCTCGTCGTGTTCAAGCACGTCGCGAACGGCACGACGAGGCCGAAGGACCACTACAGGCGGGTCGACCTTATCGTGACGAGGTGGCCGAGCTGGGGTGCAGCCATCGTCGGGGTGAGTACTCTCAAGCCCGCCCCGTACTTGCGAACGAAGGCTCGTTCCCTGACTCAAGTCGCTGCGCAGTGGAGCGGGTCGACGCAGTTCGAGCGCGATTTGAGAAGGGCGGCCGAGAAGCTGTGCGTGTTCTCCTCTCTCTCCTCCCTGAGAGCCGCACGCCGTCGAGCAAGAGCTGACAAGCCGTCTCATTGCCTCGCGCAGCGGGTACAAGTTCGACTCGGGCGGGCTGCACGTGCGAGGGACGAACGAGGTCGTCCCGACGGCGCACGAGCGCGACGTCTTTCGAGCTCTGAGCTTGCCCTGGATCCGTGCGTCGACTCTCCTCCTTCTCACTGAGCCGACGGCGACGAGACGAAGCGCTGACGACGCGCCCTCCTGCAGCACCCCACTTGCGCAACGCAGATCCGTAGCGCACGGACCCGGCCCAGGACGGACGTAGAGCTGGCTCTCGACGGGACGCGCAATGGAAAGATACGTGCGAGTTGCTGCAATACATGCGATGAGAGAGAGCTACCGTCCATCAGCTCTGCGCGTCGACTTGATCCTGCGAGCGAAAGAGGAGCAAGTCAGGGACGGCCGACGAGGAGAGCTAGGATCAGAGAGAAGAGAGCGCACCTTGTTGGCCCGTCTACTTCTTTCCGTCGGTCTCTATCCCCTGCCTATCGAGCGCCCTCGCTCCTGCGTACTGCTGATCCCAGTAGAGCAACGCCGTCTCGCCCTCGTCCATCTCGGCCTCGCCGAGCCTGACGCCCTCGACGCGCGCGATGAACAGCTCCGACCGCGGCTGGTCCTCGTCGACGTCGGCGAGAGCGTCCTCGTCGCCGCTCAGCCCCGCCGAGCCCGCGCCGAGAGGGGAGAGCGGCACGCGCTGCACGACTCGGCAGTCGAGCGAGCCGAGCCCGGTGCGCTCGAGCTCGGCGAAGAGCGCTGGGTCGAAGTGCGCGAGTACAGGTGCTGCTGCTGCCGATGGCGGTGCGCCTGGTGCCGAGGGTGCGGGCGTCGTCGAGGAGGGAGGGGGAGAGGGTTGCGCCTTTGCGGGGAGGGGAGCTTGCCGTGCGAAGGCCCGCGCGAGGGGCTCTTGGCGGGTCGAGAGGAGGTGGACGCGGAAGGTGGGCTCGGCTGGATGTGCGCCTGCTGCTGCTGGGGCTGTCGGGGTCGAGAGGAAGGCGGCGAGGCGAGAGGGGAGGCGGAGGGAGAACGAGACGAGCGGCGGCGACAGCGAGATGCTCGCCAGCGACGACAGCGTTGCGCCGTGGTTGTGCTGAGGCTCGTCGCTCGCCGTCCTTGCGCCCTGTGTCGAGCTGGGCGAGCCCGCCGAGGGGATGTGGGCGGTGATGACGGCGACCGGCTGGGCGACGCGACGAAACAGCTCGCGCTGCAGCGGCGAGGGCAGTGCGGCCCTAGAGGTGGTCGACTGGGTGCGCGCGAGCCATGGCTGGAGCGGGAGGCGCAATCGCCGCGACATGGCGCAGGAGCGAGAGGAGCGAGAGCTCACGTGCAAGTCGCGCTCACATACTCTCTCTCTCGGGCTGCCGGGCAAGGTGTGTGCTGAAGAGATGATGCTGAAGTTGCACAGGAGCACGGGCACGCATTACGGCACCGGCGAACGAGGGAGAGAAGGAGCTAGAGGAGGGGGAAGTAGGAACAGCGACGGCGAGGGTCCGAGTAGTAGTGATGGCAGGGAGGGGGTGCAAGAGTGGTACAGACGCCTTCATTGAGCGTGAGGGGGGAGGGTGGAGAGGGGAGAGGAAGAGCTCAGAGCTCGCGAGGCGCCTCCTTGACCGGCGGGAGCGTCGTCGCGTTGCTCGGCGAGCGCGAGTGCCCGCCCCGCGGGTTGCTCGGCCCGAGCTGCGCTGCGCCCTTGTCGACGAGCTGCTGCGTCGAGACGCTCGGGTCGTGCGCTGCCGGGTCGGCGAGCGAGCCCTCGGGGCGCCACTGCCCGCCGACCGACGCAAAGACGAGCGACGGCGCGATGGCCATGAGCATCGTCGGCTGCATGTCCATGTCGCGCAGCTGCTTGTGCGCGCTCTTGGTGCGGCGGAACCGGATGATGTTGCTCGCGCGCGCACGGCCGCCGCGCACGGTCGAGTAGATGCGCAGGCCGTCGATGGCGCGCTGGATCCCCTCGGCCCACTTGCGCTCCTCGGCCGCCTTGTCGACGTTGGGCAGCTCGTCGGCCTTGGACATGTCCGGGTACAGGTGGAGCTTGACCATGAGGCGCTCGAGCGGGCCGGGCGGGAGCGTGCGCAGGAACGCCGCCCAGGGGATCGAGCACAGGCCGATGATGACCGAGATGGCCCAGTACTTGCCGTCGATGCGGTGCACCTGGAACGCCGCGCCGCCGAAGTTGACGATGAGGGCCTGCCCGCCGACCACTGCGCGAGGAGGAGAAAGGGCGAGCGTCAGTCGGGTCGCTCGAGTCGGTCGAGTCGAGAAGAGCGAGGGGCGACGCACTGATGAAGAAGATGACGATGAAGTAGGGGTTCTTGTGCACGCGCGAGAAGATGTTGTAGTGGCGGTCGAGGCGGCGGCAGTTGAACATGTTGACTGCGAGCGAGAGGGGCAGAGTCAGTGTCGGCTTCTCGTCGGCGAGGAGGACAAGGACGACGACGGCGACGCACAGATTTGCGAGAAGACAAAGGCGTTGAAGATGAGCGTCTTGAGGTCGTTCTCCTCGTTGATGCGCTCGGCCTCGTCGGTCGCGTTGAGGCCGAGAATCTGGTGCCCGGCAAAGTTGAGGACGAGCGCCGGGACCGTCTTGAACAGAGCCTGGCCGAGGATCATGACCCACATGTTGATGCTGATGAGGGGCGCCGTCTTGCGGTCCGGCTGGCGGTCGAGCGACTCGGGGTCGGCCGGGTCGGTTGCGAGCGCGAGGGCGGCGAACGTGTCCATGATGAGGTTGACCCAGAGGAGCTGGACGGCCGTGAGGACCGACTCCTCCTCGTCCGACGCGACGGCAGAGACGAACGTGATGACGACGGCGCAGATGTTGACCGAGAGCTGGAACTGCGGGCGGAGGAGAGCGAGAGAGAGAGAGAGAGGGGTCAGCAAAGGGCTCGACCGCAACGACGACGGCCGCCGCCGCCACTCGACGGCCGACGACGACGACGACCAAGAGGAGAGAGAGACGCACCTGGAGGAACTTGCGGACCGAGTCGTTGACGCAGCGACCCCACATGATGGCCGAGACGATCGAGGCGAAGTTGTCGTCCATGAGGATGATGTCGCTCGCCTCCTTGGCGACCTCGGTGCCGGCGATGCCCATCGAGAAGCCGACGTTGGCCGTCTTGAGCGCAGGGCCGTCGTTGGTGCCGTCGCCCGTGACGCCGACGACCTCGCCCATCGACTTGAGCGTCTCGACGAGGACCTTCTTGTCCTCGGGCGACGAGCGCGCGAGGACCTGCAGGTTCGGGACGACCTCGAGGCGCTGCTGCGGCGTCAACTTGCGGAAGACGGGGCCCTCCATGATGATGCCGCCCTTGCTGAAGATGCCGCACTGGCTCGCGATCGAGCGCGCCGTGAGGACGTTGTCGCCCGTGCACATCTTGACCATGACGCCGGCGCGCTGGCACGTCGCGACAGCGGCGGCGACGCCCTCGCGCAGCGGGTCCTCGATGGCCGTGATGGCGATCAGGGTCAGGTCGCGCGCCATGTCGTCGTACTCGACCTCGCCCTCGGCGTTGACCTGGGCGCCGGCCGGCGGCCAGCTCGGGAAGTCGCGCGAGCACAGGGCGATCGTGCGCAGCGACTGGCACGCGTAGAAGATGATGGTGCGGCTGATGTTGGCGCGCGTCTCGTCGTCGAACGCCTCGGTGTCGACCTCGGCGTTGGCGTCGCCGTTCTCGGCGCCGCGCTCCTGGACGACGACGTGACGAGTGGCGAGCTTGGCGAGGACCTCGGACGCGCCCTTGAGGAAGAGGCGGTAGCCCTGCTTGCCCGGTAGGCGGACGACGACGCCCATGCACTTGCGCTCGGACGAGAAGGGGACCATCTGGACGACGTCGGCGCCCTCGCGCACCTGCTTCCAGTGCTCCCACCCTTGGGCCTGGGCCCACGACATGAGCGCCGTCTCGGTCTTGGACCCGACAAAGCCGCCCTCGGCGCCGTGCTCGTCGGTGCCCTCGAACGCCGTCGAGTTGACGACGACCGACTCGTTGAGGAGCTTGCGGAGCGCGGCGGGGACGTGCTGGTTGATGTCGCCCATGTCCGAGGTAAAGTCGAGGCGGCCCTTGCGCTGCGGGACGACGTCGAGCTGCTGCTGCTGCTGGTCGCGCTCGAGGTCGGCCGCCTTCTCGTCGTCGTCGTCGTGGCCGCTCGCGCTCACCTTCTCAGGGTCGCGGTCGTCGTTGGCGTTGGTGCGGGCCGAGTTCTCGTCGAGGCGCGAGACGAACTTGAGGTGGACGCCGATCGAGCCGGCGACGACCGTCATCGAGTTGGTCGTGAGCGTGCCCGTCTTGTCGGTGCAGACGCACGTCGCGTTGGCCATCGTCTCGCACGCGCCGAGGACGCGCACGAGGAGGTTCATCTTGGTCATGCGGCGCGTCGCAAACGCGAGCGCGAGCGTGACGGCGAGCGGCAGGCCCTCGGGGACGGCGACGACAACGACGGTGACCGAGATGATGAGGACCGAGATGAAGTTCTGCGCCTTGTCGTCGGCCGTGCGGTCCGGGTTGGTGCTCAGGCCGACGAAGAACCGGATCATGAGGGCGACGAAGAGGAGGAGACCGGCGGCCGAACCGAGCCAGGCGATGAGCTCGGCGAGCGCGTTGAGCTTGAGCTGGAGCGGCGTGTCCTCCGAGTCGCCTTGGAGAGCTGCGTGAGAGGGGAAGGAAAGCATCAGTGACTCACTCGAGGAGGAGAGGGAGGAGGGAGGGAGAGTGTGGGACGCACACATCATGATCTTGCCGTGGAACGAGTTGCGGCCGACCGACGTGACGACGTAGCGGCCGACGCCCTCGACGACCTTGGAGCCCGAGATCATGAAGCAGTCGGTCTTGCCGTTGCCGCCCTCCTTGTCGATGTCGTCGAAGCTCGCCTTGCGCACGGCGTCTGACTCGCCCGTCGCGCCCGACTCGTCGCAGCGCACGTTGTGGCCCGAGAGGAAGACGCCGTCGACGGGCACGATCTCACCCGGCTCGAGGAAGAGGATGTCGCCGACGACGACGTCGTAGACCGACATGAGGCGCTCCTGGCAGTTGCGGAGCGCCTTGACGTTGCGCTCCTCCTTCTGCGCGTTGAGCTTCTGAAACTGCTTCTCCTTCTGCCAGTCGTTGACCGAGCCGACCATGACGACGATGAGGATGGCGACGACGATGGCGACGCCCTCGACCCAGTCGACCGAGGGGAGCGTGCAGATGTTCGTCGGCGGGCACGACGTCGACGGGTACGTCTCGGGCGGCGTGCCGAGGTCCTGGTACAGGCCGAGCGCGAGCGAGACGACGGCGGCGACCGAGAGGATGATGAGGACCTTGTCCTGCGGGCGAGCGAGGAGAGAGCGTCAGTGAAACGTCCTCGAGGAGGAGGAGCGGGAGGAGCGAGACAAGGCGAGAGGAGGACGCACGGTGTAGGCGGCCCAGCACAGGGCGAGGAACGACTTGGGGACCTTGCCCGGGACGCGGTTCTCGCCGTAGACGCGCAGGCGGTCGTCGTGGCCGGCGGGCTTGCCGCCCTCGGCGTCTGCGAGGCCGACGCGCGGGTCGGTCTGGAGGCCCTCGAGGATGCCCGACGTGCCGCCGAGCGAGCGCAGGTGGTCGAACGACTTGGGGTCGACGAGGTTGTACAGGGCCGAGGGCGTCAGGTTGCGCGAGAAGGGCGCCATCTGGTCGGGCGAGGGGTCGACGATCTGGTACGTCTCGGCGGGCTTCTGGGCGCGGCGAGGGAAGATGCCACACACCCGTCCGGGCTTCTCGACGGCCGTGTCCTCGATACCCGGGTGGGACGCGTCCTGGATGTGGCCGTCGCTCGCGAGCTGGAGGGGCTTGCCCGACTCGTCGAGGCCGGCCTCGAGGTCGCGCGGCGCCCTTGCGGCGCTCGTGCCCTTGGCGAAGTGCGTGTGGCTCGAGTCGGACGAGCCGGCGTCGGGGATGGTCGAGGCGAACGAGGGGGCGTGCGAGGGGCGGCGGTGGGAAGGGTCGCGGTTGCCGGCGTTGGCGGCCTCGACGGCTCGGCGTTTGCCATCAGGCTGCGCGCACGAGGGGGAGGGAGGGTCAGTACAGGGTGCTCGAACAGGCTAGGCGAGGTGCTGGTAGCTCAGGCGAGCGCGTCAGGCGGACGATCACGCCTTGAGCGGCCGCCAAGACCCAGCGAGCGACCGCATGATGCTCAGGGCACGGCCTATCGCGGCCGCCGCGCAAGGGGGGCTCGCAGGGCCGCCGGCGAGGGAGTAGGCGAGGCGAGAGGGGCGCTGCACCTCTGTGGAGGACATGCTGCCGCCCTGGGAAGGGTGCGACAAGGGCGAGGGCGAGAGGAGGGCGGGAGAGAGGAGCGCGGGGGAGGAAGGGGACCACGAGGCGCGAGGGAGGGAGCGGGCATGTGCTCACATCGTCGTTGTCGCGCAGGCTCGTCGACGTGAGCTGGTGCGGTGCCGGGAACAGCGGTGCGCTCGACGGGGTCGGGCTCGGCGGCGCCGCGTCGGTGCCGACGGTCGAGGGCTGGCGGCGAGCTGCGTCGTCGGACGAGCTGGTGCTGGTCGAGGGCGACGGGGTCGAGTCGTCGCTCGGGTCGGCGAGCGAGACGGCGACGGTCGGGATGGGCGGGGCGAGGGCTGGTGGCTGCGCTGGGCCACGCGCGTCGAGGCGGGTGCGAGATGGCGCGGAGGAGGCAGTCGGAGGCGGAGGGGAGGAGGCCATCGGGAGGCAGCCGCTCGAGGTGGGGGTACAGCTGCTTGGTCGTTCGACGGTGTGCTGCTCCTTGCCGCGCTGGTCGTGGTGTGTGCGTCGACGGTGGCGGAGGTGTGTGGGAGGAGGGAGAGGAGGGGTGAGAGGGACGCACGAGGGCCGGCCTTCCCCCCGCGAAGGCGAAGGCTTGGCGTGAGCCTGCACCGCCTCGCTCCTCGCCGCCGCGCCCTCGCCTGCTCGCTGGCCAGATCGCCTTCGCCAGCTCGCACAAAGCGGTGCAATCCTCTCGTCATGGACTTTGCCGCCCTCAAGGCCAAAGCAGTGTGTCCCTCCTCTCTCGCCGCACACTCCCTCGTCCGCTCACGCCGCTCCCCCTCCTCGGCCAACAGGAAGCAGCCGCCTCGAGCGCGAGGGCCAGCATCCCCGCCGCCAAACCCGCCCAGCGCTACGAGCCCGTCCGTCCTGCGCTCGGCACGACCCGCCAGTTCCCCTCCCAGTACGAGCAGCGCCAGAGATCGGACGTCCTCCAGCACGCCGACTCGAAGCGCGTCCTACCGCCTCCGCCGAGACGGCTCACCCTCGACAGCGCGCCCGACCAGGGCAGTGCACCACCACCAACGTCCTACTCGGCCCCGACTGCGACCCCGACCAAGGCCCGCCCGCCGCCACCGCCTGCGAGGAAGCCGTCGTCGCTCGCGGCACCGCCTCCTCGAGCCGCCAAATCTCCTTCCCTCGCACGCGCACCTTCGTCCAGCTCGACCGTCTTCTCGGCACCTCCGGTCGCACCCTCGTCGAGCCGCCCCATCCCGGCGCCGCCCTACAGCCACGCCGTCGCGCACGACCTCCCCTCGGCGGCGGCTCCTCCTCCCTCGCTCCCGACACGCTCGCCTGCACCGTCACCGGCCCTCTCCCGACCCGCCGAGTTGACACCGACATGGAAGGCGTTCAGTGCCTACGACGAGCGCGACAAGGCCGACCTCTTCTCGGCCCTCGACTCGGTGCGTCCGTCCTCCTACCCCGCCTCTCTCGCTTCGAGCGGCGCTGACAGCCCTCCTTTTGCTTCGCAGTTCTTCGGCGCACGACTCGACGTCGTGACGACCGCCTACATGACCGAGATCGAGGGGGAGGACGACGAGGAGCTGCAGGCCGCTGAGCCGGCGCCTTACCTCCCTCCTCCTCGTTCCGCCGCCGCACCGCCCATCGCGAGCGCGAGCCGCCCTCGACTCGCACCGACCTCTTCGGCGACCTCGACCTCGCCAGTAGACCGCTTCGCTCCGACGCCCAAGCCGCCCGAGCTGTACGCCCCGTCGTACCCTCCCCGCGAGTCGCACTCGTCCGCCGCCCTCTCGCTCCTCCACTACCTCACCTCGCACCCTTTCACCTCGCCCTGGTTCGTCCACTCGACCTCGCCGGCGTCGTCCCCGCTCCCGCCGCCCCTCGTCGGCCGCACCGACCTGCGCTTCACCGCCTCGTGGTCGCAGCGCAACGCGCTCAAGCAGCACGTTGGCGTCGCCCTCTTCGCCGACGCCTCGGTCGCGTGGTGGCGCGTCTCGTGGACCGCCGACTCGGAGCGTGCCGGGCGCGCGCACGTCGACGCGCAGCGCGAGGCGCGGTACCGGCCCCGCCCGGACGTCGCGAGCTGGGACGCGCACGCGCTGTATGCGCACAGCGAGGCGCTCGGCGTGCACGTCGCGCGCTTTGCCGAGGAGGCGCTCGAGCAGGGCGAGCCGGTCGCGAGGGGCGAGTGCTGGGACCTCGCGAGCGAGGCGCTCGGGGCGGCGGGTGCGGCGAGCGGCGGCGGCGGCGGCGACAAGCCGTTCCCGAGCATTGGGAGGACGCACGGCGCGCTGCTCTTCCATGCGGTGGCGGGCAGGGACGGGACGTGGACTGGCGGCGACGCCTACGTGCGGGCGGGCGACGTCGTCGAGTGGAGGACCGTGCGGATCAGCGAGGTCGGTGCGCGGCGCGGCGAGTACATGATACTCGGTGATCCAGACGTGCGTCCTCCTCCTCCTCTCTCTCTCTCTCTCCGATTGAGCTCGCCGACGGCGAACGCAAGCGGCTGACGTCTCGATGGCGAACAGCACACGGCCGTCATCCTCTCCGCCTCTCCTCCCTCCTCGCCTCCCTCCCTTCCTCCCTCGCCGCCCTACATCGACTCGTCCTACCCGCTCGCGTCCCTCTCGTCCATCACCGTCGCCGAGCAGTCGCTCGGCCAGGCGCCGTCCATCCGCACCTACGACCTCTCGACCATGACGGAGGGCGAGGTGTGGATCTACCGCCCGTGTACGCTGCGCGCGCTGTGCGGCATCGACAAGATCGAGGCTTTGTGGCCTGTGGAGCGCGGGATCGAGTGCTGGAGCGTCGGCGAGCTCGAGTGAGCGGGCGCGGCGAGGAGGAGCTTGTGCACGGACAGCAGCGGCGGCAGGATCTAGCTCTCGTCTTCCGGTCTTGAGGTTTGCTCTGCAATACCTACTCGTAGAGATCCCCTCAAGCAAGCCCATGCTGCAGTCTGAGAGCGAGAGCTGGACGTTGCGTCGGCCGAGCTGTGCGGCTCGTCCTCGGACAAGCTCTCGCTGTCGACACACTGCGCGCAGCGACCGGCTCGCACGCCCAGCAAGCTTCAACAGCTACCTACTACACCCTGCGCACGCCGAGTCGACGCAGCCGACCATGCCCGCCAGTCACGGCTCCGCCCCGCACCACGGCCAGATCACCAAGAACACCGTCCTCAGCTCAGCTGCGTGCGTCGTGTCCTCACCACCGAGCTCCATAATGCTGTCTAGAGATGCTGACCTGCCGCACACACGCGCTCGCAGGAGGAATCCCTGGTACGGTCGAGGTGCGTCGCTCTTCATCTCGAACAGCGGCATCCTCCTCGAACCCAGGCGCTGACGGTTCGAGACTGCGCAGATGGCAAGCCGAGGCCAGCATACATCATCGGCATCGGCGGTGGTAGCGCGAGCGGCAAGGTGCGCACCCTGTCCTCCTCGACCTCGTGCGCCTTGCTCTCTGCGCCCTCGAGCTGACCGGTACCCGCCCTGCTCGCAGACAAGGGTCGCGCAGGAGGTCCTCAAGCAGCTCGGCGTACCTTGGGTCCTCGTCATCTCGCAGGACAACTTCTACAAGCCGCTCACGCCTGAAGAGTCGGCTCAGGCCCGGGCCAACAACCACGGTGCGTCCCGCTCGCTTTCGCCCCTTCTGTTCGTGCCCAGTATAAACCCCTGTTACACAAGCTGACATGCCGACGTTCCGCCTCGCAGACTTCGACTCGCCCGACTCGTTCGACTACCCGGCCCTGCGCGACTGCGTGCGCGACCTCAAGGAGTGCCGCGCGGCCCAGATCCCCAACTACTCGTTCGTCCACCACCAGCGCACCGACGAGACGACCTACCTGTACGGCGCCAACGTCATCATCGTGCGTCCCTGCCCCTCTCCCTCCTCTCGAGGATGTCGCTGACTCACGCCGCTCACACAGGTCGAGGGCATCTTTGTCCTGTACGACAAGGGCCTGCGCGACCTCCTCGACCTGAAGGTCTACGTCCAGTGCGACTCGGACCTCATGCTCGCGCGACGACTGCGGCGCGACCTCGTCGAGCGCGGCCGAGACGCCGACGGCGTCCTGACGCAGTACCTACGCTTCGTCAAGCCGGCGCTCGACAACTTCATCCAGCCGACAAACCGCTTCGCCGACATTATCGTGCCCGGCGAGCGCAACGAGCGCTCGATCGAGCTCATCGTGTCGCACCTCGAGGCCGAGCTCGGCAAGCGCCGCCGCGAGCTGCGCGGCGACCTGTACAAGGAGACGGTGCCCGGCGGCGGGTCTGGGAGCGTGCCGCCGACGCCGACGCACGAGCGCAGCGAGAGCGAGGGCGGGCTCGACCGGATCAAGGCGGCGTGCGGCGCGAGCCAGGCGGCGGCACTGCCCGACACGGTCTACTTGCTCAAGGAGACGCCGCAGATCAGGGTGCGTCCCTGCTTTCCCCTCTCTCGAGCTTCCCTCTCGGCCTTCTCGAGCAGGCTCGAGCTGACCTCCCTCCTGCAGGGCATCCACACGCTCCTCCGCGCGACCGACTCGGACCCGGAGGACTTCATCTTCCTCGCCGACCGGCTCTCAACTCTCGTTATCGAGCACGCCCTCTCGCTCCTGCCCTACAGGGAAAAGGCCATCGAGACGCGCACCGGCATCGCGCACGTCGGCATGGAGCTCGACGTCCCCGCCGGGCACCTGTGCGGCGTGTCCATCCTGCGCTCAGGCGCGTCGCTCGAGAAGGGCCTGCGGCGAGTTGTCGAGGACGTGCCCGTCGGGAGCGTCCTCGTGCAGAGCGACGCCCAGTCGGGCGAGCCGCTCTTGTACCAGGTCGCGCTCCCGCAGTGCCTCACGGCGTCGAGCGAGAGCGCCGCGCAGAGCTACGTCCTCCTGCTCGACTCGCAGATCGGGACGGGCGCGGCGGCGCTCATGGCCGTCCGCATCCTGCTCGACCACGGCGTCCTCGAGGAGCACATCATCGTCTCGACCATCCTCGTCTCGCGCGTCGGCGGCATCTGGGCGCTCAAGAGGGCTTTCCGTGCGTCGCTCGGTCCTCCTCCTTCCTTCCTTCCTCTCACCCAGGGCGACCGTCTCGCTGACTCGGCCTGGATCCGCCCCGCCCGCAGCCAAGGTCCGTATCGTCAGCAGCATGGCCGACGACGGGCTCGAGGAGCGCTGGGAGAAGACGCACGGCGGCGAGAAGAAGGTGCGTCAAGGCCTAGCTCTCTCTCTCTCTCGGTGCGAGCAAGCCTGATCTGATTCTCTCGCTCGCTCGCAGATCTTCACCATCCTGCCCGGCATGGGCTCGTTCGGCGACCGCTACTTCCGCTCCGAGCACACCGACTGAGCGACCTCGCCGGGCGCCACTCCCTTCTCGTCCTTCCCCCTTCCCCTCTCTCTCGCTCTCATTCTCTCTCTCCCCCTCGCATCGCAACCCTCGTATCGCGCTCTTTGGCACATCTTATGCATTTGTACAACCAGTTTACACACGCCGCACTCCCTCTCCCTTGCTTGTCGTCCCGCCTCGAGAGCCTCGTCCTCACTGTGCCTCGCCCTGCTGCGCCGTCTCGTCCGCGCCGGCTGCCAGCTCCTGCGCAAAGGGCGTGCCCATCTGCGCCTCCTGCAGCGAGTGCGTGCCGTGCTCGGCGATCCAGTCCTCGGACGCCCAGACTGCGCGCGGCGAGGAGCGAGGAGAGGGAGAAAGAGGGGGAGAGGGGCAGCGAATCGAGGTCAGCTCGTATCCTAGGCAGCTCGAACGACTCTGCTCGTCGCCTCGAGAAGGCCAGGAGAGAACGAGGACGCACTGGGCTTGTTGCTCCCGACCAACTTGGCGCCCTTCTGCGGCTTGGCCTTGTTGACCTTGAGGACCCGCCCGCGGTTGCTCGGCCCGGGGAGCGAGTTCAAGTGCATGTTGTCGACGGCGTCGACTGCGGCCTCGGGGCTCGCGTAGCTCACGAACGCGAACCCCTTGTGCCGCGAGCGGTGCTCTGGGTCGGACGGGAGCTGGAGGTCGAGGATCGGGCCGAAGGGGATGAAGGCGGCGTGAAGCTGGGTCGCAGTCGTGTCGCCGGAGAAGCCGCCGACGTAGATGGTGCTCTGCGTGTGTGTGCGAGGCGAGGTGAGGTGGGGAGGTCGGCGCGAGAGATGAGGAAGTGGCAGACGTCAGCGACGATCTGGGGGACGAGGGAGGGAGCGCAGGACGCACATTTGCCTCTTTGGACGCCATCTTGACCAGCAGAGCGAGTCCTAGACGAGAGCTGCGGGTGGGAGTGCGAGAGCCACCTCGACGAGTTGTCCGGCGAGAGGTTGCGCTCTGCTCGTCATCTCTGCGGCTGCGTGCTCCCTGTTGCTGGCGCTCTACGTAGTCCGACTGTAATGCAGGACGTACCCCGGGCAGAGCACGTCACCTCAACCCGCGCCTCCGGCTCGCGGCTCCCACTCGCTCAGCTCGCTCTCGACCTCGCACAGTCCAGCGTTCGAGCCGCGCGACTTCGGCTACGAGAGGCTCGTGTGGGGCAACGAGAAGGGGCGATTCGAAGCAGGGCAAGCCGGGCTGTGTGCCGAGACGACGCCGCTTGCGCCGAAACGAACCTCTCTCGACGACGCACGCTGCAAGAATGATTGGTGCCGCGGCGATGTTTGCAACAAACAGAGAGGACATCTCGTACAGAGGAAGGCCGCAGTTGGACCGATGAGAACGAGGCGTGAAAGAAGCTCAGAAGCCTGCGCGAGCGAGAGCAAGTCAGCGACAGGTCCTGCCCGACGGGTCGTCGTGCGAGAGCTCGACGCACAGCACTGGCAGTCGAAAGGGCACTCGGGCGTGTCTGTAGAGGACGAGAAGAGTCAGGCTCGGCCTGCCAAACGCAGGAAGCGGGAGGGAAGCGGACGCACCTCCTCCGTGGCCAATGTTGAGCTCGTCGAGACTGTAGATGGGCAAGCCGTCTTCCGTCTTCTTGCCTGTGTGAGCACCGCGCACGAGGGTCAGCGGAGAGGGCCAGGGCACAGCTGGGCGAGGACTAGACCGCGAGGGAGAGAGAGGGAGACGCACGAGTGCCGCGGCTGTCCATGAAGCGCTCGTCCTCCTCTGCCGCCTTGCGCTCCTCGTCGGTCGCGTTGTCGCGCAAGGGCTTGGGCACGAGCGGCTCGGGCTTGTAGTACTCGATGGCCTTGCTCGTGTCGACGATGGTTTCCGGAACGCGCTTGGGCGGTGCAGCGGCGGCGGCGGTGGGCGAAGCGGCGGTCGCCTCGTTGGTGTCCTGGCCTGCTGCACCTGCTGCCGCCGCCTTCTTGCCCTTCTTCTTGGCCGCCGCTGCCCCTCCTGCGTTGGCGGTGCCGGCTGGTGCCGAAGTCGAGGCGGCGGCGGGTTTTGCGGCGGCAGTGCTCGAGGCTGCGGCCTTGGACGGTTTGGCCGAGAAGATGTCGTCGATCTCGCTGGCGGTGCGCTTCTTTGCGGCGGCCATCGAAGCAGTTCGAGGCGAGCGACGGTGAGGGTGAGAGGCGAGCTGCGAGCGACAGTCGGAGGAAGTGGGGAGGTGCGACGGCAACCTCAGCCGCTGAGCAAGCTGGAACTGGTGCAATGGACACTCAGATTCCTTCTTGTTGCAGCTAGCCACACTCGCACACGCTCAGAGTGACGGTGAGGGCGAGGTGCGGCTCGCAGCTCGAGCGGCCCCGTCCCTCGTCGCTCTCAGTCGCTCTCCACCTCGCCCCTCAGCGCAGGCCTGCCAGGAGGGAGCCCAGGCGTGCTCAGTACAGCTCGCAGGGCCACTCGGATCTCGGATCGACCGCGCGCACGGCCTCGTCGTCGCTCAAGGCCTCCCCCCGCCGCTTCCCTCAGCCGGTCCGTCGCCTCTCGTCCCTGGCCCCTTGCAGCTCGCTGGGCAGCGCGCTGACCACGCCAGTATCGCCGCGCAGTGCACCTGTCCGCCCACCGACCCTCGCACCCCGACTCGAGCCCCGCCCTGCTCCACTTCTCCGCGTCATCCACCGCTCGCTCTCCCGCCTGCGCAACCCTCCCTCGACCAGCCTCGACGATGGCCAGTCCCGCCCAGCCGGCCTACACGCACACGCGCGCCCTCCTCGGCTACCTCTTCTCGACTTACGGCCGCGGCAAGCATGGCAGCAGCCCGCCGCAGCCATCGGCGCCCAACTCGAGCATGGCGCTCCTCGAGCTGAGCGTCCGCAAGCTCGCCCTCGCCCAGAGCCGCGCCGCGAGCGCTGCGTCGTCGTCCAAGGCCCCGAGCGAGACGAGCGCCAACACGGACGACGAGGACGCCGAGTCCAGCACGGGCAAGTCGGCGGCCGACGACCTGAGCGACGAGGACAAGTGCGTGCACCTCCTTCACCTCTGCCTGGGCGTCGAGACGAGCTCGAGCTGACTTCTGGCGCTCGCGCGCGCAGGACCAAGCTCGTCATCGACAAGCTCGAGGACCCGGACGTCGACGAGGACGAGATGCCCGACGCGCTCAAGGCGACCCTCAACGCCCTGCTCGTGCTTCCCGACTCGGTGCGTCCACGCCTGCTTGTCCCCTCTTCGTATGTGCGAGGCTGACGCGCCCTCGTCCGTCTGTGTCGCAGGAGTCCGTCAACCTCGACCCGCTCATCCTCGCCCTCCTGCACCGCCACCGCGAGGACCTGCACCCGACGGGCAACCCGCTCCCTCCCCTCCCGAACCACGGCTCGACGACTCCTGGCTCCCGCCCGTCCCTCTCGCGCTCGTCGTCCATGCGCCGCGGCTTCCCCTCGGGCACCCTCACCCCCGGCGGCACCCAGGTCCCGACCGGCGCCCGCTCGCCGTCGCACTCGCCGTGGCACTCGCCCAAGCCGACGTCGCTGTCGCTCAACCCCAACTCGGCGGCGTTCAAGTTCTCGGCGGGCGCCAACGAGTTCCGGCCGGGCGGCAGCATGCCTGGCTCGGGGCGCGCGTCGCCGTCGGTGCCCGGCACGCCGAGCGGCACGCGCAGCCCGATGCCCATGACGGCCGAGCAGGCGCAGCAGAACTGGGCGCAGCACCACTCGCCGCTCAGCACGCCCAAGCGCAACCACCCGCCCGGCCAGGCCAGCTCGGCAACGTCGTCGCCGAGCTTCTTCCCTCGCCAGCTCGATCACGCCCTCGCCCAGAAGCAGAAGATCCCGCGCATGCCCTGGGCCGACATCTCGGACTCGAGCGGCGCCGAGGACGAGGGCGAGGGCGCGTACGCCCGCATCGACGACAACGCCCTCCCCGCCGAGACGGTCGCCGCGTTCGGCGGCGGCGGCAACAGCCCGTTCTACTCGCCCGCGATCCCGATCGACCAGGCCTACGCGCAGCAGCAGCAGGCGTACCCGGGCGACGGCGACGAGCCGCAGTGGGCCGACCGGTCCGGCGCGCCGCCGCAGGACCCGTCGTACTTCGCCTACCCGGGTCAGGCGTACCCGCCGCCGCCGCCGCCGCCGGGCTACGGCCCGCCGCCTCCCGGCGGCGAGTACGGCGCGTACGCCGGCGGGCCGATGTACGACCTGGGCCTGTACCCGCCGTCGGGCGAGCTCACGCCGGGCGGCTCCTACGCGCAGCAGCGCGGCGGCGGACCCGGCCCGGCCTTCATCACGCTGCCAGGCCCTGCGCCGGGCGAGATGCCGTCGATCGACTTTGCGAACCAGCTGAGCGGGTCGGCCGGCGGCGGCGGCATCGGCGCGTACGCCCTCACGCCGTTCGACCACCTGCACTCGATCTTCGGCGCCGACGTGTCCGAGCAGGTCCTCGAGGAGGCGCTCACCCAGACCGGCTTCGACGTCGACAAGGCCATCGAGTACGTCATCGACACGCAGATGGGCACGCTCCCGCCGCCGCCGCCGCCCGGCATGGGTCCCCTCCCGCCCGGCATGGGCCCGCCTCCTCCTCCCGGCATGGAGTTCCTCCCTCCTCCTCCGTCGCGCGGCTTCGGCGCGTCGGGCTCTCGCCCGCTCGTTATCGCGCACGACTCGTTCGACGGGTTCGGCGGCGGCAACGGCGGGCGCGGCGGCGGCGGCATGTCGCCTCGGTTCGGCGGCTCGCGCTCGACGACGCCGTCGAACGATGCGGCGGGTGGGAGAGGCGTCGGCGGGCGGGTCTGCCGCTTCTACCTCGCCGGCAACTGCCTGAGGAGCGACTGCCGGTTCTCACACGACGTCAGCAAGGCCGTCTGCAAGTGCGTCGTCGCTCTCCCTCTCTCTCTCCCTCTCTCTCTCCCTCTCTCTCTCCCTCTCTCTCTCCCCCCCTCCAATCTCCTGTGTGCAACGATGCTGACGCTGTATGCGTGCCGCACAGGTTCTGGCTACGAGGGCACTGTCTCAAGGGCGACGGCCGCTGCGACTTCCTGCACACGATTCCGCCCGTGCGTCCCTCTCTCTCCCTCTCCTGCTGCAGCCGCTTCGTGCAGCCCCGCTCCGCGTAGCTCGAAAGCTGACGCTGCTCTCGACCTCGCGCAACAGATCCTGCGCGCCGACTACGAGGCGAGGACCCGCCTCCGCCACGAGGCCATGCAGGGCGCGCCCGACATGGGCGGCCCCGGGCCGGACGAGGGCCCCGAGCTCGACTTTCCGACCCTCGGCGAGGCGCCTCGGTCCCGCCGACCGCTCGGTAGCGCCGCACCCCGCACCGTCCAGCTCGACCCGGCGAGGACCCGCTTCGCCGGCGCCGTCAAGTTTGGCCAGAAGGCCGACGTCGCGCCCGTCCCCTCGCCTCGTGCGACCGGCTCGTCGGCGCGAGAGCTCGACCGCAACGCCCTGCCGACGCCGCGCCGCTCGGCCCGCATCGCCCTTCGCCCGCCTGCGCTCCTCCCGACCCTCCCGACCGGCCAGTCGCTCGCCGCGCTCTACATCCGCTACCGCCAGAACTTCCTCGAGCTCGGCGCCAACCGCAACAAGTGCCTCGCCAAGGCCGCCGAGTGCTGGAAGCGCGGCGACGGCGCCGGCGCGCGCAAGTGGTCGCGCGAGGCGCAGGACTGGAGTCGCCAGGTCGCGATCGAGGGGCGGGACTCGGCGCTGCGCATCGTCGAGGAGCGCAAGCGCATCCTCAAGGACGCGATCGACCGCAACGAGGGGCGGGCGGGCAGCACGGACGACGGCCCGGATCGCCGAGCGCGCGGGCACGAGCGCGGCGGCGGCATCTGCCTCGGCGTCGTCAGCCCGGCCGTCGTGCACAGCGACCATCCTCTCACCGAGGAGGAGCGCACCGAGGTTGCGCTCGACCTGCACGCGCTCCACACGGACGAGGCGATCGGGTTCATGGGCGACTTCCTCCTCAAGCTCGAGGCGCAGAAGTTCCAGGGCCTCGCCTACGTCGTCATCGGCCAGCAGAAGCACTCGGGCTCGTCGGCGCCGGACAAGGGCGAGGCGGCGGGACGGCTCCGTCTCGAGCAGGCGACGACCGAGTTCCTCGGCGACCAGGGCTGGGCGTGGCACAACTTTGGCGGCATCCTCGCCATCGACTGCCTGCGCTAGGCGTCTCGACGTCTTTATTCCCTCCCTCCCCTCCCTCATGGACGCTAGAGCCCTTCCCTAGATCTCTCCCTCTCTCTCCTCTCCTCATATCCCCGTCGTCGCGGAGCCATCGTCCGTAGCGACCGAAAGAAGTCTCTCAAGGAGCTGCAACTGAGCAGCAAAAGTCGTGCCCGTCTTCTCTACGTCGTGCGCTGAGAGTCTATCCCAGCGAGAGCGCCTGTCGGCCGTCGGGTCGAGGCGAAGCAGTTTGAGAAGGTCACGAGGACGTCGAGAGCCAGCGTCACACTGCATCGTCCCTTAGCCTCTCGCACGACTGCATTGACCAAAAAGAGACGCTGGGCGCGGCGCGCGAGGCCTAAGAGAGCCCGTAGGGACGAGAAGCAAAAGAAAGAAGCTGCGCCCAATGTGGGGCTCGAACCCACGACCACCAGATTAAGAGTCTGGTGCTCTGCCGACTGAGCTAACCGGGCTGTGCTTGGGGCGCGCGGTCGGACGTGCAGTCCCATTGTGCAGAGCCCAAACTACGCCGACTGAGAAGGTCGAGCGGGGCATCGACGTCAAGGTGCGCCGCCTTGCCAGTCCTGCCCGCACGGGCCTGTTCTGTGCCAAGGTCGCACGAGCAGAAGAGAGGTCGCAGGAGTGCGCAGAGAGCGAGAGGGACAGGCTCGTGCGGCCGGACCTCGTCCTCGTTCGACGCTCGACAGCGACAGGACGTGCAGCAGCATGCGCGCAGAGCCTCTCTCGCGGCTCGACATGCTCGACTCGGCCAGCAAGCCGAGCAAGAAGTACGGCGCCGCTGAGCGCGCTCGAAGACAAGGAAGCAGCTCTCGAAGCTCTCGAAGCTCTCTCGCTCGCTCGACAGGACAAAGACCGAAAGAGAAGAGGAAAGTGCGCATCGAGTTGCAGCGACTGTGGGGGGAAGAACTGCTGCTGTGTACTGTAGAACAACAGGGCGAAAGACGAAGGAGGAGGAGGAGGGAGAGCGAGGTGAACGAAGTCATCACTGACGCTCGCCACGGAGACGACGAGCGAGCTGGATGTCTGTGCGAGGACGAGAGACAGGGTCAGTCGAGTCCACGAGAGAGACAGCGAGAGAGAGAGAGAGAAGGGACGGACCCTTGGGCTGGATCGTGACACGCTTGGCGTGGATGGCGGCGAGGTTGGTGTCCTCGAAGAGCGAGACGAGGTAGGCCTCGGCAGCCTCCTGGAGCGCCATGACGGCCGACGACTGGAAGCGCAGGTCCGTCTTGAAGTCCTGAGCGATCTCGCGAACGAGGCGCTGGAAGCTGCGGGCGAGCGAGGAGAGGGACGTGCGTCAGTGAGGGCGCTCGACGACGACGACGACGGCTGACGAGCGAGAGAGAGTGATGGACGCACGGAAGCTTGCGGATGAGGAGCTCGGTCGACTTCTGGTAGCGACGAATCTCGCGGAGAGCGACCGTTCCGGGGCGGTAGCGGTGAGGCTTCTTGACACCACCGGCCGCCGGGGCCGACTTGCGCGCGGCCTTGGCGGCGAGCTGCTTGCGCGGGGCCTTGCCACCGGTCGACTTGCGGGCGGTTTGCTGCGGGCGGGCGTGTGAGAGAGGGTCAGCAGGCGAGGTTGGGTGACGAGGGAGGAGAGGGAGGAGACGGACCTTGGTGCGAGCCATTGTGAGAGGGAGAGGTGAGGTGAGGAGGTGGAGGTGGAGGAGAGAAGGCGAGGTGGTGGTAGAAGCGAGAGCAAGAGAGAGAGAGAGAGAGAAGAGCGAGGCTACGAGGCCAGCAGCGCGCGCTGTTTGCGAGGCGAGCGAGAACCGAACCCAAGTGCCGCCGCCGCCTCCACTAGTGTCTCGGACGGCCTAGGGCTTGGGAACGGCTCGCAAACAGGGCTCGTTTTCGCCCTCGTCCCGCCGAGTCGAGTAACTCGCTCGCGCTACCTGGCCCTCCCTCTCTCCTCTCTCACCACCACTCTTCCGCCTCTTCCTACCACTCCGGCTCAAGCCACAGCAACTCGCTCCCTCTCTCTCTTCACCACCACCACCACCTCTACACCCACCTCAAACAGTGCGTCGCTCTTCCGCTCTCGTCGCCTCCACCTCGCTCGACCATCCCCGGCTGACCCTCTCCTCCTCTCCTCGCTCGCAGTGTCTGGACGCGGCAAGGGCGGCAAGGGTCTCGGCAAGGGCGGCGCCAAGCGTCACCGCAAGATTGTGCGTCCCCTTCTCACTCCTCGCACACGCTTGCCTCGAGCTGACCCGAGCCCCCCACTCGTCCTCGCAGCTGCGCGACAACATCCAGGGCATCACCAAGCCGGCCATCCGCCGTCTCGCTCGCCGTGGCGGCGTCAAGCGTATCTCTGGTCTCATCTACGAGGAGACGCGCGGCGTCCTCAAGATCTTCCTCGAGAACATCATCCGCGACTCGGTCACCTACACCGAGCACGCCAAGCGCAAGACGGTCACCTCGCTCGACGTCGTCTACGCCCTCAAGCGCGCCGGCAAGAC
>Ga0308169_10001275_pt1 | contig 30084 bp, 24 predicted proteins | sample PhyBR1_2_FD_202139 | JGI IMG/M metagenome (GOLD analysis project Ga0308169, IMG submission 202139) | Phyllosphere microbial communities from UC Gill Tract Community Farm, Albany, California, United States - DLSLSB.R1 | ecosystem: Host-associated > Plants > Phyllosphere > Unclassified | place...
GCACTACCGAATCGCAGACGCACCGCGAGATGTCCTCGGGCCTGTCGACGCCGGTCGGTTTCAAGAACGGCACCGACGGCGATGTGAGCATCGCGATCAATGCGGTGCTGTCCTCGGCCAATCCGCACGCGTTTTTGGGTATCAACGACAAGGGGACGGTGTCGATCGTGCGTACCCGCGGTAATGCGTATGGCCATGTGGTGCTGCGCGGCGGCGGGGATCGCCCGAACTACGATTCGGTGTCGGTGACGATCGCCGAGCAGGCCCTCAAGAAGGCCGGCCTGCCGGCGAACCTGGTGGTCGACTGCTCGCACGCGAACAGCTACAAGAAGCCGGAGTTGCAGCCTTTGGTGATGTCGGACGTGATCCAGCAGATCAAGCATGGCAACCAGTCGCTGGTCGGGGTGATGATCGAGTCGAATATCGTGGCGGGGAACCAGCCGATTCCGAGCGATTTGTCGCAGTTGAAGTATGGGTGTTCGGTGACGGATGGGTGCATCGGCTGGGATGATACGGTGACGATGCTGCGGAATGCGCACAAGGAGTTGCTGGCGCGTCCGTAAGACCTTCGTAGGGTGGGCTCCGCCCACGCGGTATCACGGCGTGATCCGTGTTGCCTTGGCTGCCCACCCGCATGCCTTGACGCACCGGGGCTGGCGCCGTCATCGTGACGGGACGCCGCGGCACGAACGCGTGGGCGGAGCCCACCCTACGTTACGCATCTGCCAACCACCGGGTCATCGCTCGTGCCTGTCCCGGCACCCTCTTCGCATGTGCTTTACAATGCCAGCTTCCGCTTCCCCCTTCCGGCTTTTCCCATGATTGTTCTCGGCGTCGAATCCTCCTGCGATGAAACCGGCCTGGCTCTGTACGATACCGAGCGCGGGCTGCTGTCCCATGCCCTGCATTCGCAGGTCGCCATGCACGAGGAGTACGGCGGCGTGGTGCCGGAACTGGCCTCGCGCGACCATATCCGGCGCGCCCTGCCCCTGCTCGAACAAACCCTGAAAGGGGCCGGCATCGACAAGGGCGACATCGACGCCATCGCCTATACCCAGGGTCCCGGCCTGGCCGGCGCGCTGCTGGTGGGGTCGTCGGTCGCCTGCAGCCTGGCGCTCGCGCTCGACAAACCCGTGCTCGGCGTGCACCACCTCGAGGGCCACCTGCTCTCGCCGCTGCTGGCCACCGACCGTCCGGCCTTCCCCTTCATCGCCCTCCTCGTTTCGGGCGGCCACACGCAGTTGATGCGGGTCGACGGCGTCGGGCGCTACACGCTGCTGGGCGAAACCCTGGACGACGCCGCCGGCGAAGCCTTCGATAAATCGGCCAAGCTGCTCGGCCTCGGTTATCCGGGCGGGCCCGCGATTTCGCGCCTGGCCGAATTTGGCGACCCGAGCGCCTATACGCTGCCGCGCCCGATGCTGCACTCGAAGGACTTCAATTTCAGCTTCTCGGGCCTCAAGACGGCCGTGCTGACCGTGGTGAAGAACCACGAGGAGAAGGTCATCGCCAACATCTGCGAGCAGGACAAGGCGAACATCGCGCGCGGTTTCGTGGATGCGATCGTCGATGTGCTGACGGCCAAATGCGTGAACGCGCTGCGCCACACGGGCCTCAAGCGCCTCGTGATCGCGGGCGGCGTCGGCGCCAACACGCAGCTGCGCGCGTCCCTGAATGCGGCGGCCGAGAAACGCAAGTTCCGCGTCTTCTATCCCGAGCTTGAATTTTGCACCGACAACGGCGCGATGATCGCCTTTGCCGGCGCCTTGCGCCTCGAGCGTAATCCTGAACTCGCCACCCGCGATTACGCCTTCAACGTGCGCCCCCGCTGGCCTCTCGACGAGCTGGAAGCCGCCTGATCACGGGCTTTAACGAGTGAACTTGCAACGCTGACAACGATCCTACCGTGTGACCGCCCTGCCCCGAACGATGGCAAACTCTGGCGGTTCAGTTTTGGGAGGTCCTACATGCGCGTTGTAAGTTGGAACATTCACTGGGGTTGTGGGAAAGACGGGCGCATCCGTATTCACGCGATCATCGACGTGCTGCGCAAGTTGAACCCGGACATCGTCTGCCTGCAGGAAGTGGCCGCGAACCACCCTGAACTCGAGGGCAGCGCCACCGCCAACCAGTTCAAGCAGCTGGCCGGCGCCTTCGGCGGCTTCCATGCGATCGAGCACGCGCCCAGTGAAATCTACCGCAACAACGTTCCTCGCCTGTTCGGCAACCTGATCCTCTCCAAATACCGCATCACCCAGGCCCAGCGCCACATGCTGCCCTGGCCCGCCGACCCGGATCATCCGCCCGGCATGCCGCGCGGTGCGATCGAGGTCGTGCTCGACACGCCCGGTTCGAAGCTGCGCCTCGTGACCACCCACCTCGAATACCATTCGCCGCCGCAAAGGATGGCCCAGGTGCAGCGCCTGCGTACGCTGCACGCGGAAGCCGCCGCCCGCGCGCGCAGCTTCGCCGCGCATCCGGAGATGGACGCGCCCTACCAGCTCGGCGAGCGCCCGGCGGCGGCCATCTACTGCGGCGACTTCAACATGGCGCCCGGCGACGAGGCTTACCAGGCGCTGCTCGCGCCGCATGACGATGGGACGCCGGCGCTGGTCGATGCCTGGGCCGCGCGCCATCCGGACCACGTGCGCGCCCCGACCGCCGGACTGCACGGGTATCCGTGGCCGGAGAAGCCCGATTGCTACGATTATTTTTTCGTGACCGAGGACCTGGCGCGGCGGGTTGCGACGGTGGAGGTGCAGTCGGAGACGGCGGCGTCGGATCACCAGCCGGTGGTGCTGGAGTTGATTCCGGGGGCGTGATCTGACCCGAGGTGTCACGTTCTGGTTGAACGCGTGGGCGGGGAACCCGCCCACCTTACGGGTATGCCGGAACGTTTGCAGCAGGACGTAAGGTGGGCGGCTCCACCCGGGTGCGTGCTACCCGTTTGCAGATGCGCCGCCCACGCGTTCAACGCACGCGTAGAGCGGCGCAATAATCACATCAACGGCGCATCCGCCTGCGCCGCAATCTCGCGCAGCGCGCGCTCGAACACTTCCGGCGGCTGGCCGCCCGAAATCAGATGGCGCTGGTTGATGACGATCGCCGGCACCGAGCGGATACCCGCACGCTGGAAGAACGCTTCGGTCTCGCGCACTTCGTCGGCAAACTCCCCGGTCTCGAGGATGCGCTGCGCTTCCGCCGTATCCAGGCCGACCTGTCCCGCCACGCGCACCAGCAGCTCGCGCGAGCTCGGGTCTTCGCAATGGGTGAAATAGGCTTCGAACAGGGCCAGCTTCAATGCATGCTGGCGGCCCTGCGACTCGGCCCAGTGCAGCAGGCGGTGCGCGTCGAAGGTGTTGTAGATGCGGCCGCGGCGCGCCATGTCGAAGGTGAAACCGACCGCTTCGCCGCGCTGGCGGATCTGCTCGCGCGACTGGATTTGCTGCTCGAGCGGGGCGCCGTATTTTTCGGTGATGTGTTCGACGATGTCCTGGCCTTCCGGACCCATGTCGGGATTGAGTTCGAAGGGCTGGAAATGCAGCTCGGCGGTGACGTCGGGGCCGACGCGCTCCAATGCCTGTTCGAGTGCCTTGAGGCCGATCGCACACCAGGGGCACGACACGTCCGACACGAAATCAATCCTCAATTGCTTGCTCACGCTACACCGCCTTCCTCATTGGGTGCCGGGGCACTGTGCGCCGGCCAGGAGCGGTATGTGGGGATGGTTGCGGGAGAATCAACAGGCATCGATGCCTGCGCGACGGATCATCGGCTGGTTGAACGCGTGGGCGGGAGACCCGCCCACCTTACTTCTTTTTAGCGCCCGCGGCTTTGCTGCCGATACGCGATTCCTTGCCGGCGATGAGGTTGCCGATGTTGGCGCTGTGGCGCCACAGCAGCAGCGCGCTCATGGCGATCACGGCGAACAGGATTTCGTCGACGCCGAACAGCAGGCCGTAGTAGAACGGCGCGAACACGGCGGCGATCAGGGCGGCCAGCGACGAGTAGCGGAAGGCGTAGGCCACCACCAGCCAGGTCACCAGCGTGGCCAGGCCCAGCCAGGGGTTCAGGCCGAGCAGCACGCCCAGCGCCGTGGCGACGCCCTTGCCGCCGACAAAGCGGAAGAAGACCGGCCACAGGTGGCCGAGGAAGACGGCGATGGCGACGAGCGCGATGCCGCCGTCGTCGAGCCCATAGTCAGGACCAAGCTTGACGGCCAGGAAAACGGCCAGCCAGCCCTTGGCGCCGTCGCCGACCAGGGTCGCGATCGCAGCCTTTTTGCTGCCGCTGCGCAGCACATTGGTCGCGCCCGGGTTCTTCGAGCCGTAGGTGCGCGGGTCCGACAGGCCGAATACGCGGCTCATGACGACGGCAAACGAAATCGAGCCGATCAAATAGGCGGCGACGGTGGCGATCAGGGTATTCATTCTTGTCTCTCTGTTAGGTCCCTCTGGCGGGCTCGTGAATATACACCAGCGCCGAGCTCGACGATAGTCAGTCGGCCAGGGCGCACTGCACCGGTTTGGCGCCCAGCACCTCGGCCAGCACGCCCGGGGCGATGCCGACCAGGTAGCCGCGCCGGCCGCCGTTGATGTAGATTTTTGCGAGCGCCAGGATCGATTCCTCGACGTACACCGGCATCGCCTTGCGCGTGCCGAAGGGAGAAGTGCCGCCGATCATGTAGCCCGAGTGGCGCTGGGCCACGTCCGGCTTGCAGGGCTCGACCGACTTGCAGCCGATCGCGCGCGCCAGGTTTTTCGTGGACACCTTGCAGTCGCCATGCATCAGCACAATCAGCGGCCGGGCCGCCTCGTCCTGCATCACGAGGGTCTTGACGACCTCATGCTCGGGCACGCCGAGCGCGCGCGAGGAAACGGCGGTGCCGCCATGTTCTTCGTAGGGATAGGGATGTTCGGAAAAATGCACCGCATGCTTGCGCAGGAAGCTGGTGGCGGGTGTCTCGGACACGTGCTCTTTCTTTGCCATGCGTGATACGCTAAACACTGGAATAAAGGGTTTCTATTATGCAGCAAGAAATACGCTTTGCCACCTTCAACGTTTGCAACCTGGCCCCGCCCGGCGTGAAGCTGTACGACAACCTGCTGCCCACCACGCCCGAGGAATACGAAGCCAAGCTGGACTGGACCGCGCACCAGCTCGACCTGCTCGATGCCGACGTCATTGGTTTCCAGGAAATCTTCTCGCAGGCGACGCTGAAGGAAGTACTGGCGCGCACCCGCCGCTACCGCGAAGCCTTCCACCTCGGCTTCGACCCGGACCCGGCCGCGATGCGCCTGACGCCGAGCGTGGCGCTGGTGTCGCGCCTGCCGCTGGCCGCGCCCGCGAAGCAGATGATCGAGTTCCCGCGTGGCATAGAACTGCCGATGGGCAGCCGCGACGCCGCCCGTTTTACCCGCGCGCCCCTGCATGCGGTCGTGACTGCCTCGCCGGACGTGCTGGTGGACGTGGTCGTCGTGCACCTGAAATCGCGCCGTCCCGACTACCGCACCGGCGATACCGGCGAAGACCCGGCCCTGTACGCGCTGGCCTGCCTGCGCTCGCTGATCCGGCGCGGCACCGAAGCGGCCGCCCTGCGCGTCCTGATGACCGAAATGGGCCGTGCCAACCGCCGCCCGCGCGTGCTGCTGGGCGACTTCAACGACGTCGCCGATTCCGTCACCACCAGCATCGTGCTCGGCGCCGGCACGCCGCTGGGCGACCGCCTGTACGACGCCAGCCAGGTGCAGCGCCGGGTCGACCATGCGCGCCACCTCGGCTTCTCGAGCGTGCACGAGGGGCATTATTCGACGATCGACCACATCCTCGTGTCGGAAGAATTCAACGGCGCGCTGCCGAGTGCGATCGGCGAAGTGATCGACGTGCTCTACCTGAACGACCACCTCGACCTCGCACTGCCGGCAGCGTCCGACCATGGCCAGGTGCTGGCGCGCATCCGCCTGTACGACGAGGGGCATGGCCTCATGGAGGCCGGAGTGTAGGGTGGGCACTTGGGCCCACGCGGAATGATGAGCAGCCCGGACGCCCTTCACCTGCATAAAACCCCTGGTACTCATCGCAGCCATGCTGCTGCAGGTAGTCCAGCTGCTCCGCCGTCTCCACCCCTTCCGCAATCACCCGCAATTTGAGGCTGCGCGCCAGCGCGATGATGGCCGGGATCATGGTCGCCCCGTCCGGCGCGCCGACGATGTCGTCGATGAAGCTGCGGTCGATCTTGAGTTTCGACAGCGGAAAGCGGCGCAGGTTGGCCAGGCTGGAAAAGCCGGTGCCGAAATCGTCGATGGTCAATTGCACGCCGCGTTCGCGCAGCCTGCTGACGATGGCCAGCACGGCGTCGTCGCCGCTCATGATGGTTTTTTCGGTGATCTCCAGGTCGAGGAATTCGGGCGCCAGGCCGGACGCCGACAAGGCCTCGTCGACATAGCCGAGCAGGTCGTTGTGGACGAACTGGACATTCGACAGGTTCACCGCCACCACCACCGGAAAGCCGGCATCGCGCCAGCGCCGTCCCTGCTGGCAGGCTTCCAGCAACACCCACCTGCCGATCGGCACGATCAGCCCGGATTCTTCGGCCGCCGCCATGAAGGATTCGGGCCGCAAGAGGCCGCGCTCGGGGTCGCGCCAGCGGATCAGCGCTTCGAAGCCCACCGTGCGCCCGCTGCCGATATCGATTTCGGGCTGGTATTCGAGTTCGAACTCCTGGTTGTCGAGCGCCCGGCGCAGCCGGTTTTCCATCGCGACGCGTTCGGTCACGCGCGAATTCATTTCCTGGCTGAAGAAGTGGAATTCGCTGCGCCCGCTTTCCTTGGCGTGGTACATCGCCACGTCGGCATGGCGCAGCAGGGTTTTCGGGTCGTCGCCATCGCTCGGGCAGATGGCGATGCCGATCGACACCGACAGCGTGAGCGGCCCGGTCCCGGCCTCGGTCTCGGCCTCGATTGGGCGCGCCACCGTCTGCAGGATCGTGGCGGCCACGTGGGCCGCCTGGTCGACGCCGCCGATGTCGGCCAGCAGCACGACGAATTCGTCGCCGCCGAGCCGGCTGACCGTATCGACCCGGCGCACGCAGCGCCGCAGCCGGTTCGCCACCTCCTGCAGCACGGCGTCGCCCACCTCGTGCCCATGGTTGTCGTTGATGGCCTTGAAATGGTCGAGGTCGATGAACAGCAGGGCGAACTGGCGGTGCTGGCGCGCCACCCCCGCCAGCGCCTGTTCGAGCCGGTCCATGAACAGGATACGGTTCGGCAATCCGGTCAAGGCGTCGTGCTCGGCCTGGTGGCGCGCCTGCTCGACGGCGCGGCGGCGCTCGCTGATGTCGGTCAGCATCACCATATAACTGGTGACCGCCCCGTCGCTATCAAGGATTGGCGACAGCGCCGCACGGATCGGGATCGTGCTGCCGTCGCGCCGCATGCCCCACAGCTCGCCCTCCCAATGCTGGTGGCCGTCGAGATGGTCGCGCAAGCGGTCGTAAAAGGCGCGATCCTGTATGCCCAGGCGCAGGCTCGGCAGTTCGACGCCGACCACCTCTTCCGCCGAATAGCCGGTCAGTTCGGTATAGGCGCGGTTGACGGCCAGCACCCGGTGCTCGCGGTCGACCAGCAGGATGGCGTCGCGCGCGTGGTCGAACACCTGGCCCGCCTGGCGCAGCGAATCTTCGAGTTCCTTGCGCGCCGTGACGTCGACTTCCATGCAAAACACCTGACGCGTTTCGCCATCTTCCGGAATCGGGAAATGACTCGAGTGTAGCCACAGGCGCCGTCCGTCGCGCAGCTCGACATGCCACTCGCGCGCCTTGACCGCCTCGCCGGTACGCCAGACCGAGGCGATGGTGTCGTCGAACTCTTGCTGCTTGCCCAGGTGCTTGACCAGCTTGACGAAAGGCTGGCCGATTGCCTCGCCGGCGGGAATGCCCGTGAGTTCGGCGCAGGCATGGTTCCAGAAGCGCACGACGCCCTTGCGGTCCTGGCTGTGCACCGCGACCGACGGACTGAGCTCGATCGCCGCGACGAAACGATACAGCCAGTCGAGCACTTCGCGTGCCGGACCGCCGGTAAAACCGGACAGGGGCGGTTCGGGCAGATCGCTGCTCACGACGAATCCTTTTCTCCAATGAAACAAGGGGATACGGCGCCCCCAATCGAACCATTCTTCACGCCTGCGACGCGACAACGTTTGCGCGTACGCAAAGGTATCGCGCTCGCATGAGCGGTACCGGAGCGGCTCCGTTTCGTCCCCTTTTTCTGCACTTCAGCGTCCGGAATCGGCTGCTTGTCGCATTCCGATGGCGCCGCGACTTGTCAATTTCTATAGTCCCGATCATGCGCACGGAGCTTCGCCTCGGACCAGGTGGAGCACGGGCGCCCCATTGCCCTGCTCAGCGCTCCCAACAATTCAAATAACGGCCGCCATGAAAATCGAAACCTTGCCGCTCACCTCAAACCCTCCCTTTCCAAGCGGGCGCCGCTGGCGCAAACCGGCCATTGCGCTGCTCGTGATCGCCATCGCAGGCGGCGGCTGGTTCGCGCTGCACGGCAAGGGCACGCCGCCCGCCGCGGCTGCCACGAAGAAGGCCGACAAACCCACCGTCTTCGAACTGGCCCAGAACGATGTCGTCACGGTCGAATCGCGCGAACTGGCGCTGCGCTTGCCGCTGTCGGGTTCGCTCGCGCCGCTGGCCCAGGCCACCGTCAAGTCGAAGGTGTCGGGCGTGGTGCTCGACACGAGCGTGCGCGAAGGCATGAAGGTGACGGCCGGCCAGGTCATCGCGCGCCTGGACGACGCCGACGCGCGTGCGCGCGTGGCGCAGCAGGCGGCGCTGGTGAAGGAAGCGACGGCGCGCCTGTCCATGGCGACCAAGAACGAAGCCAACAGCCAGGCCCTGCTCAAGCAGAACTACATCTCGCAAAATTCCTTCGACACCACCCGCAACAGCGTCGAACTGGCGCAGGCGGCCGTCGATGCGGCGCGCGCCCAGCTCGAGATGGCGCGCATCGCCCTGAACGACACCACCATCCGCGCGCCGCTCTCGGGCGTGGTCAGCAAGCGCTTCGTGCAGGCCGGCGAAAAACTGTCGCCCGACAGCCCGGTGATGGCGATCGTCGACCTGCAGCACCTGACGCTCGACGCCCAGGTGCCGGCCTCCGACATTCCGCGCGTGCAGGTCGGCCAGGAAGTGCGCTTCAAGGTCGACGGTTTCGACAAGCGCGCGTTCTCCGGCAAAGTGGCGCGCATCAATCCGGCCACCGAGACCGGCTCGCGCTCGATGCTGGTGTATATCAGCGTGGCGAACGACGACGGCAGCCTGCGTGCCGGCATGTTCGCGAAGGGGGAAATCACCACCGAAAAATCGGCCGCGCGCCCGATCGTGCCGCTGACCGCCCTGCACAAGGATGGCGCACGCGACGTCGTCTACCGGGTCGACGGCGGCAAGGTGGTGGCGCAACCGGTCCAGCTGGGCATGCGCAGCGAAGACGAAGGACTGGCCGAGGTCACGGGCGGCATCGAAGCGGGCGCGGTGCTGCTGGCCGTGCCGCTCGACGGCGTCAAGCCGGGCAGCGCAGTCAAACTCGCCAAGGCCGCTGCGGCCAAGCCGGCGCCGGCGCCGGCCACCGTCGCCAAGAAAGGCTGACCATGTGGATCACCAAAGTCAGCATCCGCCACCCCGTCTTCGCCACCATGGTCATGGTCGGCCTGATGGTGCTCGGCCTGTTCTCGTACCGCTCGCTCGGCGTGGAAAGCATGCCGAACGTCGAACTGCCCTTCGCCTGGGTCGAGACCCAGTATCCGGGCGCTTCGCCCGAGCAGGTCGAGAACGACGTCACGCGGCCGATGGAAGAAGTCATCAACACGGTCAGCGGCATCAAGAACATCCGCAGCAATTCCTGGGAAGGCCGCAGCGGCATCTCGATCGAATTCCACATCGCCACCAACATGGACAAGGCGATGCAGGACCTGCGCGACAAGGTGGCGCGGGTGCGTCCGGGCTTCCCGAAAGAGGTCAAGGAACCCTTCGTGATCCGCGCCGACGGCGAGAACCAGCAGCCGGTGGTACGCCTCTCCGTCACCTCGAACGGGCGCGACATGCGCGCGCTCTCCACGCTGGCCGAACAGGTGATCGTCAAGCGGCTGCAGAGCGTGGCGGGCGTCGGTGAAGTGCGTACCGGCGGCGTGGCCACGCGCCAGATCCTGGTCAACGTGAAACCCGAGCAGCTGCGCAGCCAGAACATCGGCGTCGACGAAGTGCTGCGCGCGATCCAGGCGACCAATACCAACCTCCCGGCCGGCAACCTGCAGTACGGCGCGGCCGAGCGCCTGGTGCGGGTCGAAGGCAAGATGCGCGAAGCGCGCGAGTTCAACAACATCATCGTGGCGCGCCGCGCCAGCGGGCCGGTGTATTTGTCGCAGGTGGCGGAAGTGATCGACGGGGAGCGCGAAGAGACCTCGATCTCGCGCGTCAACGGCGTGCGCGCCATCTCGCTCGACATCACCAAGGTGCAGGACGCGAACACGGTGCAGGTCGGCACCGGCATCCTCAAAATGGTCGAGGAGCTGCGCAAGACGATGCCGGCCGACGTGCAGTTCCGCGTCATGGACGACCAGTCCGCGACGGTGCAGGACCAGCTCAATAACGTGAAGCGCACCATCATCGAAGGCGCGCTCCTGACCATGGTGATCGTGTTCCTGTTCCTGCATTCGTGGCGCAGCACGGTCATCACCGGCCTGACGCTGCCGATCTCGGTGCTGGCTTCCTTCATCGCGATGCGCTACTTCGGCTTCACGCTGAACTTCCTGACCCTGATGGCGCTGTCGCTGTGCATTGGCCTGCTGATCGACGACGCCATCGTGGTGCGCGAGAACATCGTGCGCCACCTCGGCATGGGCAAGAGCCACCTGCGCGCGGCCGAGGAAGGCACGAGCGAGATCGGCCTGGCCGTGATGGCGACCACCTTTGCCATCGTCGCCGTGTTCGTGCCGATCGCCTTCATGGACGGCATCATCGGCCGCTTCTTCCTGCAGTTCGGCGTCACCGTGGCGGTGGCCGTGCTGGTGTCGCTGTTCGTCAGTTTTACCCTGGATCCGATGCTGTCCTCGGTATGGCCGGACCCGGTCAAGGACCGTTTCAAATATGTGCCCTGGCTGGGCCGCACCATGGCGAGGATCGAGGTCGGCATCGAGCACGTGCACGGCATCTACGGCCGCGTGCTGGCGCTGGCGCTGCGCTGGCGGAAGTCGACGCTGGCGCTGGCCCTGGGCATTTTCGTCGGCAGCCTTTTCCTGATCCCGATGATCGGCGGCGAATTCGCGCCGAAGACCGACAACGGCTTCATCGAGATGAAGTTCAAGACCCCGGTCGGCTCGAGCCTGGCGTACACCGACGGCAAAGTGAAACAGATCGAAGACGCGCTGCGCGACTACAAGGAAATCGAGGCGATCAGCAGCGCCATCGCCGTCTACGAAGGCCACAACACGGCGCAGGTGATCCTGAAACTGACCGACGTGAAAAAGACCCACCGCCGCTCGCAGGAAGAGATGGAGTCGGTGATCCGCGCCCGCCTGCAGCCGATCGCCGGCATCACCATGTCGGTCGGTAACAAGCCGGTCTTCATCGCGATCCTGGGGCGCGACGAAGCGAAGCTGGACGCCACGGCGCACAAGTTGATGGACAAGATGCGGCTAATTAAAGGCGTGGCCGACCTCGAGTACAGCCAGGAAGGCGCGAACCCGGCCACCGTCATCAAGATCAACAACGAGCTGGCCAGCGACCTGGGCCTGTCGGTGGCGCAGGTCGGCGCGGCGCTGCGCCCGTTTGTCGGCGGCGACCAGATCAGCCACTGGCTGGCGCCGGACGGCCAGAACTACGAAGTCAATGTGCAGCTGCCGAGGAGTGGCCGCCAGAAGGTGGCGGACCTGGCCGACCTGTCGCTGGCATCGAACAAGCTCGATGCGGCCGGCAACCCGATCATGGTGCCGCTGCGCCAGGTGGTCGATTTCGTACCCTCCTTCAGCCCGCAGGTGCTGAAGCGCCAGGCGCTGGAACGGCGCGTGGCGATCTATGCCGGCATCGAAGGCCGGCCCTCGGGCGACGTGAACGCCGACATCAAGAAGGCGATGGACTCGATCGAACTGCCCGAAGGCGTGCGCTTCGACGTCGGCGGCGACGCCCAGCAGATGGCGGAAACGATGGCCAACTTCGGTTCGGCGATCGCGATTGCGATCATCTTCATCTATCTGGTGCTGGCGTCGCAGTTCGGCAGCTTCCTGCAGCCGATCGCGATCATGATGTCGCTGCCGATGTCGCTGATCGGCGTGCTGCTGGCGCTGCTGGCGACGGGCAGCACGCTGAACGTGTTCTCGGTGATCGGCGTCGTCATGCTGATGGGTCTGGTCACCAAGAATGCGATCCTGCTGGTGGACTTCGCCAACCACGGCCAGCGCGAGGGCCGCGCCCAGTTCGCCGCGATCCTGGAAGCGGGACAAGTGCGCCTGCGCCCGATCCTGATGACGACGCTGGCGATGATCTTCGGCATGCTGCCGATGGCGATCGGCGCCGGCGATGGCGGAGAAACGCAGGCGCCGATGGGGCGTGCGGTGATCGGCGGGGTGATTACCTCGACGCTCTTGACCTTGGTCGTCGTGCCGGTGGCCTACAGTTACCTGGACAATATCGGCAAGCGCGCGCGGCGCTGGTTTGCGAAGGGGCACGACGACGTGGTGGATGTCGCGCCGGGGATTGCGAAGGAAAGTGCTTAACGGAATGTGATCGGCCCGGGATGTTGGATACATCCCGTTGCCGATGCGCACCGTACGGGGTCGTCAAGGCCAATGGCCTCGACGACGGGTTCACCGGGCATGCCCACGCGTGAACGCGCCGCAGTGTTAGCTCCATTCGAAGCAAACAACATGCGGCGCGTTATCGTATTTAAAGATTCACCACAAGCGACATTTCAAGCGTCGCAAATGACCATCGGCCGTACCGCGTGGGCATGCCCACCCTACGGCGTCTGCGTCTCCTGCGCATCGGCATTTGCCTCAACCTCGGCATCCTCCGTTGCTTCTTCCGTCATCCCCGCTCCCTCCGGATGATTTTTCGCTTCCGCTTTGCGCTTGGCTTTTTCTTCCGCCTTGCGTTTCTTTTCCAGTTCCCGCTGCCGCTTCTCGTATCCGAAGTTTGTTTTGGCCATGATTACCTCTTGTGACTTGAAAGGAATAGAGCCTCTGCCAGCAGACTCTGTGCGCGACTATTATGCGCCAGATAAGCTTTCGGGATTTGAATTAACCACGTGGATGGTGCTGCGCGTGCAAGTGTTTCAGGCGCTCGCGCGCAACATGGGTGTAGATCTGTGTGGTGGAAATATCCGAGTGTCCCAAGAGCAGTTGCACCACGCGCAAGTCGGCGCCATGGTTCAGCAGGTGCGTTGCGAATGCATGGCGCAGCGTGTGCGGCGACAGCGGCGCACGGATGCCCGCCTTCAGCGCATGCTTCTTGATCACGACCCAGAACATCTGGCGCGTCATCGGCCCGCCGCGGCCCGTGACGAACAGGGCGTCGTCGACCTGCCCGTTCAGGATGATGCCGCGCGCATCTTTCAGATAGCGCTCGAGCCAGGCGCGCGCTTCTCCGCCAAACGGCACCAGGCGCGTCTTGGCGCCCTTGCCCGTGACCCGCAAGACGCCATCATTCAAGCTGAGTTCGACAATTTTCAACGCCACCAGTTCCGACACGCGCAGCCCGCTCGCATACATGAGTTCGAGCATGGTCCGCTCGCGCAGGCCCAGCGGCGTGGCGACGTCGGGCGCGGCCAGCAAGGCGTCGACCTGCGCTTCACTCAGCGTGTGCACGAAGCGCGTCGGCTGGCGCGCGGTGGCCATTTTTAAACAGGGGTCTTCCGAAACCTGGTTGCGCCGCAGCGCCAGCGCATAAAAACGCTTCAGCACCGAGAGCCGCCGGTTCGCCGTGCTCGGCTTGGTGTCGGGATGGCGTTCGGCGAAATAGCTGGCCAGGTCGTCGGGGCCGGCCGCGAGCAGGCCACGTCCGGGCCGCTTCACCTCGAGCCAGGTCGAAAACATGCGCATGTCGCGCCGGTAAGCGTCGAGCGAGTTCTTCGCCAGGCCCTGCTCGAGCCAGAGCGTGTCGCAGAACTCGTCGATCAGTCCCAGATCGCCTGCTGCTGCCATGGCGATGCGGTGGCGCCTTCGTGGCGCAGCAGCCAGCGCTTGACGGACAAATGAAAACCGTTCTCGTCGTCGCTGCTGGCAAAGCCGCCGAGGCCGCCGGCGGCGGTGACGCGGTGGCAGGGGATGACGAGCGGGAACCAGTTGGCGCCGCAGGCCTGGCCGACCGCGCGCGGGGCCGAGCCGATGTCCTTGGCGATCCTGCCATAGGTTTTGACGGTGCCGCGCGGGATGGCGCTGATCGCGTCCCACACGCGTTTCTGGAAGGCGCTGCCGGCCTCGAACAGCGGCAGGTCGAAGCTGAAGTCCGGGTCAAGCAGGTAGCGTTCGACCTGCAGCGCGGCCTGTTCGGCCACCGCATCTTGCGCGTCCTTTTCGTGGAAGCGCGGTTGCAAATAGACGAGCTCGCGCACCCGCTGGTCTTCGGTGCGGATGCCGATCGCGCCGAACGGGGCCGCCACGATGGCGGAAAACAGCTCGCTGCCTTGTTGTGTAGTCATCCTTGCAGTTTACTCCTCGCGCGCCCCGGCCACCACCCTTTTTAGCTGAAGCACACTCGTCCGTGGCGTCGGGCTCAGCCGAAAGCGGCTAAGCTGATGCCATAACGTGACAGGATTTTTATGCCGCTGGTGAAACGCGCCCTGGCCTTCCTCATCCTGCTCGGCGCACTCAGCCTGGCCGCTGCGGCACGGCAACCAACGCTACGGATAGGCGTCTATCCAAATCCACCAAAAGTATTCACGAACGCCGATGGTCAAGCCACTGGCATCCTGGTCGACCTGCTGCGCGAAGTCGCCAGTGCCGAGCAGTGGCCGCTCGAATTCATCGCCTGCGAGTGGAACGCCTGCCTCGACGCGCTGGCGGCCGGCCAGATCGACCTGCTGCCCGACCTCGCCTGGACCGAAGCGCGCGCGCGCCGCTATGCCTTCCACCAGGTGCCGGCGCTGCACAGCTGGTCGCAAATCTATGCCCGCGCCGGCAGCGGCATCGCTTCCCTGCCCGACCTGAAGGATCGCCGCATCGCCGTGCTGGCCAACTCGGTGCAGGCACAGGTACTGCCTGGCCTGCTGGCCGGCCATGGCGCGCTGCTGGTGCCCGCACCCTCGCTCGAACGCGCGTTTGCGCTGGTGGCGGACGGCCGGGCCGATGCCGTCGCCGCCAACCATTACTACGGCGAAGCCCAGGCCCGTGCGCACCAGCTGGCGGCGACGCCCGTCGTGTTCAATCCGGCGCGCCTGTTCTATGCCGCCATGCCGGGGCGCCAGCAAGTGGTGCTGGACGCCATCGACAGGCACCTCGCCACCTGGCGCGAAGACCCGAACTCGGTGTATTTCAGTACGCTGCGCCGCTGGCAGGCGGCCGGCCCGGCGCCGGCCGTGCCGCCGACGCTGCTGTGGGTGCTCGGCGCCACGGTGGGCCTGCTGCTGTCCGCCCTGGCCGTGGCCAGCTGGCTGCGCACCGAAGTCGCCGTGCGCACGCGCGAACTGCGCGACAGCGAGCGCAAGCTGTCGACCATCCTCGACAGCGTCGATAGCCTCATCTACATCAAGGATGCGCAGTCGCGCTACCAGTACGTGAACGGCGCCCTGTGCCGCCTGCTCAAGCGCCCGGCGGCCGCGATCATCGGCAAGACCGACGAGATCCTGTTCGGCGCCGAGCAGGCAAAGATGACGCGCGCCGGCGACCTGGCCGTGATCGAGGGCCACCAGCGTTTCGTGTCGGAAGAGCTCCTCAACGGCAAGCTGTATCTCACCACGAAAATCCCGCTGGTGCAGGACGAGGCAGTGAATGCGCTGTGCGGCATCACGACCGACATTACGCCGCGCAAGCAGGCCGAGGAATCGCTGCGCATCGCGGCCACCGTGTTCCAGTCGGGCGAAGGCATGTGCGTGCTCAGTCCCGACGCCCTCATCGTCGAAGCCAACCAGGCCTTCGGCACGCTCAACGGCTGCCCCGCGGCCGAACTGGCGGGTGCGCCCTTCCCGCCGTTCTCGCTGGAGCATGACGGCGACGACTATCGCGAGCGGATGTGGGACAGCGTACGCCAACAGCAGTCGTGGCAGGGCGAAGTCTGGACCCGGCGCCGCGACGGCGAGCGCTACCCGGCCTGGCTGACGGTCAGCGCCGTGCGCGATGCACACGGCGTGCTGACCAATTTCGTCTGCACCCAATCCGACATCAGCGCGCGCAAGCAGGCCGACGAGAAGATCGTCCAGCTCGCGTATTACGACTCGCTGACCGGCCTGCCGAACCGGCGCCTGCTCTACGACCGCCTCAAGCACTGCCTCGGCCGCCATGGGCGCAACCGCCGCGCCGGCGCCCTGCTGTTCCTCGACATGGATAATTTCAAGGACCTCAACGACAGTCGCGGCCACGTCGTCGGCGACCACCTGCTGCAGCAAGTGGCGGCGCGCCTGCTGGCCTGCACGCGCGAGACCGACACGGTGGCGCGCCTGGGCGGCGACGAATTCGTGATCCTGCTCGAATCGAACGCCGGCGACGAAGTACAGGCGCAGCAGCATGCGGAGACCGTCGGCGAAAAAATCCTCGGCGCGCTGCGTGAGCCCTTCGACGTCGGCGGCGCCGTGCACCACGCCAGCTGCAGCATCGGCATCACGCTGTGCACGGGCCACGACGGCGGCCTGGACGACCTGATGCGGCGCGGCGACCTGGCGATGTACGAGGCCAAGCGCCAGGGGCGCAACACGCAGCGCTTCTTCCAGCCCTCGATGGAAACCGAGGTCACCTACCGCACCGAGATCGAAACGCAATTGCGCGCGGCGCTGCAGCACGCGCAGTTCGTGCTGCATTACCAGGGGCAGGTCGACGGCGACGGCATCCTGACTGGGGCCGAGGCGCTGGTGCGCTGGCAGCACCCGACGCGCGGACTGGTGGGGCCGGGCGACTTCATCGCCATTGCCGAGACGTCCGGGCTGATCGTGCCGCTCGGCCGCTGGGTGCTGCGCACCGCCTGCGAGCAGCTGGCGCTGTGGTCGGCCGCTCCGGCCACGGCCCACTTCACGCTGGCCGTCAACGTCAGCGTGCGCCAGTTCCTGCAGCCCGATTTCGTGGAAGAAACGCTCGCCATCGTGCGCGAAAGCGGCGCCGATCCCGCGCGCCTGAAACTGGAACTGACCGAGACCCTGATGATCGAAGGCGTCGAAGAAACGATCGCCAAGATGCGCGCCCTGCGCGAACACGGCATCCGTTTCTCGCTCGACGACTTCGGCACGGGCTACTCGTCGCTCAGCTACCTGAAGCGCCTGCCGCTGGACCAATTGAAGATCGACCAGAGTTTCGTGCGCGACGTGCTGGGCGACCCGAACGACGCCTCGATTGCGCGCAGCGTCGTCGCGCTGGGCAAGTCGCTGGGGCTCGCGATCATCGCCGAAGGGGTCGAGACCGAGGCCCAGCGCACCTTCCTGGCGGGGATTGGCTGCGATCACTGGCAGGGGTATTTGTTCAGCCGGCCGGTGGATGCAAGGACGCTCGAAGAGCTCGCCGCGTAACGAAAACCCGCGGCGCCGAGGTAACGTAGGGTGGGCATGCCCACGCGGTTCACCGCAGGCGCAAACGCGGCACCACGTTAAACGAGTCGCATGCGCAGCGGGAGTTGTCTGTGGCGGTGCGGCACTCATCTGCACGTACGCGTGGGCACGAGTGCCACCCTACGGTGCAAATCTGTCCGTGGAAAAAAAAAGCGCACCCTTGGGTGCGCTCCAATCATCAGGCACGTTCCGGTCGTTTGGTTATACCAACGACTTCTGTCGAACGTGTGTCTCCTCTCATGATCTCCGGTATGGACTACCGTATTCTTCTGCCCTCCCCAAGACTGTGTCCGGGTTGCCTGCACCGCTTTGGTGCCGCAGCGCCCAATCATAACGCAACTGTGCCAACGAAGAATAGTTTTTTATATACGGTTTTCGGAAATCAACAACACTCGGCCGGTGGCCCCCACCCGCCCCGCGGCAGCACCATTATTACTGACCGAAGCGTCATTATTTTCTGGCCGTTTCGCGGGCGATCGCGTCGATCAATTCCTTGCCGATGCGGCGCTCCATCTGGCGGTGCACCGGCAACAGGGCCGCGCGCCATTGCGCCTGCTCCTGGGGCGTCAGGTAGTAGATGGTCGTCTTGCCCGTCTTGCGGATCGCTTCCAGCGCACGGTCGTTGTCGCGCTGGGCAATCGTTTTTTCAAAAGCCGTGGCGTCGCGCATCGCGCGCTCGAGCGCGGCGCGCACATCGGTGGGCAGGCCATCCCAGAATTTGCGGTTGACGATCACCGCATAGCCCAGGTAGCCGTGGTTCGATACCGTCACGTGCTTTTGCACCAGGTGCATGCGCTGGGTGTACATGTTCGAGGGCGGATTCTCGGTGCCGTCGACCACGCCCGTCGCGAGCGCCTGGTAGGCCTCGGAAAAGGCCATCACCTGGGGCCGGGCGCCGAGTGCGCGCATCTGGGCGTCGAGCACGGTCGAGGACTGGATGCGCATGCGCAGGCCGCGGAAGTCGGCCGGTACGTGCAGCGGGCGGTTGGCCGACATCACCTTGAAGCCGTTGTCCCAGTAAGCCAGTCCCGTCAGGCCTTTCGACTGCAGCTTGCCCAGCAGGTCGCGCCCGATCTGGCCTTCGGTGACGGCGTACAGGGCCGCCTTCGAGGGAAAGATATACGGCAGGTCGAAGGCTTCGAATTCCTTCACGCCGAGCGGGCCGAACTTGGCCAGCGAAGGCGCCAGCATCTGCACTGCGCCCAGCTGCAGCGCTTCGAGCTCTTCCTTGTCCTTGTAGAGCTGGCTGTTCGGATACACTTCCACCTTGACGCGCCCGTGCGTAAACTGTTCGGCAAGCAGCTTGAAGCGCTCGGCCGCCTGCCCTTTCGGGGTGTCGGGCGCGACCACGTGGCTGAACTTGATGACGATCGGGGCCTGCGCCCAGGCGATGTTGATGGAAGCAAAGAAGGCCAGCGCGGCGGCCAGGAACTTGATGGTCATGCGTCGATTGAAAAATTTGAAATAAGTGTGGGAAGGCGCCGCGTGGATCGCGGTTGCGTTGCCACGACAGAAGTCCACAATAGCATCGCCCAAGAAAACCTTCCACCACCAATGAATAACCCGTTTTCGCTGCGCCGCCGCGCCAACCTGGCCCGCCCCTGGCGCTGGCTGGTCCCGGTCCTGCTGGTGCTGCTGTTCCTTGCCGTCCTCTTCTGGCTGCCGTGGCAAGCGCGCCAGATGGAAACCACCGAGCGTCAAGAGCAATTGATTGCGGACACGCTCTGGGTCGAGCAGACCCTGCGCTTCGAGCTGGCGCGCAGCGAAGAAGCGCTTGGCACCCTCGGCACCGACCTGGTCGGCAAGCCGCCCTCCCCCGCCGTGCTGCACGCACGCCTCGCGCAACTGTTCAAGAACGGTCCGGAACTGCGCCGCGTGCTGTGGCTGGGGCCGCACGGCGAGGTGCTGGCGCGCCAGGGCCTCGATCCGGCCACGTCCGCGCCGGCCATGCCTGAAACCCAGGAGATGGCGCGCGCGACGCGTGGGGGCCGCTATACCGAACCCTATGGCGCCACCGCGCACCAGCCCGGGCTGCTCGACTATTACCTGCCGCTCTACCGCGACGGCGCCTATGCCGGCAGCCTGGTCGCCACCTACAGTTTAAAAGTGCTGCTGAACGAAACCGTGCCCTGGTGGTTCGCCCAGGACAACGCCCTGTCCCTGCTCGACCGCAACGACGTGGCCGTCGCCTCCCGTGCCGACGGCGGCCCGGGACGCGGCGTCTACACCCACCGCCGCCCGCTCGACCTGCCGGGCGCCTCGATCGTGCTGGCCACCGACAGCGTCAAGGGTGCGCCGCGGCTGCTGCCGAACCTGCTGGTCGGCTCGGTGATCGTGCTGGCGCTGGGCCTGTTGTGGAGCCTGCTGACGCTGTGGCGCCACATTTCGCGTACCCTGGCGGCCGAGGCCGCGCTGCGCCAGCAGATGGCGTTTCGCACGGCGATGGAAAACTCGCTGATGACGGGCCTGCGCGCGCGCGACCTCGAGGGCCGCGTCACCTATGTCAACAAGGCCTTCTGCGAGATCGTCGGCCTGCCTCAGGAAGAGCTGGTCGGCAGGAAGCCGCCCATGCCTTACTGGGCGCCGGAAGCGCGCGGCGAATACGAGGAGCGTTTTGCGGGCGTGCTGGCCGGCACGATCACGCCGCAGTTCGAGACCGTGTTCCAGCGTTCGGATGGCGTGCGGGTGCCGGTGCTGGTATTCGAGGCGCCGCTGGTCGACAGCCGCGGCGACCAGACCGGCTGGATGAGTTCGATCCTCGACATTACCGACCGCAAGAAGGCCGAGGAACTGAATCGCCAGCAACAGGAAAAGCTGGAAACGAGCGCCCGGCTGGCAACGATGGGCGAGATCTCGTCGATGCTGGCGCACGAGCTGAACCAGCCGCTGGCGGCCATTTCCAGCTATACGGCCGGCGCCCTGAACGTGCTCGAGCGCGCGGACCAGGGCATCGCGATCGAACCGACCCTGCTGCGCCGCGCGCTGGAGCAGGCGCGCCAGCAGGCCCAGCGCGCGGGACAGATCATCAAGAGCGTGCACGAGTTCGTCAAGAAGAGCGAGCCGCAGCGCGAGACGGTCGATATCCACAGCGTGGTCGAGGACGTGCGCGCGCTGATCGAGCTGCAGGCCCGTAAGTGGTATGTGTCCCTGCAGATCGACCTGCCGGCGCAGCTGCCGCCAGTGCTGGCCGACCGCGTGATGCTCGAGCAGGTGCTGCTGAACCTGACCCGCAACGGCGTCGAGGCGATGGCCGCCGTGCGGCCCGAGCAGCGCGTGCTGCGCATCAGCGCCAGCGCCGATGCGGCCCAGGTGTCGGTCTCGGTGATCGACAATGGCCACGGCATCGCGCCGGATGTTGCCGAGCGCCTGTTTTCGCCCTTCTTCTCGACCAAGGCCGAGGGCATGGGCATGGGCCTGTCGATCTGCCGCACGGCGATCGAGTTCCACGGCGGCACGCTGAACCATGCGCCGAACCCGGGCGGCGGCACGGTCTTCACCTTCAGCTTGCCCCGACCGACCCCTTCTGCGGCGGCTGCCGCGCTACAATAGCGCCAACCAGGAGACCCGCATGCTGCATATCGTCGACGACGAAGACGTAATCCGCGACGCCCTCGCATGGCTGGCGCAGTCGCGCGGCCTCGCGGTACGCGGCTATGCCGGCGGCCAGGCCTTCCTCGACAGCCTCGGCGAACCCGACCCGCTGGGGGACTGCGTGCTGCTCGACGTGCGCATGCCCGACATGAACGGCATCGCCGTGTTCGACCAGCTGATCAGCCGCGGATGGATCGCGCGCATGCCCGTCATCTTCCTCACCGGCCACGGCGACGTGCCGATGGCGGTCGATTCGCTCAAGCGCGGCGCCTTCGATTTCTTCGAAAAACCCTTCAACGACAACCAGTTGATGGACCGCGTCGACCAGGCGCTCGCTTCCGCCCGCAACGCCGCCAGCGCGGCCCAGGTGCAGGCGCGCCTGGCGACCTTGTCGGCGCGCGAACGCGAAGTGCTCGACCTGATTTTGGCGGGCAAGATGAACAAGGTTGTCGCCGACGAGCTCGGTATCAGCATGCGCACGGTCGAGGTGCACCGGGCGCATATCTTCGACAAGATGCAGGTCAAGACGGCGGTGGAGCTGGCGGGCTTGTTGAAGTAGTAATTTCACCCGCTCGTGGGGCTGTTGCCTGTGGCGTAATCGGTGTGCATGATCCGCGTGGGCATGCCCACCCTACGGGACACGCTACGTATCCGGGTTCGTATGATTTTGCCGTTAACGGTGACCGTAGGGTGGGCATGCCCACGCGGATTCAACCGACCATGAACAGAACAGGCAACAGCCCCACGTTCCAAAAACTTCCGGTCACAAACCACCGCGCACAGGACGTGCCGAACACCGTCCCGTTTTGGCGATCGCTTGTAAAATCAATGCGAACGCGTCGCCTCTTGCGTCCCGCGACGCCAACTTCTTTAGGGAAAGCAGATGAACGAAAAGACAGTTGCAGACCGAATGTTCCTGCGCAACGCGAAATCGATGCAGGTCGTTAACGGCAGCGTGCACCCGAACGTCGTGTCGCAGCTTCCGCAAGAGTTGATCAAGGAAGGCGATGGCCCCTTCGACGTGATCATGATGTTCTGCATGAACCGCAAGGACCTCGAACAATTCCTGCCGCAGGCGAAGGAACAGCTGGGCGACAAGGGTTCGCTCTGGATCGCTTACCTGAAGCAGACGGCCTCGAAAGCCACTGATATCAATCGCGACTCGATCAACGATTATCTGAAGGAAAACGGTATCACAGCCGTGGCGATGATTTCGATCGATGGCGACTGGTCGGCCATGCGTGCAAAACGCATCGAACTATGATCGATGCTGGTGCAGCGCCCATTCCACGTGTTCGCGCACCAGCGCGGACGGGTGATCGGCGCGCGCCTGCAATGCGGCCACGATAGCCGCATCGCCGCGGCGCTCGCCGGCGGCATTGCCCAGTCCCACGGCCAGGTTGCGCAGCCAGCGCTCGTGACCGATGCGCCGGATCGGACTACCCTCCAGGCGGCGGTTGAACTCTTCCTCTTCCCACGCGAACAAGTCGATCATGCCTGAATCGCCGAGGCCATTTCGCTCGTCAAAATCCGGCACCGTCGCGCGCTGGGCGAACTTGTTCCAGGGGCAAGCCAGCTGGCAATCGTCGCAGCCGTAGATGCGGTTGCCGATCAGCGGGCGCAGCTCGACCGGGATGCTGCCCTTCAGTTCGATCGTCAGGTAAGAAATGCAGCGCCGCGCATCGAGCCGGCCGGGGCCGAGGATGGCCTGGGTCGGGCACAGGTCGATGCAGTTGCTGCAGGCGCCGCAATGACCCGTCGTCGGCGCGTCGACCGGCAGCGGCAAATCGACCAGGATCTCGCCGATAAAAAAGGTCGAGCCGGCGTCGCGCGAGAGCAGCAGCGTGTGCTTGCCGCGCCAGCCCAGGCCCGCTTTTTCCGCCAGCGGCAATTCCATCACGGGCGCCGAATCCGTAAACACGCGGTAGCCGTATTCGCCGATCTCGCTTTTCACGCGCTCGGCCAGTTGCGCCAGGCGGTTGCGCAATACCTTGTGATAATCGCGGCCGCGCGCATACATCGAGACCACCGCAGCGCCGGGTTCCAGCTGGCGCGCCAGTTCGCGCTCGCGCCAGCCCTCCTGCAAGGGCAAATAATCCATGCGCGCCACGATCGCGCGCACGGTGCCCGGCACCAGTTCGGCCGGCCGGGCGCGCTTCATGCCGTGGCTTGCCATATAATCCATCTCGCCGTGGTGGCCTGCCGCCAGCCAGGCAGTCAAGCCTTCCTCGGCGTGCGCGAGGTCGACGTCGGCGATGCGCAGGTCGGCAAAGCCGAGTTCACGCCCCCAGGCCTTGATGGCGCGGGTCAGTTCCTGCAGGTCGGGGGATTCAATGGACATTCGGTCAGAGACAATCGCGGACAATTGCGACGCAGGCGCGCCGCCAAACATACCATTTTAATTGATGCAGCACTTCACAGCCTACCTGCCGGACGAATCCGCCACCCTCGCGCTCGGCGCCGCACTGGCGCGCGCCGTCGTGCCCGGCCTGGTCATCTACCTGCACGGCGACCTCGGCGCCGGCAAGACGGCCCTCACGCGCGCCCTGCTGCGCGCCGCCGGCCACCAGGGCACCGTCAAAAGCCCGACCTACACCTTGTCGGAACCGTATCGCGTGCAGCTCGACGGCGAGCCGGTGAACGTGATCCACTACGACCTGTATCGCATGGCGAGCCCGGAAGAATTCCTCGACGCCGGCTTTCGCGAAGACTTCGACGGCAAGAACATCTGCATCGTCGAATGGCCGGAAAAAGGCGAACCAGTGTTGCCGCCACCCGACGTCCGTGTGTTGCTTACCGTCAGCGGGCTCGGGCGTACTGTAGAATTGCAGGCGTTGTCCCCACAGGGCCTGCTATGCCTCGACCGCCTCTCCTTCGTTCCTCCCCGCTGACTTCCCCCGCCCGCCGCCGTGTCCTGCTCCAGGCAGGCGGCACGCTGCTGCTGTCGGTGATCGCCCCGCTGCCCGCAAGTGCCGCGCAAATCCTTGCCGTGCGCGTCTGGCCGGCCGACGACTACACGCGCGTCACGCTGGAAAACGACACCAACCTGAAGGCCGAGCACTTCCTCGTGCCCGACCCGCCGCGGCTGGTGGTCGACATCGAGGGCCTGGTCCTGAACGAGACCCTGAAAAGCCTGGTCGCGAAAATCGAATCGAACGACCCGTACATCAAGCAGGTGCGCGTTGGCCAGAATCGCCCGAACGTGGTGCGCCTGGTGTTCGACCTGAAGGAAGAAGTCAAGCCGCAGGTGTTTACGCTGGCGCCGATCGCCGAGTACAAACACCGGCTGATATTCGACCTGTATCCGGTGCGCGAAGCCGACCCGATCGCGGCGCTGATCGAAAAAGGCGAATGGTCGCCCGGCGACGGCACGCCGACCGCGGTGCCGGCCGTGCCGGTACCGCCCGCCCAGCCGGTCGCCCCCGATCCGGTGGCGCGCCTGGAAGCGGAAATCGCGGCGATGAGCAACAATGCCGCGCCCCGCGCCACCCAGCCGACGCCGACGCCCGCCCCCGGCAAGCCCGTTACGAAGCCACCGCTCCCGGCCAACAATGTCGTGCGCATGGTGACGATCGCCCTCGACCCCGGCCACGGCGGCGAGGACCCGGGCGCGACCGGCGCCACCGGCACCCACGAAAAGGACATCGTGCTGGCGGTGGCCAAGAAACTCAAAACGCGCCTTGAAGCGCTGCCGAATACCCGCGTGATGCTGACGCGCGACGGCGACTATTTCGTCCCCCTGGGCACGCGCGTGGAAAAGGCGAGGAAGGTGCAGGCCGACCTGTTCGTCTCGATCCACGCCGACGCCTTTATCGAATCGCGCGCGCGTGGTTCCTCGGTCTTCGTCCTCTCCGAAAAAGGCGCCACCTCGAGCGCCGCGCGCTGGCTCGCGACCGACCAGAACAAGGCCGACATGATCGGCGGCGTGAATCTCGCCAAGCACGACCGCCAGCTGGCGAGCGTCCTGTTCGACCTGTCGACGACGGCCCAGATCAACGACAGCATGAAGCTCGGCAAGGCGGTGTTAGGCGAGATCGGCGGCATCAACCGGCTGCACAAGGCGGTCGTCGAACAGGCCGGGTTTGCGGTGCTGAAGGCGCCGGACATCCCGTCGATCCTGGTCGAGACGGCCTTCATTTCGAATCCGGAAGAGGAAGCGAAACTGAAGGACGACGATTACCAGGAGCAGCTGGCGAACGCCATCACCAAGGGCATCAAGCGCTATTTTGCGGCGAATCCGCCAATGGCCAAGAGCCGCATGACCTAAGTCCGTAGCGCCCCGGTCCTGCTGCCCGGTGGCGCGTGGCAGGCGCGCTGCGAAGACAAGACGGTGCATACTACACAACCCATATTGCTGCCTCCCATTCCGACCTGATGCGCTCTCTCCCCCTCCGCCTGCGCCCGCAACAAGACCTGCGCAGCGCGCTTGAATCGATCCTGGCCGAGCACCAGGTCGGCGCCGCTTTTGTATTGCAGGGGATCGGCAGCCTGAGCGGCGCCCGGATTCGCTTCGCGGGCATGCACGAGGCGACACAACTGCACGGCGACCTCGAAATCCTCACGCTGGCAGGCTCGCTGTCGCCCGACGGCGTGCATCTGCATATCAGCGTCTCGGATGCGCAAGGCCGCGTGCTGGGCGGCCACGTCGCGCCGGGATGCATCGTGCGCACGACGGCGGAGGTGTTGCTGGCGCTGCTGCCGGAGCACCATTTCAGCCGCGCGCCGGACGCGGAATCGGGTTGGGACGAACTGGTCGTCCGCCCTGTCGCCTGAATCGTGCGCACGCACGGCCAATTGCCTGTGCCCGCCGGCATGGCATACTGGCCGGCCCACATTCGCACCGTTTTCGACATGAACCATCTCGATGCCGCCATCTCCACCACCTTCGGCCAGCTGCCGGCCATCCTGCTCACCGCGCCCGACGGCGCCCAGGCGAACATCACGCTGTATGGCGCCCACCTGATCTCCTGGCGCGGCGCGGATGGGCGCGAGCGGCTGTTCTGCAGCGCCAAATCGGCGCTCGACGGCACGAAGGCGATCCGCGGCGGGGTGCCGGTGATCTTCCCCCAGTTTGCCGAGCGCGGTACCGGCATGCGCCACGGCTTCGCGCGCGTGAGCAACTGGCGCGTGGCGGAGCAAGGCATCGACGAGGGCTGGGCCTTTGCCGTGTTCGCGCTGGCTTCCTCCGACCTGGCGCCGCAGGATGCGCAGGCCTGGCCGCATGGTTTCGCGCTGCGGCTGCGCATTGCGATTCGCGCCAACGAGCTGACGATGGGCTTTGAAGTGCATAACACGGGCGGCGAGGCTTTCCCGTTCGCGGCGGCGCTGCATACCTATTTCCTGGTCGACGACATCGCGTCCATCCGCATCGACGGCGTGGAAACCGAGGAGCTGGCGATCACGGACAAGTTCGACCACGTGTACGAGAACGTTGAACCGCGCCTGGCGCTGGTCGATGGCGGGGTCGTGCTGACGCTGCGCCAGGAAGGGTTCAGGGACGCGGTGGTGTGGAATCCGGGCGCCGGGGATGCGGCCGCGCTGGCGGATATGGCGGATGAGGAGTATCGGCGCTTCGTGTGTATCGAGCCGGCGCGGCTGGCGGGGGAAAGTTTGCAGCCGGGGCAGAGCTGGCAGGGTGAATACCACGTCAGCTGAACTTGCATGACACGGGGATGAGGGACGTAAGGTGGGCGGGTTCCCCGCCCACGCGTTCAACGCACGTGTGCAAACCGCGCTTTTCGACCGCATAACCGCTGGCTGAACGCGTGGGCGGGAGACCCGCCCACCCTACGTCCCAGAGGCAAGAGTCGCGTGGATATCAACGCCCCAACAAAAAGCCGGCAACGCCGGCTTTTGTCTTAATTCGATTCCTTGATCATCCGCCCCTGGTTCTCCTGCAGCGGCCGCGCATTGAGCGGATACAGCCGCGAGAACAAGGCCATCTGCGCCGGCGAGGCCGTCATCGGCTGCTTCATCACCAGCCACAGCACGTTCTCGGTGCAGGGCGGCGTGGTCATCGAACCCAGGTAGGTGTAGTACTCGCGCCGGTTCGGCAGCATCTCGAACGGATCGAGGTCGATGCCGGGCGAACCGAGCTGCCCCTTCTCCAGCGGGATGTTGTTCCACACGGTCTGGATCGCGTCGTTGCCCTTGCCGCGCTCGAGCAGCACGGCCACCACCGCCAGCCGCCCCTTGCCGTCGCGGTGCACGAGGTGGATCACCATCTCGGTGCCCTTGCCGTTGATGCGCTCTTCCGACGGACGGTGGAAGTGGAACTGCACCAGTTCGTAGCGCTCCGGACCCACGTTGATGAAATTGCCGCGGCCGACGTTCACCTGCACCGTGTGGCCGTTGTCGATCTCGGTGAAGCTCGAAGGACGGTAATCGAAATCGATCTCGTCGAGGTTGACCTTCATGCCGTCGCGGATGTCGATCGGCGACTGGCGATTGCCCTTGCCGCAGGCGGCCCAGGCCGGGTTGATCTTGCCCCAGTTTTCCGGACCGAATTCGCCGTCGTAATCCCACTGGGTGCTGATCTTCGGGGCGGCCGCGATCGCCGCTTCCTTCTTGCGCTTTGCTTCGTTTGCTTTCCTCGCCTTGGCGGCAGCGGCGACGCGCGCGGCCTGCTTGGCGCGCATCTCGGCCAGGCGTTCGGCGATGCGCACCGACAGGTCGACCTGGTCCTCGTCGTCCGGGGCGGAGACGGCGGCGGCGACCTTGTCGGCGGTGGCGGCGCTGGCCTTGGGCGGCTTTTCGGCCAGCGACTTGTCGATCAGCGGCTTCGCGATCAAGGGCGCCGCAGCCTTCCCCGCCTTCTCGTCTTTCTCTGCGGCCGGCTTCTCGATGGCCTTGGCCGGACGCGACAATTCAGCCGCCAGTTTGGCGGCATCCGACGTTTTCTTGGCAGCCTCCGGCGCCGGCTTGGCGGCGTGGGTCGGTTCGTTGGCGCTTGCGCCGAGCATGACGAGGCTGCAGGCAAACAGGGCGATCAGGTTACGCATGGGGTGGGAAAGAAGTGAATGCACTTCCTCTTAACGACGCTTCCACGGGGAAACTTGAGAAGATAGTTGAGCAAATAAGCGCAAACGCGCCGGATAAATCCGGCGCGCTGGTCATTCGGTCAACAAGCTTGTCGCTGCGTTATCAGCGGCTGAGCACCTTGCGCCCGAACTTGTAGAGGCCGCCAAGGGCGAGCGGCACGATCGCGGCGCACACGCCCACGAGCACGATTTCCGTCAGGTGGTCGCGCACGATCGGGATGTTGCCGAAGAAATAGCCCGCAGTCACGAGGATGGCGACCCAGAGCACGGCGCCGGTGACGTTGTAGAGCTGGAAGCGCCAGTGGGTCATGTCCGACACGCCAGCCACAAAGGGCGCGAAGGTGCGCACCACCGGCACGAAGCGCGCCAGGATGATGGTCTTGCCGCCGTGCTTTTCGAAGAAGTCGTGGGTGCGGCGCAGCGCATCCTTGTTGATCCAGCGGTAGTTATGGGTAAACATCCGCTGGCCGACCGCTTCGCCAATATAGTAATTCAGGGTGTTGCCCGTGACCGCCGCGACGATGAGCAAGGCCATCAATAATGGATAGCTCATCTGGCCGGTGGCGCAGAAGGCGCCGGCGATGAACAGCAGGGTATCGCCCGGAAAGAAAAACAGGACCACGAGACCTGTCTCGCAGAACACAATCGCAAACAGGACGATGTAGACATAGATGCCATACTCGGCGAGCAGCACTCCCAGCGTCTTATCGACATGAAGAATCATGTCGAATAATTGCATCAGATCCATAATTTTCCTAAACGGTAACAATGAATCATAATCGCGATTACAATTGCTCAACACTAACAAGCGGGAGTTGGAGATGAAGCTGGTCCGGATCGCAGTACATGCAGCCGCAACACTGGTCGTGGTGGCCGGTGCCCAGGCGGCGGCAATGAAAGCCCTGCCGCCGAAGCCGAGCGTCGGCGACATCGTCAAGGAATCGAAGGCGTCCGACTGGCGCGCGCTCGACCCCGAGAACACCCTGTACATGGACTTGCCGGCGGGCCGCGTCGTGATCGAACTGGCGCCGACCTTCGCCCCGAACCACGCCGTCAACATCAAGGCGCTGGCGCGTGAAAATTATTTCGACGGCCTCGTGATCCTGCGCTCGCAAGACAATTTCGTCGTCCAGTGGGGCGACCCGGACGAGAAGAACCCGCGCCCGGTCAAAAAGGCGAAGGAAAAGCTGCCGGGCGAATTCACGGTGCCGCTCAAGAATGATTCCCACTTTACGCGCCTGAAGGACGTCGACGGCTACGCGCCGCAGGTCGGCCACTCGAACGGTTTCCCGGTCGGACGCGATCCGAAAACCGGAGAAACCTGGCTCGCGCACTGCTACGCGATGGTCGGCGTGGGGCGCGATGCCGAGGCCGACAGCGGCGGCGGCACGGCCCTGTACGTCGTCACCGGGCAGGCGCCGCGCCAGCTCGACCGCAACATCACCGTGGTCGGCCGCGTCGTCTCCGGCATGCCGTTGCTGTCGACCGTGCCGCGCGGCCCGGCGCCGATGGGCTTCTTCGACAAGCCGGAGATGCAGGTGCCGATCAAGGCCTTCCGCGTGGCGGCCGATGTGCCGGAAGCGGAACGCAGCAAATTCGAAGTCATGCGCACCGACAGCGCCACCTTCCAGAAAGTGGTCGAGGCGACGCGCAACCGCGGCGGACCGTGGACCAAGGTCGCGGCCGGTCACGTCGACCTGTGCGCGGCG
>Ga0308169_10001276_pt1 | contig 30070 bp, 13 predicted proteins | sample PhyBR1_2_FD_202139 | JGI IMG/M metagenome (GOLD analysis project Ga0308169, IMG submission 202139) | Phyllosphere microbial communities from UC Gill Tract Community Farm, Albany, California, United States - DLSLSB.R1 | ecosystem: Host-associated > Plants > Phyllosphere > Unclassified | place...
CTAAAGTATTTGCTATCTAAAAAGCCTACCATATACGAAACCTGCGAAACGGTATAGTGTTTGGTTTCCAGCAGTTCTGCTGCCTTTTTTAAACGCACGCTTTTAATGAAATCGTTAACCGATAAACCCGAAACCGATTTTACTTTCTTGTAAAGGATTGGGGTGCTCATATTCATCGCTTTAGCTAGCTCATTCACACCAAACTCGGGATTTTCTATAGCCGAAACGATGTTTTCGACCAGTTGGCTTAGAAATTTTTGATTCTCTGCGCCGATGGTGCTTTGAATTAACTGGTTAAATATATCGATAGGTGCCGAATTTTTGTTCAATATCTGACTAACGTGCGTGCGTACATTCTGGATGGCGATAATGAGGTTATTTACCTGCAGTAATAAAGCCTGTGGGGTAAAAGGTTTGGTAAGGTAAACATCGGCGCCGTGTGATAAACCTGTAATGACATCACTAGTTTGGGTTTTTGCAGTGAGCAGTATAAAAGGAATATGATTGGTTTCGATATTGGATTTAATCAGTTCGCAAAACTCAAATCCCGACATTTCGGGCATGGTTACATCGCTGATGATGAGATCGGGCATGTGGCGTTTTGCCTGCTCCCAGGCTTGTTTGCCATTTGGGCTAATCATTACCTGATAAAAAGGATTTAAAATATCTTCTAACAGCGCTGCCAGCTCAACATTATCTTCGGCCAGCAGTATAATTGGTTTTGGATTTTCGCTGGCAACCGGCAATAACCTGTCAACAGGGCCTTGCTCAACCTCCAGTGGGCTTAAAATTTGTATTTCGTGGTTGTCAGCCTGCACCTGATAAGTTTCTTGCTGTCTTTTAGGCAAGCAAATGGTAAATGTGGTTTGCCCGGGCGTATTCATGGTTTCCAGTTTACTGCTTACGGTAATACTGCCTTGGTGAAGTTCGACTATGGCCTTAGAGAGCGCCAGGCCGATGCCATAACCGGTATTCTGAAAGCCATGATCGGCAACCTGATAATAGTTTTCAAATAATTTAGTTAAATGGGCGTCTGCAATCCCTCTTCCATTATCTTCGATGGTTATGGTAACATCACTATCGCTTTCACTTACTTTAAGCTCAATATGGCCGTTTTGTGGGGTAAACTTGTAAGCATTTGCCAGCAGGTTGATAATTACTTTCTTTAACTGATAGGCATCGCAAAATAAAAGCACCGACTGCTGCTGGCTTTTTTCAAATGTGGTGTTGATGTGTTTTCGCACTGCCGTTTCCGAGAACATTTGCAGGCAATCTTTCAGTATGGGCAGTAAATCCTGAACATTTTCTGAAAGGAGCAGATGATTATCTTCTGTTTTTCTAAAATCAAGCAATTCGTTAACAAGTGTAAGCAAACGCCGGGTATTACCTGCCACACCCATTATCTTGTCTTTTTGCCTGGCACCTAAGTTTTCATCGCCGGCCAATTGTTCTACCGGTGGCGAGATGAGGCTTAAATGTGTCCTGATTTCATGCGATACATTGGTAAAAAAATTGATTTTGTATTGGTGAAGTTCATCCTCTCTTTTTAGCAGTGTTTGGAGCACGAAATAACGGCTGATAAAGAAAATGATGGCAGTTAAAATAAGCGTGTAAAGTGTGTAAGCCCACCAGGTTGCCCAAAATGGAGGGAGTATTTTAATGGTTAAGGTAGTAGGTTTAGACCAGCTAGCACTTCCGTTATTCCCGCTAACGGTTAAGGTGTAAGTACCTGGGCTGAGGTTATTAAAAGTAGCTGTTGCCGAATTGGTAGTGGTCCACGCTTTGCTTAGTCCTTGCAATTTATACCTGAAAGCATTTTTTTTAGGTTTAATAAAATCAAGAAGGGCAAATTCGAAGGTTAGTGAATTTTGATCGTGGTTTAATTCAATCTTTTTGGTATAGGTGATAGACTTGTTGAGTATCGAACTGTCGATCTTTACGGGTATATCGAAAATGCGCATGCCAGTAAGTACTGTGCCCGATTTTGTTGTGTTTTCCTTAATCTGATTGGGATCAAAATAAATCAGGCCATCCAGTGTCCCAAAAAATAAATTATTATCCAGTGCATACGCCGCATTGATATTAAAATTTGTACAAATTAATCCATCTGCTTTGGTGTATTGCGTTACACTTTTATTTTCTTGGTTAACTTTAAGCAGTCCGCTATCACTGGTGAGCCAAATGTGGTTGCGCTTATCGAAAGCCATGCTTAAAACCGAACGGTTGTTAAGTTGATCGTTAATGCTACTCCTTACGAACCGATCTCTTTTTTCATCATAACAGGCAAGACCATGGCTTTCTAAACCCAGGTAAATTTGGCCTTTGTTTTCGGCAATGGTATTTACGGTTGATTTTAGGTAATATATCCTGATTTTATTCCCCTCCACTTTTATCACTTTAGCGTCGGAGGCAAACCATAATCTTTTTTCAGCATCGCGAAATGCCGTACCGGCGAAAAAAGACCTGAGTGCAGGTTGTTCCATCAACCTATCTGCTTTTAAGCTGGTTCCGCTCCGTTTGTAAACGAGTAAACCCTTACTCGAAGTTAGCCACAGGCGGTTTAGCTCATCTTCTATGACCGAATTGATCTCGGTAGCGCGCTCGCTACCGGTTAAACGGTGCTCAATAATGTTCGTACGAGCGTTTATTACATCAAGCGTGCCGGTAAAAGTGCCTATCCATAAATTTCCGTCCCGATCTTTAAATAAAGTTTTGATGAAATTTGAACTGACAGAACCAGCATTATCCGGTTGATTTTTAAGATAGGAGAACCGTTTGGTATTAAAATTAAAGCGATTTATTCCGCCGCCTTCAGTACCAATCCAAAGCTCAGCCCGATTGGGGCTATACATGCTGCTCACCACGCGGTGGTTCAGGTTAAAAGGAATAGTACCAATACTTAAGTGATTGAAGGGCGTAAGTGATGGTTTTATAACATCGAGACCACTGTAATAAATACCCACCCAAATGGTTCCGGAGCTTTGTTGATACAGACTATGAACAGATGTATTATGCAAGGCTTGTTCGTTCGCCAGACTGCTGTTCAATTCAAGTACATTGAGATTAGCTGTATCGTAAAAAAACAGGCCATTAGCAGTAGCTACACCAATGCGGCGGTTTAAAAGACGGGTAATTGTTCTGATTTTGTGTGCATCGCCATCAGGCAATAGCGGTTGTTTTGTTGTTGCGGTAAATTTTCCTTCCTGGTACTCACATAAAAACAGTCCGGTTGCATACGATCCAAACCAGAACCTTCCGGCATCGTCTATTTTAATAGCGGTAATTTTCTCCTTTTGCAGGAAGGGAGGTAATTCGGCCTCAATTCGGCTAAGCACGATGCGACCTGCCTTAATTTTTCCTTCGAAAAGGCCTTTGCCAGTACCGCACCAAATTTTACCATCAGTACCGCGACAAATGGCATAAGTACTTAATTTTGTTCCATCACTAAAAGTTGCGGCAGATGTAATAATCTTATTTTCTTTGGTGACGAGCGCAATACCCGATGTGGTAGCTGCCCAAATATTACCGGAACCATCGGCCATTAACTGTTTAACTTCTGGCTGGCTTGGATAAGGAAGTAAGATATGCCTGAATTTTTCGGTTAGCGGATCGAAAGTAATTACACCAAAGTTGGTGCCCATCCAGAGCCTGTTTTGCTGATCCCAAAGTAAAGCCCTGATTAAAGTAGGCGCAGAAGGTTTATTTACCGGTGCAATTATTTGCTTAAAGCTGCGCCACCTTGCCCCATCAAACCTGCTTAAGCCATTTTCGGTACCAAACCACATAAAACCCTTGCTATCTTGGGCAATAGAAAGCACATTGTTTTGTACCAGTCCATCTTCGGTACTGAAATGTGAGCCAACATTTAACTGGGCCTTTACCTGTAACCAGCTGCATAGTATTAAACACAGCAGGCTTATCCAGCCAGCAATACCAATTGAATATTTTTGTTTAAACAGGGTTTGGTTAGTCATTATTGCAAAGCTATTGATATTTAATTTCAGACGTTTGCGAAAACCTGACAAAATGGGGTAAAGGCTTAAATTTTAAGGTATCCATGCTTACAAGTAGCCATTAAAATTTCAATGTCGGGTAATTTTATCTTAATTAAATAAAGCACAAACGTTTGCGTTCGATCAAATCATTTTTACCGGTGACCCCAGGCCTGCTAAATCTCAAGCACTTTTTGATGATTATTTAATTCTGTCAATTTATTATTTTGTAATAGTAAATTTACATTTGTAATTCCTTTCGCGAAAAATCAGAATAGTGCTACCCTAAACCCCACATTTTGAAAATGTTGAAAATAATTTATTTATTTTTCAGTTTCACCCGCTCGCATTACATCATTCTTCAAAGTTTTAAACAGGATTTTGTCATATAATCTATAGTATTAATCGTATTTAAATGTGCTGTTACTGGCCGTTTACCGTAAGACAAACGTTTGTGCTGTCTTTTTCCATTTACTTAAATCAAATGTATTTAGTTTTGAGTAAAGGTCTCTAACTAAGATCTATACCAAATATCCTAATAAAAAAAATACAAGCTAACCAAACAGATTAACTGGTTGTGATAACCATGTAAGCTATTAACAGTTTTGCGAGAGTAATATCTTGAAAGCAATGCTCCTGTTGAAATAACAGGGTGGTACGGTATTGCCCAAAAGTGGCAGATTAATTTGTAATACACCTTTTGGCAAAAAGGAATGGTGCGTGTAAAATCAGATTGGAATGGGGTAAGATCGGGGATTTGCGACCTTAGCAATAATAGTGGTTTTTTGAAGATAAAGAACTAAAGATTTTACCGCATAATCCTTAAACGATGAATAGAATATTTTTCCTTTTAGTCTTAATTGCTTTAGTTGTTACAAATGTAGCTGCCCAACAGACAGGAGCTATGAATGGAAACAGAAGCAATAGCCTGATTGCTGCGGCTCCCTTTTTACGGATTACGCCGGGTGCCCGTATTGGTGGCATGGGGAATGCAGGGGTTGCAGTAGAGGCCGATGCCCATTCGGCGGCCATTAATGCGGCATCAATGGCTTATCTTCCGGAGGGATCAACAGGGGTAGGGCTAACTTACACACCCTGGATGCGGAATCTGGCGCCAGACATGAACCTTTCTTATCTGAGCGGCTATCGTAACCTGGATGGACGCAACACCATCGGCGCATCTTTACGGTACTTTTCTATGGGCTCGGTTAACCTCACTGATGATAATTCGCAGGAACTAGGAACTGCACGCCCAAGCGAGTTTGCAGCCGATATTACCTATGCCAGGAGTTTTGGGAAAGAATTTGCACTGGGTGGAAGTATCCGTTTCATCAATAGCAGTCTGTTTACCGGAGTAACCAGTTCAGGCTTGCAGACAGGACCTGGAAGGGCTTTGGCTGCCGATATATCTGGAATTTACAGAACAGAGGCGATGATGTTTGGCGGGCCGGCAAATTGGTCGGTGGGCGTAAATGTATCCAATATTGGCACAAAAATGAGCTATAGCAATACCGGGCAGCAATATTTCTTGCCTACCGAACTTAAACTTGGCTCTGCTGTGGCCTTTATCGGAAATGAAAGCAAACTCACCCTTGCCTTTGATGTGAATAAGTTGCTTATCCCTACCCAGCCCATTTATTCGGCCGATGGGAAGATTATCAGTGGAAAGGACCCCAACAGATCTGTTCCGGCCGGAATTTTCGGATCTTTTAACGATGCACCCGGCGGTTTTAATGAAGAGCTGAGAGAAGTAGGCTTTTCAACCGGGTTCGAATTGCTATTTAGAAATATGGCTGTATTTCGTGCAGGCTATAACTATCAGGATGCGCAAAAAGGCGATGGTAGTTATTTTACGCTTGGTGCTGGTTTTAAATATCAGATCTACAGTCTCGATCTGTCTTACCTGGTAACCTCCGAAAGAAGTAATCCGCTGGCCAATACACTGAGGTTTGGCCTTGCCGTAAATTTTCTTCCCCGAAAGGGAAATTAGAATTAAACCAACTGCTTCGAAGCTTTAGTCTATTTAATGGCAATAGCCGAAAAGCGAGCATAAATTCCTTATTATTTAATTTAAACCCTAACCAAATGCAAAAACGATTACTCTCTTTTCTCGCCATGTTATTGCTCTGTGCAATTGCAAATGCCCAAAATCCGGTCACCATTACAGCCGCCGCTTCAAAACGGCCATCGCAGAGTGGCAGCGAAATTACGAAAGCTTATGATGGCAACCTGACCACCATTTACCACTCTAACTGGTCGTTAAATGCAATGCCAGATACGGTAGATTTTTATTTTGTTGGCGTAAAAAGCATTAATAAAGTAGATTATACTCCAAGGCAATCAGGACCAAACGGGATTTGGACCACGGTGGATGTTTATTATGCTACGGCCGATGCGCCTTCGGTTTTTGTAAGCAAGCTGAGTAACATCAGCTGGGCGCAAACCAATGCGGTAAAAACGATCGACATGACGGCCAGCCCAATTGTAAAGCCTTACATTGTCCGTTTTGTAATCAGGGCAGCAGGTGGTAATTTTTCGAGCTGTGCTGAAATCAATTTTAGCTCTGCAGAAACGGGACCATATGTTCAGCCCATAGATTGCGACAATCCGATAGCAGAAGATTTCACAGCCTACACTGATGTTAAACTGGCTATTTCGAGCGCAAGCGTAAGCCCTGCCGCCAACGGTGGTGAGGATATTTCTCGTACTTACGATAACAACACGACTACGTTATATCATTCCAACTATGCCAGTGGCGGATTCCCGATGAGTTTAACCTATAATTTTACCACCAATCCAACTGTCGATTATATCAGTTATGTACCCCGGCAGGATGGCGGCTCAAATGGTATTTTTGGTACTGGCGAAATCTGGTATAAAACCACTACACAAACTACCTTAACGAAATTGATGAATTTTGATACGGGCTTTAGTTCGGCGGCCTATCAGATCAGTTTTCCAACACCATTAACCAATGTTACCCAAATTGTGGTTAAAGTGCTTACAGGTAAGAATAATTTCGCTAGTTGTGCCGAAATGCAATTCTATCAGAAAAACAGCGCAGGCAATTTGTATACCAACATTTTTGCCGACGATTTGCATACCAGGTTAAACCCCGGAATAAGCCAAACTGATATCGATGCAATTGCTTCGCCATTTTTTAAATCTTTGGCACAGTGTATTTTCAACAATAGCTACAACAAAAAATACCGTGTGCAGACCTACGATTTTTATCCAAATCCGGGTACGATAGAAGGTATATTGAAAACAAACGGCTTAAACAGGGTTGAAAACCCAACCGGGATTGCTTTCAAGGCAAATACCAAAGCCATTGTTTTTGTTGGTGACACTTACGGTGTAAATCCACAATTAATAGTTAAAGATTTTGGATTGGATTATAGTGCTACTACAGATAGTTATCCATTGAAAAAAGGGGTAAACATTGTGAATGTATTACATGATGGATTGGCTTATATCGGCTATTTTAGCGATAACCCGAATCTCCAGCCTATACAGATTAACATCACCACAGGCCAGGTAAACGCGTATTACAATCCTTTAACCGATACCAACGATCAGTGGACGCAGATGCTGCTTAACGGCGTGTATTCGAAACTGGATATTAAAGGAACCTATGTTAATTTAAATCTCAACAAAAATATACTGATCAGTAATTCGCCATCGGGCGGTAAAGCGCTTGTTGTGGCCTATGATACTATTGTGCACAATGAGTACACCTTAAATGGTCTTACCAAATACAACAGGGTGCCTAAAAACCACATGTTTTTTAGGTCGATAACTGGTGATGGAAATCCTAATGCGAGCGGCGACGGCGTAAATTATCCGATTGGCATTGGCGGAAGTGGTTCCAATCTGGCAAGTCCTACAGGTGTTTTTAAAGATCCATGGGGAATTGCGCACGAGTTTGGCCACAATAACCAGGTTAGACCAGGTGCTAAATGGATCGGTATGACCGAGGTTACCAATAATGTGAATTCGGCCTGGATACAATATCTATATAGTACCAATTATGCCAATACCACAAGGTTGGAAAAGGGTAACGATGTACCTAAAGCAGGAGCTGCCAGTTTATATGGCGGTCGTTATGGTTCGTTGTTTGACAACTGCTTAATTCAGAAAAAGCACATGGAAGCCCAGGGCGATGTATTTGTGAGGTTGGTGCCTTTATGGCAATTGGAGCTGTATTATCAGCTTGCTGGTGCAAGTAAAAACCTGCCTACCATGCCACAGCGTTTATCGGGCACACCAGCTCCGGCCGGACAACAAGATGTAGCGTTTTGGTATGGAGATGTGCTGGAAAAAATGCGTACAACCAGTCAAGCAGGGCTAAACGAAGGTCAGTTATTGCTTAATTTTGTAAGTGCTACCTGCGATGCCGTGCATGAAGACCTGACCGATTTCTTTGTTAAAAGCGGTTACCTGTTGCCTATTGATCAGGATATAGACGATTATTCTATAAAACGACTAACCATTACACAAGCGCAGATTGATGCATTAATTGCCGCTGTACAGGCTAAAGGATATCCTAAACCAGTATCGCCGGTTTTAAATTACATTTCGGCAAATACCATAAATACATTTAAAAACCGTACGCCATTGGCAACAACAGCTGTTGCAACGGTTGGTGTAACGGTTAATACCAGCACATTAAAAATCGATAATACGAAATGGGCCAATGCAGTAGCCTTCGAAACCTATAACCAAAAGGTATTAACCGATGTGGCTATTTATGGTGCCGGCGAAGCAACTACGGCAAACGCAACCACAACCGTTCAGTATGGTGCCGGTTCTACCAGTGTTTATGCCATTGGATATGATGGTTCAAAAAAATTGGTTTACCCGGCTGTTGATGTGGCAAACCTGTTACCAACCGTATCGATTACTGCGCCGGTTAACAATGCAGTAGTTACAGTGGGTACCAATGTAGCCATTAACGCCAATGCGGCTGATGCAGACGGAACCATTGCTAAAGTAGAATTTTATCAGGGTAGCACACTTTTAGGTCAATCAACCACTGCACCTTATAGCTTTACCTGGAATAACCCTGCTGCCGGAAATTATAACCTTACTGCTAAAGCAACTGATAATAATAATGGAACAACAGTGTCTGACACCGTTAAAGTTATCATTAATACTTTGCCAACGGTAACGATTAGCACACCTGCAAACAATACGGTATTTACGGCAGGAACAAATGTTACTATCGATGCCAATGCCGCTGATACCGACGGAACAATCAGCAAAGTAGAATTTTATCAGGGCAGTACCTTATTGGGCGAGTCAACCACTGCACCTTATAGTTTCACCTGGAATAACCCTGCTGCCGGAAATTATAATCTTACTGCAAAGGCAACCGATAATAACGGAGGAACAATTGTATCGGATACCATTAAGGTTATCATCAATACTTTGCCGACAGTAGCCATCAGCTCGCCGGCAAACAACGCAGTATTTACTGCCGGAACAAATGTTACTATCGATGCCAATGCAGCCGATACGGACGGAACAATTAGCAAAGTAGCATTTTTTCAAGGCAGTATGTTATTGGGTGAGTCAACCACTGCACCTTATAGTTTCACCTGGAATAATCCTGCTGCGGGAAATTATAATCTTACTGCAAAGGCAACCGATAATAACGGAGGAGCAATTGTATCGGATACCATTAAGGTTACCATCAATACTTTGCCAACTGTAGCCATCAGCTCGCCGGCAAATAATACAATATTTACTGCCGGAACCAATGTTACTATCAATGCCAATGCTGCCGATACCGACGGAACAATCAGCAAAGTAGCATTTTATCAGGGTAGTACCTTATTGGGTGAGTCAACCACTGCACCTTATAGTTTCACCTGGAATAATCCTGCTGCCGGAAATTACAATCTTACGGCAAAAGCAACCGATAATAATGGTGGAACAACCGTTTCAGATGTGGTTACTATAAATACCTTGCCTACCGTGGCCATCAGTTCGCCAACTTATGCTGAAACATTTACAGCAGGAACAAATGTTACTATTAATGCAAATGCTACTGATAGCGATGGAACAATTAGCAAAGTAGAGTTTTATGAAGGTAGCACGCTTTTAGGTCAGTCTACTACTGCGCCCTATAGCTTTACCTGGAATAATCCTGCTCCTAGATTTTATAACATCACTGCAAAGGCAACTGATAATAACGGCGGCACAGCTGTAGCGGATACGGTGAGGATTAAGATCAATGCCATACCAACAGTAAGCATCACTTCGCCGACAAATCTGGCAACGATTACTGCAGGTACAAATTTTGCGATAAAGGCCGATGCCAACGATACAGATGGAGCAATTGCCAAAGTAGAATTTTATCAGGGCAGTACACTTTTAGGTCAGTCAACTACTGCTCCATATAGTTTCATGTGGAACAATCCTCCTGTTGGAACCTATGCCCTTACCGCAAAGGTAACCGATGATAATGGTGCAACAGCCTCATCTGCAGTTGTAAATGTTACGGTTAGCGCGGCACCAACAGTAGCCATTACAGCACCGTTAAACAACGCTTCATTTACGGCAAATTCGAATATTACCATTAATGCCAATGCTACCGGTACAATTGCCAAAGTAGAATTTTATCAGGGCACAGTATTATTAGGCCAGTCTACAACAGCTCCGTATGCATTAGTGTGGAATAATGTTTCGCCAGGGATGTACACGCTTACCGCAAAAGCAACTGATAATTTGGGCAGGGTTGCTACCTCGTCAGGTGTTAATGTGAAGGTAAACGTAGCACAGGCTTTAGCCCTTAACCCGGTAGCCGATGCATTTGTACGTGATGGTGTTTTCGCCAATGCCAATAGCGGGAATTCTAAAAACCTTGATGTGAGCAGCGATAACTGGTCGTTTTTAAGAGAATCTTACCTGCGTTTCGATTACAGTTCATTTGCTGGTTCGGCAGTAAACAGTGCAAAAATCAGGGTATATGCTTCCCGTATAGATGCCAATCCATCCAGGACGGTTTCGGTGTTTGGCTTATCAAATACAACATGGGGCGAAAACACTATTACCTGGAACAACAAACCAACGGAAAGTGGTACACCACTGGGTAGCTATACCGTTAACAACACAGCCCGTGCCTGGTACGAACTAGATGTAACCGCCTATATCAATAGCCAGCTGGCATTGGGTAAAAAAATCGTTTCCATCAGGTTGGTTAATCAGGGGGCAAAAGGATTTGGCAACCTGGTAACCTTTAATTCGCGCGAGGCTAACAGCAATAAGCCAGAATTATTACTGAATAAGGAAGCCAGTGCTACGGGTACGGATGAGCTTTCGCTGGGTAACGAGATCAGCAATACCATTGGTTCGCTGCTGGGATTAAAAATTACGGCCTGGCCAAATCCAAGTACAACCGGATTTAAAGTGCAGGTAGAAAGCCCTAGTAACGAAGCATTACAATATAGGGTCTACAATATTGCCCAGCAACTGGTTAAAGAAGCTAAAATAGCCGCTACCGATCAGTTAACTTTTGGATCTGAACTTCCTGCCGGTGTGTATCTGGTAGAAGTACGCCAGGGCACCGAAAGAAAGGTGGTGAAAGTAATTAAGTTATAGGCTTAAGTTTTTTAAAGATTAGTAAAAAGAGAGTACCTCAAAAGTACTCTCTTTTTTTTTGCCTTAATTTTTAAGCACGGGCCCGTTATACAGTTACAACTATCCCGGTCTGTTTTTTATAGCAGGGGTTGTTACAGCAAACAATAGCGCTTAGGCTTTGTACACAGAAAAAAACCTAAAAAGCACCAAAAAACCTTAATATTTAAGGTTTTCCTACCATTCCTTTAAGATTTTCCCCATTTCATAATCAGCCGATTAATGAATTTTACCAGCTACAAACCAAACAATTAAGTAGCTAACCAAATCAATCAGTTTTCCGAATCAACATTCAGTATCCATAACTGATGTTTATTCGCCCAATTTCTGAAACCTAAACCAAACGATATGAAAAGAAAATCTTTGAACTGTACTAACCAAATTATTAGACGCACATGAAAAAAAATTACCTGATATTTTTCATTGGGGCAGTAGGGCTACTCGCCAACAATGCAACTAATGCTTCTCCATTTAATTATATTCCCAATCAACCATTGGATAAAGTTTTTGCCAAAGCATTTATAACCATTTCCGGAAAAGTTGTTGACGAAACTGGTCAGCCTTTACCTGGAGTTTCGGTTAGGGTAAAAGGAAAGCCGGGAGGAGTGCAAACCAGTACTGACGGTAGTTTTACCATTAATGCCAACAAAGGCGATGTGCTTCAGTTTATCTCTGTTGGTTATAATATCACCGAGCGTACGGTAAACAATCAGGAGGTTTTTAAAATCCGTATGGAACCTCAGCAAAACGACCTCGATGGAGTAGTAGTGGTGGGTTATGGGCAGAAAACTAAAGCAACCAATGTGGGTGCACTTTCTTCTATCTCTACAAAAGATTTGAAACAGAATCCGGTAACCAACCTCAGTAATGCCCTTGCCGGACGTTTACCGGGCTTAATTACCCAGCAACGTGGAGGCGAGCCCGGACGTGATGATGCCAGTCTTTTAATCAGGGGTATAACCACATTGAGTTCGGCCAGTGCAACACCACTGGTATTGGTTGATGGAGTTGAGCGTCCGTTTTCGCAGATTGATTTTAACGAGGTCGAATCGGTATCCATTCTGAAAGATGCTTCGGCCACGGCAGTTTTCGGTGTGAGGGGAGCTAACGGTGTAGTGTTGGTAACCACAAGGCGTGGTGTTGCAGGCAAAACAACCATTTCTCTATCTACAAATTATGGTCTGCAAAGCCCAGCCCGCTTGCCCAACTTTGTTGGCTCGTACGATTATGCCACGCTCAGAAATGAAGCGGTGCTGAATGATAATCCGAACGCGGTAGTACCTTATACACAGCAACAGCTGGATGGGTATAAAAACCACAGCGATCCTTATTTATATCCTGATGTAGATTATTATAAGGAATTTTTGAAAGAGTTTACCCCGCAATCCAACATCAACCTGAATGTAAGAGGAGGTAATAACATTGCCCGTTATTTTGTTTCGGGTAGTTTTGCCGATCAGCAGGGGATATACAAACATACACAGGGCGATTTCTTTAATGCCAACTCCAGTTATCAACGTTTTAATTTTAGATCGAACGTAGACATTAATGCCACAAAAACAACTTTAATTTCTGTTAATATGGCGGCAATAGGTGGCGTAAAAAACAGCCCTTTTGCCACCAGTGGTGGTAGCGTTACCGGTTATGGCGGTGCTGGCGATATGTTTAGCGGTTTATCGCGTACAGCTCCCAATGAAATGAACCTGTTAAACCCTGATGGTACCTATGGCGCCAGTAACCGCCCGGCAAAAGTTCAGCGCAATATCCTGGCCGATTTAATGGAACGGGGGGTAACTAAAGAATATAACAGTACAGTTGAAATCAGTGTAATTGCCGATCAGAAACTGGATTTTATTTTAAAAGGTTTAAGCGCCAAGGTTAACATGGCTTTTAACAGTTATTACACGCAATTTTATAACACTTTCAGAGGAAATAGCGGCGATATCGCCAGTGCCTATAGAAGGTATTCAGTTGATGGAATTGATGCCAATGGCCAGTACATATATACACAGCGTACTGGTACTTACAATCCCTTGGTAAGCACCAACAGTTTTTATGCCGATGGCAGTAACCGTAACTTTTACCTGGAAGGGTCTTTATTCTGGCAAAGAAAAATTGACAAGCACGATATCACCGCTTTATTGCTCTACAATCAGCAAAGAAAAACCAACAATACTGCCACCACCAACCAGTTAACCGACTGGCCATTTTCAAGAATGGGAGCTGTTGGCCGTATTACCTATGGTTACGACAACAAGTATTTTGCCGAAGTAAATGCCGGTTATAATGGTTCAGAAAACTTTCAGGATGGCCAGCGCTTTGGCTTTTTCCCATCTTTCTCTGCCGGCTGGTTAATCTCTAAAGAAGATTTTATTAAAAATAACCTGCCTGCTATTACTTATTTGAAGTTAAGGGGATCAATTGGTCAGGTAGGAAACGATGCTGTTACCGGTAGAAGGTTTTTATACTATAACAATGCCTATGCCTCTGGTACAGGCTACAGCTTCGGGCTTTCGCAAGGTAGTGCTGTAGGTGGTCTGGTAGAAGGTGCCATACCAACCAATGGTGTAACCTGGGAAAGAGAAACCAGTTCAAACCTGGGTTTAGAATTGAACCTTTGGGATAAAAAACTGGGTATCGTGGCCGATGTTTTTTATAAAAAACGTGTCGACATTTTAACTACTCCTGCAAGTACCCCTGTGGTATCGGGCATTACTTTACCGGTTCAAAATATTGGCCAGGTACAAAATAAAGGGATTGAAATTGAAATGAATACCGCACATCAAATTGGTAGTGTAAATGTTTGGGTGCGGGGCAATTTTGCTTTTGCCCGCAATAAAATTCTGGCACAGGATGAACCAACACCACGGTATGAATGGATGGCGCGCACAGGAAGAAGTGTTGGACAGAGCTGGGGCTACCTTACGGATGGTTTTTATAACAGCCAGGCCGAGGTAGATAACAGAACTACCCAAGCCTATTTTAGTGGTCGTTTACAACCGGGCGATTTTAAATACAAAGACATTAACGGCGATGGGATCATCAATTCCTATGATATGGTTCCCGTTGGCAAACCGACTTTCCCCGAAATTACTTACGGATTTAGCACCGGCTTTAACTGGAAAGGCTTTGACGTAAGCGTACTATTTGCCGGATCATCAAATACTTCGATGTTCGTTTCAAACGAGGTAGCCTGGGAATTTTTTAACGGGGGTAAAGTACTGGAGTATCATTTAAATCGCTGGACACCTGCAACCGCGGCCACAGCTACTTATCCACGCTTGTCAAGCGATCCGCAGGGTACAGATAATAACTATGTAGATTCTGATTTCTGGATTAGGAATGCGGCTTTCATCAGGCTTAAAAACGCCGAGATAGGCTACACTTTCGCCCCAGGCTTACTTAAAAAACTACGCTTGAGTAGTCTGCGCTTTTATTTAAATGGCCAAAACCTGTTTACCTATAGCCAGGGCATTAAATACCTCGATCCTGAAAATAGAAATAGCCGTGGATGGTATTATCCGCAATCGGTGGTTTACAACGCCGGCCTATCCGTTAATTTTTAATCAGAAAGTTATGAAACTCAAAATACATCAAATCTTCATTGTATTCCTTTTAGGACTGGGAGCTACCGGCTGTCAGAAAGAATTTTTGGCACCACCTCCAAATAATGTAACCACCACCGATTCGACTGTTTTTAGCAACGAACTGCAAAGCCGGCAATACCTGGCTAATATTTATGCCAGCATGCCTTCCAACCAGCTCAACAGAAATAACGGGCAGTTGGCCGATGGTTGTTTCGAATCTGAACAAGGCATACAATGGTCACCTTTTCAGGTATATAATGTAAATGCCTATAACGGGGGGGCCGGTAACGTAGATAATGCATATGGTACCTACTACACCATGATCCGTAAGTGCAATATCTTTAATAAGAACGAAAAGTACATGACCTTTACCCCGGCCAATGCTGCTTTTTTTAAGGCCGAAAATCGCTTTTTGCGCGCATTTGCCTATTTCGAATTGCTAAAACGTTACGGAGGGGTGCCCATTATCGATTCGGTATGGATTTATGATGCCGAAGACATTAAACCCGAATTTGGCCAGGAGTTAAAACGTTCGAGTTTTGATGCTACAGTTAAATTTATTGTTAAAGATTTAGATTATGCAATAGCCAACCTGCCTTGGATTTGGTCGAACGCCAATACCGACTTTGGTCGTGCCTGTAAATCGGCTGCTATGGCAATGAAATCGAGATTGTTGTTGTATGCAGCAAGCCCTTTGTTTAACGCCAATCAGCCACATCTTAGTGATGCAAATTGTCCCGACTCTTTATTTAAATACCCAACTTACGATGTACAGCGCTGGAAAGTTGCGATGGATGCTGCCAAGGCATTTATAGATGCCAACACTACCGAAGCCCTTAAGTATCAGCTTTACAGCAATTATGGCGATATGTTTCTGAACGTAAAAGGTAACGCCAATAACAAAGAAGTAATCTTTTCGCATGCAAACCAGGTGGCCGGCCCTTCTCAATCTAATCCAACGCTGAATTTGGTCGATATGTATGATATGGTTAATGGCAAGCCCATTACCGATGCTACATCCGGATACAATGAGCAGGACCCTTATAAAAATCGCGATCCCCGCTTACTACAAACCATTTTAACCAACGGGGTGGCCTGGGCCGGAAGAACTTTTGAGCCTTTTATTAATGGCGGACAGGATTACAACGGAGACAGAACCATTACCGGAATGCTGCAGAAGAAATATGTAGGGGCTACTGCACAAAACCAGGGAGCCGCACGATTTATATTTTACCGTTTGGCCGAGCTTTATCTCAATTACGCCGAGGCGCAAAACGAATATGAAGGTGGTCCTAACGCCAATGCTTACACTTACGTTAATCTGGTGCGTGCCCGGGCAGGCATGCCTGTTTTTCCGGCAGGTTTAAACAAAGCCGATTTTGCTGCACGGTTAAAAAAGGAACGTATTCTTGAATTTGCATTCGAAGAAACAAACCTGTTTGACGAGCGCCGCTGGTTAATGGCCGAGACATTGGATGCGGGTAATTTTTACGGGTTTAAAATCAATAAAAACACCAACGGAACTTTTACCTATACCCGTAGCATATTCGAGAAACGGAGTTTTATGAAAAGGTTTTACCTCTATCCAATACCCGAAACCGAAATCTTTAAATCACCAAACCTGAAGCAAAACCCGGGGTGGTTTTAAGCGTCAGTCCTATTAATTAGAATTTATCAGACTTAATATATTATACATGCGTTGTTTGAAAATTATTACGGTCCTATTTTTAAGCGGTGGCTGCATGATACATGCTCAGGCACAACAAAAAATTCAGGTTACCATTGTTAATCAACAGAAAAACCCGGTAGCGGGTGCTAAGATTAAGGTTCTCTCTTCAGGGAAAAAGAACATCACCAATGCCAGAGGCGAAGCAGAAGTGGTGTTGAATAATACCGACAGTATTGCGGTAAGCGCCGAATATTACCTGGCTAAGCGTATTGCTGTAAATCCTAAAAACGGGAAAATAGCGGTGGTGTTAGCAGCTCCAAAGCCCTGGGAAAACACCATTGAGCTACCATGGATGTCGCAAAGCACAAAATACAGCACTGCTGCGGTATCGGCGGTTCATGGTGCCCTGCTGGCTAAAAACCCTGAGCCAAACTCCTCTAACCTATTGGGTGGTAACCTGGCGGGATTAATTACCCGGCAAAATAGCAGTGAGCCCGGTTATGATGGATCTGTTTTTAACATCAGAGGCTTTAACTCTTACAATTCGCTTTCACCAATGACTTATGTTGATGGGATTGAGAGGGACATTCAGCAAATAGACCCGCTGGAGTTGGAAACAGTTACCATTTTAAAAGATAATGCCGCAAACGGAGCTTTTGGCATCAGGGGATCTGGCCGTTCCATCATGGCAACTACTAAAAGAGGTGTGGCCAATACCCACGAAGTTTCATTTGTAGCCCAAACAGGTATCCAATATGCTGGTGCTTCGCCCGATTTTTTGGGTGCGCAACAATACATGCAGCTTTACAACGAAGGTGCAGTTAACGATGGGCTTCCGGCAAAATATTCGCAAACGCAAATCGACGCTTACAATAACGCAGGCAGAGACCAAATGCTCTACCCCGATGTAAACTGGAATACCGAAATGCTCAAAAAAACTACCAGCCAATCGCGGTATAACCTCATGTTCAGAGGTGGAACCAATGATTTTCGGTACTACGTGATGATGGGCTATTTAAACCAGGGCGGCATTTTTAAAAATGGAGATGTGAACAAAGATCAGTTTGGATTTAGCAATAACATTGATTTTAAACGCTATAATTTTAGAACCAACCTTGATTTTCAGGCAACAGAAAAATTATTGGTTTCACTCGATCTTTCCGGCCGTTTAGAAGATAGAAACTACCCTGGTACGGGTACTGCTACAATTTTTAATGCCATTTCTACCGCTCCCGGTAACGAATATCCGGTAAGATATCCCGATGGTAAAATTGGCGGGACTTCCCAATTTCAGAATAACCCCTACGCCTTACTCACCAGTACCGGATATGCTACCGAATTCAGGCGTAATTTTCTTGGAACCATTAAACTGAAGCACGATCTGGACATGATTACACCAGGCCTTTCTCTTAATGGAGCTTTTGCTTTCGACAATTATTTTTACACCAACGGTGGACGCGATAAAACTTATGCCGTTTATCAGCAACAAGCCGATGGTACCTTTAAAAGTTTTGGCACCGAAAGTTTACTCACCGTTACTCCAAGAGCAAACAGCCAGGATAGGCAAACCACATTTTATGCAAACTTAGCCTACCAGCGCGAATTTGGAGAACACCGTTTAGAAGGTTTTCTAAACTATAACCAGAGCTACCAAAATGGAAATGGTTTCGATTTTCCTTATGCTTCGCAGGGTTTTGCTTCACGCCTGAGTTATGTATTTAATCAGCGCTACATTGCAGAGTTTAACGGCTCATACAGTGGCTCTGAAAATTTACCTGCAGGTAAGCGCTTTGGATTTTTCCCAACTTTCTCGGCAGGATGGATCGTCTCTGAAGAAGCCTTTATGAAAAATCAGGATTTTATCAATTACCTAAAAATCAGGGGCTCTTTTGGTTATACGGGCAATGCCGATATTACTGGTGTTGGCACCCAGCGTTTCCTTTTCCAAAACTATTATACTGGTGGCTCAAACTATGTATTTGGCAATAACTCCGCCCCTTTAGGTGGAAGAACACAAGCCCGCCTTGCCAATCCGGATGTAACCTGGGAAACTTTAAGGCAAGCCAACGTGGGTTTTGATCTTTACTTTTTAAAAGAACGCTTTAAACTATCACTTGATGTATTTAAAGAAAAAAGAACCGATATTTTAACCACCCCAATTATTTCCGGAACAATGGGAATTGCTACAGCACCTTACAATCAGGGTATTGTAGATAATAAAGGGATAGACGGCGAATTGTCTTATCGTTACGAGAAAAACAAAATCGGATTTTCCATTGCCCTTCTTGGGTCGTTTACAGAAAATAAACTGGTATTCAACAATGAAGTTTATCGCCCTTACGATTACCTGAAACGTACCGGAATGCCTACAGGTAGTGCTTTTGGGATGGTGAGTCAGGGTTTTTACACTGCTGAAGAGGCTACAAGAATCAATAACGAATTGTCAGTGCCTGCAGCAAATAAAACCATTGCCTTACCCATGTTTGGTACGGTAAAACCCGGCGACATGAAATACAAAGACCTGAACGGAGATAATTTGATCGATGTATACGATCAGACTTATCTTGGCAGCAGCTTGCCTAAATATTTTTATGGCATTCGTGGTGGGTTCAGATATGGTAACCTCGATTTATCGTTCCTGTTTCAGGGAGCTGCCGGAGGTGTTGTAGATATACGTAATGTAAGTACACAAGGCTTTCAGAACAGCGCTAAACCCAGCACATTTGTGTTAAACCGCTGGACGCCAGAAACTGCTGGTACTGCAAATTTCCCGCGACTTTCTGTGGTAAACAACGGACTGAACTATCAGACTTCCGATTTCTGGATCTATAAAAGCGATTACTTCAAGCTAAAAAATGTAGAAATAGGTTTTTCTACACCAATCCGCAACAAAGGAAAAGTGGTAATTGAAAAGGTACGTTTTTTTGTTAACGGGTCGAACCTGTTCATCGTTGACAAACTACCAGTGAAATGGATGGACCCTGAAATGTCGGCCGCAGGAATAGGGAATTATCCGCGGATGCGCATTATTAACACAGGCGCACAGTTCACCTTTTAATTTCTGATTTAATTAACACCAATATAATAAGATGAAGCCATCATGGGGTTAATCCCATAGATAAACCCATGATGGCTTCATTACCGTTAAAAACAAATTATATTACAATGAAAAAAAGTATTCTTATTCTGATTTGTGCTGCAGTAATGCTGGTTTCCTGTAAAAAAAGCCTACTAGATAGCCCACCGTCAATTCAGGTGCCCGAAAGCCTGATTTTTAAAGAAATCACTTATGCCACCGAGTTTGTAAACGATATTTATGGCGCAACGCTGCAAAGCGGTTTTAGTACCACTACCAGTAGTACCTTTATAGAAACCGCTACCGACGATGCCAAACTAAGTAACCTCTCGGCAGAAGTACAAAGGTTTGGTACCGGTGCCTGGAATGCCGATAATAACCCCGATAATTTATGGAACATTTATTACATGGGGATCCGCAAATGCAATAAATTTTTTGAGCAGGCCGGACAGATCATAACGGTTGATCATGGTGCACCCATCATTATCAATAACATTACCGCCGATGTACAGAAGCAACGCCTCCTGGGTGAAGTATTTTATTTGAGGGCTTTCTTTTATGCCGAGTTAATTAAACGATATGGTGGCGTTCCTTTATTAACCCAAACCGTTAACTCGGGTGCAGATGCAAATATTGCCCGGGCAAGCTATGAAGATGGTGTAAAGCTTATTTTAAAAGACTGCGATTCTGCTTTTAACCGCCTTCCGGCCGATTATACCGCAAGTAATGTGCAAAACTACTTTGGCAGGGCTACCAAATGGTCGGCGCAAGCCCTAAAGGCAAGGGTATTGCTTTATGCGGCCAGTCCGTTAAATAATCCTTCAAACGATTTAACCAAATGGCAGGCAGCAGCAGCGGCAGCTTTACCTTTTACCAATGGTGCTACGCCCTTTGTGCTTACTGCTATCAGCAACAATATGGCCAACTACGAAGCCAATTTTAGAGGTAATCCTTATGCAAATAAAGAAATGATCTGGGTGCAGAACGAAACCAATCAAAACTACCTCGAAGTACGCAACTATCCCGTTGGCTTTGATAGAGGAAGTGGTGGTGTTGGGCCTTCACAGAACCTGGTTGACGCTTTTGAAATGAAAACAACCGGAAAGCCCATTACTGAGGCAGGTTCTGGTTATGATCCTTCGCAACCATATTTAAACCGCGACCCGAGATTAGATGCCACCATTTTACGTGATGGTTTAACTTATAACGGTCGCGTGCTCGATATTACAAGGGGAGGAGCCGACGGCCCGGATAAAACCAATGGTACCGCTACCGGATATTACCTTAAAAAATTCCTCGATCCGGCACTTAATTTAACCAATAGCCAAACTTCGCGCCACTTCTGGATATTTTTCCGTTTACCCGAAATGTTATTGGATTATGCCGAAGCACAAAACGAGGCAGTTGGTGCCGATGCATCAGTATATACAGCAATCAATGCCATCAGAACAAGGGTAGGCATGCCGGTTTTGCCAGCAGGTTTATCGCAGGCACAAATGCGCGATCGGATCCGTAACGAAAGAAGGATTGAGCTGGCTTTTGAAGGACACCGTCCATGGGACGTACGCCGTTGGAAAGTTGGTGAGAACACACTCGGAGCACCTTTACGTGGCATAAAAGTGACCAGGCAAGGAACCACTACTACCTACACACCTTTCGTAGTAGAAAATAAGGTATTTCAGCCTAAAATGTATTTATACCCCATTCCACAAAATGAAGTAGATGCCAATACCGGTATCGGTCGTCAAAATCAAAATCCGGGATGGTAAACCAGTTAAAACCTTAAGCCAATATAAAATACACCTATCCATATCATGTAAAACAGATTCAAAATGAAAAAAAGACTTTTGTTATTATGTTTGCCGCTTTTTTTTGCTGCATGTAAGAAAAACAATGCCCCAATTGCTGAGCCCGAAAAGGTAGATACATCAACAAGCCAGCCAGTAGTTGAAAATGCAGACTACACAAGCGAGTACACCAATAATTTAAATGTGGTATACTTTGTGCCTACCGATAATCCGGCTTTGCCAGATTATGAACGGCGCCTGAGCGAAATTTTACTGGCCGGACAAAAATTTTATGGCGATGAGATGCAACGCAATGGATATGGCAATAAAACCTTTGGTTTATTAAAGAATAGTACGCAAACACGTGTCAAAATCATTACCATTCAGGGTAAACTCACTAAAAACAATTATACTTCCAGTACCTACGGTAATATTATTGATGAGGTTAACGCCTATTTTGCTGCCAATCCTACAGCCTCAACAGGCGCGCATACACTTATTATTTGTCCCGATAACGGTATAGATAATCCGTTTTTTGGTGTAGGTAAAAACTGTCTGGCCAAAGATTATGCAGAGTTCGACATTAAATATCTGGGAACCACTACCTATAATTTTACCAAATATTATGGGGGGCTGATGCACGAGTTAGGGCATGGTCTTAACCTTCCGCATAACCATGCAAGAGAGAGTGCAGTGGCTACTCTAGGCACAGCATTAATGGGAAGTGGTAATACTACGCTCGGAAAAACGCCAACTTTTTTAACAGAAGCCGATTGTGCAATATTAAATACCAATCAGATTTTTCAAAAACAATCATCAATTACCTACTATGGGCCGGTAACTGCGGGCATCAAAAAAATGTATGCTTATTATTCAGCAGCAAAAGATGCAATTATTGCCTCCGGAAAGTTCGATAGTTCAGTTCCGGTGAGTAATGTTACCTATTATGTAGATCCCAATGTTAATAATGAAGGGGTAGGGGTAAACAAAGATTATAACGCTGTTACCTGGCGTTCTAATGTTATTGGTACCGATAGCTTTTATGTAGAACTGCCATTAAGCGAGCTGAACAGTACGTATAAGAACAATCCTGCCGAGTTGAAAGTTAAACTGATACACCAAAACGGAAACATTACCAATACAACCTATAATTTTAATATCCTAAACGGCATTCCCGATATTAATATCTTACCACCTATCGATAAAACCGGTTGGAGTGTATTAAGTGTAAGCTCGCAGGAGCCTACTTACGAAGCTTCGAAAGTAATTGACGATAACCTCAGTACCTTTTGGTTTGCCAGATTTTCTCAACCGGCTGCAAAATTGCCCCATAACCTGATTATTGATATGGGTAAACAGCTGCAGGCAGATGGACTTACCATTAACCAGCGTCAGGATGTATACAGGATGGTTAAAAATGTTGAGGTGCTAATCAGTGCCGATAACGTAAGCTGGGTATCGACCGGAGAATATGTGGTGCCGAATGTTAAAACACTCTCCAAACTGCCTTTTGATGCCCTCAAAACATTCAGGTATTTTAAAATTATTGTCAAATCAAATTATGACACCGTTGAGCCCGATAAATCATGCATTGCAGAGGTTGGGATTTATAAAAATTAAATAAGAAAGATTATATGAGTAAGCGAACGTTTTTATTTTTTCTAATTGCCGTGTTATTCGGTACAAGAACAGCACATAGCCAGTCTCCGGGATTAACCGGAGACACTATTTGCCATCAAATGAAAAAAGTGGCCGATTGGCAATGGAAAAATTTAGAGACCGTGGGATGGAAAAATCCGAAAGATGACTGGACGAGCGGCGCCATGTATGCAGGTATGATGGCCTGGGCCCAGCTGGCTAATGATGAGACTTATTACAACAAACTCATACAGGTAGGTGCCGATAACAAATGGAATACAGGCAGATACCGCTTTTTTGCCGATGATTATTGCGTGGGGCAGCTTTACTCGCAATTGTATACCATTTATAAAAGACCCGAATATATCCGGAAGTTTAAAGCCCTTGCCGATACCATTGTTGCTTTGCCGCATTTAGAAAGTTTAGAATGGAAAAATAATATTTTCACCCGCGAATGGGCCTGGTGCGATGCCATGTTTATGGGGCCGCCAGCCCTGGGGTATTTAACGCAAGCTACCGGCGATGCTAAATACCTGGATAAATCTATCGCACTTTGGTTAAAATCTACAGCCTATTTATATGATAAAGACGAGCGCCTTTTTTTCAGGGATAGCCGCTACTTTAACAAAAAAGAGAAAAACGGAACCAAAGTGTTCTGGAGCAGGGGCAATGGCTGGGTAATGGGTGGTTTGGTCCGTTTACTATCGGTAACCCCTAAAAATCATCCCGAGCGTAAAAAACTGGTCAAACTATTTGTAAATATGACCGAAAAACTGGCTGCGTTACAACAGGCCGATGGAAGCTGGCATGCAAGTTTGCTCGATCCCGAAAGTTACCCTTCAAAAGAAACAAGCGGTACCGGGTTTATCTGTTATGCAATGACCTGGGGTGTAAATAACGGGTTGATTGCTTACAAAAAGTATGAGCCTGTTATTTCAAAAGCCTGGAGTGCGCTAACTTCATCCGTACATCCCGATGGAAAATTGGGCTTTGTACAGGCGCAGGGTGCCGCGCCCGATAAAGTTGGTTATGATGATACCGATGTTTACGGTGTTGGGGCATTTCTTTTGGCAGGGAGCGAAATGTTTCGCTTATCCTTAGCGCACAATAACAATCATGTAATTGCTGTGGCGCATAACAATGCAGCCACTAATCAGGCGCAAACCATAAAAATTGCCTGGTCGCACATCACTAAAAAAATCAAAGCAAAAGATCCTAAACAATTAATCGCCCGTAATGCGGCCAGCGGAGAAATTGTACCCTTAAATGTTAATTATGATGGGGAGAAAGTAACCGAAGTATCTATTACGACTAACCTTGCCGCCGGAACCAGCAATTTTTTCGAAATCAGTACCAAATAATCAAAACTCAGATATGAACAATCTTAAACATGCTTTTTTAATCAGCATTGTATTTTTAACTACCAGCACCATTAGCCAGGCGCAATCAGCAAAAAAGGCAAATTCAGTAGCAACAGGAGCGCAAGACCGGGCTTTTTGGGTAAAAACACTCTATAAAATAGCCTATCCGGTTATCCATAACCTGGCCAACAATACACTTAAAAAGAACATGGCTACCGAAATAGCCCCTCATTATTATAACAATGTAAAGGAGGTGGGCTATACCGAAGCACTGGGGCGTACCTTTGCCGGCATAGCGCCCTGGTTAAGCCTGCCCGATGATGATACCCAGGAAGGAGTATTACGAGCAAAGTTTAAGGCCGAAACCATACAAGCCCTAAATAATGCTGTCGATCCGGCTAGTGCCGATTATATCAACTTCCGAACAGATGCGCAACCCATTGTAGATGCAGCTTATGTAGTGCAGGGCTTTTTGCGTGCCCCTAATATCTGGAAATCGTTAAACGAAACCACACAAAAAAGATATATCTCCGAAATTAAATCGCTAAGAAACCGCACAGGCGCTTACAACAATTGGCTCTTATTTACCGCAATAGAAGAAGCCTGGTTATTAAGTGTTGGCGAAGATTACGAGCCCTACCGCACCATGACAGCCATTAACAAACTTAACGAATGGTATGTGGGCGATGGATGGTATTCGGATGGTGCCAGCTTCAATACCGATTATTATAATTCTTATGTTATCCATCCCATGATGCTGGATATTTTGAAAGTAATGGTGAGCAAAAAAAAGATGGCCGAAGCACAATTAACCAAAGTAACCAGCCGCGCTGTACGTTATGCACAGATTACCGAAAGGATGATTTCATCAACAGGCGAATACCCACCATTGGGAAGAAGTGTAACTTACCGCACAGCCGCTTTTCAAACGCTGGCACAAATTGCCCTCGATCAAAAGTTGCCAAACGAATTAGCTCCTGCTCAGGTGCGTTGTGCCTTAACCAAAGTATTCGAAAATATGTACGCCGGAAATCAAAATTTTGATGCACAAGGCTGGTTGGTTTTAGGATTTAACGGTCACCAGCCCGAAATTGCCGATCCGTATACTTGTACCGGTAGCCTTTATATGGCAACCCTGGGGTTTTTACCCTTAGGTTTGCCTGCCGATAATGCATTTTGGACAGCACCAGCAGCCCCCTGGACAGCTCAGAAAGCCTGGAAAGGCGATGCTTTTCTAAAAGACCATTCGTTAGGAAATTAATTCGGTACCCTATAGAAAACGAATTATATTCGAATTAAAATAAGATGCGATGAAACTCCTGAAAACAAATTTACTCCTTTTTGGCCTTTTAATTGGTTTGCCGGTAATTGCCCAAAAAACAATTCCACCTGCTGCTGATTATAATCTGCTACTTAAAGCGCCCATAACTACCTGGGATGAAGCGCTCCCTTTAGGCAATGGTTTAATGGGTGGTTTGTTGTGGGGAGAAAATAATACCATCAAATTATCATTAGACAGGGGCGATTTATGGGATGAACGTACCCACGGTGAAGCCGAATGGTGGAAAAAATACAATTACCAGAAAGGCGCAGAGATGGTTGCCCAAAAGAATTTCGATGCCGTTAAAACCTGGTGGGATGGTGCGTATCGCGGCGTAAGCCCCACCAAACTGCCTGGTGGCAGGATCGAACTTAAATTTCCCGATCAGGAGATAGTAAAAGAATTCGAATTACTCGAGGCAACCGCAGAAGGCGTTGTCCGCTTTAATTCAGGCGCTGCCATAAATGCTTTTTTTAGTGCACAGCATCCTGTGGCAATGCTTTCAGTCAAAGGAACTGCTCCACTAAATATCGATCTGTTGAGCCCGATGGAGGTGTACAATAGGAGCAAAACAGGGCAGGGTGGTCCCAGTAGTGGCGGTTCCGTAAACAAGCTTGGTTATCCCGATGCCGTAAAAGGCAAGGATGCGCATGCACAATGGTATGTTCAGGAGGCGGCAGATGGCCTGCGCTATTGTGTTTATATCGCATCGCAAAAGCAAGGAGCCGAAACTTTGCTGGCACTAACCATAACCTCTACGCAAGATGCAAAAGATCTTTTATCGCTGGCGCGCGAACGTTGTGCTAGTGCGTTGAATAAAGGATATCAGGTTATGCGCAAGCCACACATAAAGTGGTGGACAACCTTTTGGGATCAATCTAGTGTTGCTGTTCCGGATACCGCCATTCAAAAACAATATAACCTCGTTCAGTACTTTTACGGGGCCGCTTCCCGTTTAAATGCACCACCAATGCCCTTGCAAGGTGTTTGGACAGCAGATAACGGCGCTTTACCACCCTGGAAAGGCGATTACCATAATGACCTGAATACGCAGATGACCTATATGGCCTATCAGCAATCGGGGCGGTATGATGAAGGCGCCTCATACCTTAATTTTCTTTGGAGCAGGCGCGATTTCTTCAGAACTTTTGCTAAAGATTTTTATGGTACCGGAGGGTTGGCTTGTCCAGGGGTAATGTCTTATTCAGGGCAACCTTTAGGCGGATGGGGGCAATACAGCATGTCGCCATCCATGAGCGCCTGGAGCGCACACCTGTTTTATTTGCATTGGTTATACACCGCTGATGATCAGTTTCTCAAAGAAAAAGCTTACCCATGGAGTGCCGAAGTTGGCCAATGTATGCTCGGTTTATTAAAAAAAGATCAAAACGGTTTGCTAAAACTGCCGCTTTCTTCCTCTCCCGAAATTTTCGACAATAGCCCAAAAGCCTGGTTAACCCCAAACAGCAATTACGATTTGATGAGTTTAAAAATGCTCTTCCTTTCGCTAAAAGAAATGGCTACGGCCTGTGGTAAAACTGCCGAAAGTGAGAAATGGGCCGCTGCGGCCTTAGCTTTGGGCGATTTTCATACCAAAGCCGACGGCACGCTGCTTTTAGATGCCGCCAATGAGCTCAGTACGAGCCACCGGCATTTGTCCAATATCATTGGCATTTACCCCTTTAATCTAATCAGCACTGAAAATGGTAAAAAGGATGAACAGATGATCCAGTCAACCATAACCAGTTGGGATAAGATGGGCACGCGCAACTGGGTGGGGTACAGTTTCTCGTGGATGAGCTGCCTGAGGGCAAGGGTTGGCGATGCAGAAGCCGCGGTTAAAAACCTCGATATTTTTGTGAAAGCCTTTGTGCTGCGGAATGGCTTCCATGCAAACGGCGATCAGACCAAAAGCGGTTATTCAGGTTTTACTTATCGTCCCTTTACATTGGAGGGTAACTTTTTGGCTTCGCAGGCCGTACACGAAATGTTGCTGCAAAGCTGGAGCGCAACACCGGGCGAGGTTAATACCGGTATCATCCGGATTTTTCCGGCAGTACCTCAGAAATGGAAAGATGCTTCATTCTCGAACCTAAGGGCAGAAGGTGGGCATAAGGTCTCTGCCATACGCCAAAACGGTCAGACTACCACCTTTAGCATTATTGCCGGTAAAGCCGGAAAGCTTCATATTAAAGATAACTTCGGAGGCAGAACTCCAAAGTGGAATGTCAAAAACATCAATAAAACAAATGGTGTTTACCAGGTTGAGCTAAAGAAAGGCCAGAAACTGATAGCCGAATTTTAAGCTAAAAAATAAATGGATGAAGTAGTTACTGCCTCATCCCGCAAAGCGGAAATTTATTCAATCGGAATAGATTTCCGCTTTTTTGATTTATCCCATTGCCGGATGTAGCTTATCCATCATTCAATTTGGCACAAATGGCGCTTAATTATAGCTGAAATGCACCCCATCAACAAGTTGGTTATTACCTATTTTTGATTAAATAAATACATCGCATTATGAAAACAAGAAAGATATGGGCCAATTTGGCCGTAAACGATTTGGCACAAACAACCCGCTTTTATACCGAAATAGGCTTTAAACCCAATGGCGCATCAAAAGATTTGACCAGCTTTTTGGTTGGCGAAAGCAATTTCGTCATTCATTTCTTTTTAAATGCTGCCCTTAAGCCCAATATTCATGGCGATATCGTCGACCTGAAACACGGAAATGAGGTGGTATTTACCCTTTCTGCCGGCAGCAAAGCCGAAGTAAACGAATGGGCCGAAGAAATTGAAAAGGCAGGAGGGAAGCTTGTTACTAAACCGGAAGAATTTGGTGAAGCCTATTATGGCTTTGTTTTCTGCGATCCAGATGGACATAAGTTTAACGTATTTTATATGGATGGGCTGGCGTAAACCAGATAGCAAAATGCTATTGCATGGTTTATAAGGATACCATATATATCAGTAAAGCAGGTTCCTGCGCATTGTAGTGTGTGGTAGTCCCGCTTTGCGTTACAAGCGCCGCAGAAGGAGCGGCGGCTTTTCACTGCAATCAGGTTTAGTTTGCACGGGCAGTGCAAAACACTCCGTCATGGCGCCTAAAAAACAAAGCACCCTTAATTTCCTTAACTGCTTAATGGTGAGAAAACAGTGCACGAGGCCCCAAAATACCCCCTAAACCCCTAACCTGCTTAAACGGTTTTGTTCCAATCCTGATTATTTCCTGCTGTAAACCATCGAGTTAACTGTAAATCTGAATTATTCTTTCCAATCCATTTGTTGGCGTATTAATTTTTTCTACCTTTGCAACCCGCTCGGAGGAGAGGGCAATAAACTGAAAAGCGTACAATAGAGAAAGGAGGGCAGGATTTATTTTAAAATAAAGCTTGCAGATAGAGAAAAGATTGTTACCTTTGCAGCCCGCTTCGGAAGGAACGGGAAGCTGATTAAAATCAGCATATTGAAATAGTGAAGCGAGGAAAAAACAAAACGAAAAAATAAAAATTATTTTATTTGGAAGTTAAAAAAAGATTCCTACCTTTGCACTCCCAACCGAAAGGAAGGGTAAAAAAAGCTGAAGCGGCGGATGTCGCAGAAGGCCAACAAAAAAGATTGAAACGGACGAAAACTGAAGGCTGGACGAGAAAGACCGGCTGAAACCAAAACCCGAAGATATATAAAAAGGCAACCGTGAGGTTAGAGCCGAATAAGTTCTTAAAAGAGATGTCAATGTAGCGAAAGCGGGTTTAATGAAGTACTGATCGAAGTACATGATTAAGGAGCTTTATTTTAAAGGTGATGTCTAACAGACAAAACAAAAGAAGACTATTTTTAACAATAGTTAAAACTGGTCAGAATCTTACAAAACATTTTACAATGGAGAGTTTGATCCTGGCTCAGGATGAACGCTAGCGGCAGGCCTAATACATGCAAGTCGAACGCGATTAAGGGGCTTGCTCTTTATGAAAGTGGCGCACGGGTGCGTAACGCGT
>Ga0308169_10001281_pt1 | contig 30016 bp, 25 predicted proteins | sample PhyBR1_2_FD_202139 | JGI IMG/M metagenome (GOLD analysis project Ga0308169, IMG submission 202139) | Phyllosphere microbial communities from UC Gill Tract Community Farm, Albany, California, United States - DLSLSB.R1 | ecosystem: Host-associated > Plants > Phyllosphere > Unclassified | place...
GCCACTTCGCCACCCTGTGGAAGAAGATGGCCGACAAGCTCGGGCTGAATGCCGAATTCCTCGGCGGCGACTGGCGCCGCGGGGCCGATGCCGGCGCCATCGAGGCGCGCCTGGCCGCCGACCCTGGGCACGCCATCAAGGCGGTATGCGTGGTGCATAACGAAACCTCGACCGGCGTAACCTCGGACATCGCCGCCGTGCGCCGCGCCATCGACCGCGCCGGCCACCCGGCCCTGCTGCTGGTCGACACCATCTCCTCGCTCGGCTCGATCGACTACCGCCACGACGAATGGGGCGTGGACGTCACCGTCAGCGGCTCGCAGAAAGGCCTGATGCTGCCGCCCGGCCTGTCCTTCAACGCGGTATCAAGCAAGGCCATCGCCGCCTCGCGCCAGGCCAGGCTGCCGAAGGCCTACTGGGGCTGGGACGAGATCCTCGAAGCCAACAAGAACGGCTTCTGGCCCTACACCCCGGCCACCAACCTGCTCTATGGACTGTCCGAAGCCTGCGACATGCTGCTCGAGGAAGGTTTGCAGAACGTGTTCGCGCGCCACCAGCGCCATGCGGCCGCCACCCGCGCCGCGGTCGAAGCCTGGGGCATGGAGATCCTGTGCCAGAACCCGGCCGAGTACAGCGGGGTGCTGACCGCGGTCGTGATGCCGAAGGACCCGTCCGGGCAGTACTGCAACGCCGACGCCTTCCGCAAGGCCGTGCTGGAAAACTTCAACATGTCGCTGGGCCAGGGCCTGACCAGGCTGTCCGGATGGGTATTCCGGATCGGCCACCTCGGCGACTTCAACGACCTGACCCTGATGGGCACCCTCGCCGGTGTCGAGATGGGCTTCGAGGTGGCGGGCATCCCGCACCGCAAGGGCGGCGTGCTGGCCGCCATGCAGTACCTGACGGCGACCGCCCCACAAGGGAAGCACGCCGAGACCCTGGCCAGGGCCGCCTGACGAGCGCCGCGCCGGATCCAAGAAAAAATCAAACAGGAGACACCACATGAAAGCAAGCCGTGCCACGACGCAGGTGCTGTTACTACTCTGCGTGATGTACCTGATTACCTATGTAGACCGCGTCAACGTCAGTACCGCCGCCGCCAGCTTCGGCAAGGAGTTCGGGCTCAGCAAGACCCAGCTCGGCTTCGTGTTTTCCGCCTTCGCCTATCCCTACCTCGTCTTCCAGATCATCGGCGGCTGGCTGGGCGACAAGTTCGGCGCGCGCAAGACCCTGACCGTCTGCGCCGTGGTGTGGGCCGGCGCCACCATCCTCAGCGGCCTGGCCACCGGCCTGGTCTCCCTGTTCCTCGCCCGCATGCTGCTGGGCCTGGGCGAAGGCGCCACCTTCCCCACCGCCACCCGCGCCATGGCCAGCTGGTTCTCGGCCGAGAAGCGCGGCTTCGCCCAGGGCATCACCCACGCCTGCGCGCGCCTCGGCAACGCCGTCACCCCGCCGCTGGTGGTGGCGCTGATGGCCACCACCAGCTGGCGCGGCTCCTTCATCATCCTCGGCTGCATCAGCCTGCTGTGGGTGATGTGGTGGGCGATCAGCTTCCGCGACAACCCGGCCGACCATCCGCGCATCACGAAGGACGAGCTGGCCGCCCTGCCCGAGTACAAACAGTTCAAGGACCGCCCGAAAGTCCCGTGGATGCCGCTGTTCCGCCGCATGTCGCCGGTGACGATCACCTACTTCTGCTACGGCTGGATCCTGTGGCTGTTCCTGAGCTGGATTCCGCAATACTTCCTGCACAACTACCAGCTCGACCTGAAGAAGTCGGCGATCTTCTCGGCCGGCGTGTTCCTGGCCGGCGTGGTCGGCGATGCGCTGGGCGGCATCGTCTCCGACCACCTGCTGAAGAAGACCGGCGATCTGAACACCGCGCGCCGCAACGTGGTCGTGATCTGCATGCTGCTGACCCTGGCCTCGCTGGTGCCGCTGATGTTCGTGCATGACCTGGTGATCTCGGCGGCCTGCCTGAGCCTCGGCTTCTTCTTCATCGAATTCACCATCGGCCCGATGTGGGCGATCCCGATGGACATCGCGCCGAAATTCTCCGGCACCGCGAGCGGCATGATGAATACCGGTTCGGCGCTGGCGGCCATCATCAGCCCGCTGTTCGGCGGCTGGCTGATCGACAAGACCGGTAACTGGGACACGCCCTTCATCTTCTCGATGGCGCTGATGGTCGTCGGTTCGATCACCGCCTTCGCCATGAAACCGGGCAAGCGGTTTGACGAAACCGCACACGGCGCGCTGCAGCCGCAGCCCACCGCCGCCATCTGAGCCCCGGCAGCCGGCCGTGCCGTCCGGGCCGGCCGGCTGCTCCAGTCAAGCGCATAAAGGAGAACCATGAACAAGGGCCGTGTACAACTGAGCGTCCGGAACGGCATCGCCTCGATCCTGATCGACCGCCCGCAGGCGCGCAATGCCATGACCTGGGCCATGTACGAAGAGCTCGGCCGCATCTGCGACGAGCTCGCCGAACGCGCCGACGTGCGCGTCACCACCTTCCGCGGCGCCGGCGGCGAGGCCTTCGTGGCCGGCACCGACATCGAACAATTCAAGGCCTTCGAAGGCGGCGACGACGGCCTTGCCTACGAACGCACCATCGACCAGCGCATCGGCCAGATCGAGAAACTGCCGATGCCGACCGTCGCCATCCTCGACGGCTGGACCATCGGCGGCGGCCTCGCCATCGCCGCCGCCTGCGACTTCCGCATCGCCACCCCCACCGCGTCGTTCGGCGTGCCGATCGCGCGCACGCTCGGCAACTGCCTGTCGATGGCGAATACGGCGCGCGTGGTCGCGGCCTTCGGCGTGGCGCGCGCCAAGCGCATGCTGCTGCTGGCCGACCTGCTCACGGCCCAGGAAGCTTACGACTGCGGCTTCCTGGCCGGAGTCGCCGACGCCGCTGCGCTCGGCGATGCCGCCGACCAGCTGTGCGCCAGGCTCGAAAAGCTGGCGCCGGTGACCCAGCGCGTGTCGAAGGAAGCGATCCGGCGCGTGGTGGCGGAAACCGTCCCGCAGGGCGACGACCTGGTGGCCGCCTGCTACGGCAGCCGGGATTTCAAGATCGGCGTGACCGCCTTCCTCGACAAACAGACACCGGTCTGGTCCGGGTCCTGAACACGACAACCATGACAAGCACACACACCACTCCCCATCCCGGACCGCTGGCCGGCATGCGCGTACTCGAACTCGCGCAGATCATGGCCGGACCCACCTGCGGCATGATGCTGGCCGATATGGGCGCCGACGTCGTCAAGGTCGAAAAGCTCCCCGGCGGCGACGATTCGCGCGGCTACCGCGAACCGCGCATCAACGGCGTCTCGGCGCCCTTCCTGATCCTGAACCGCAACAAGCGCGGCATCGCCCTCAACCTGAAGCATGCGAAGGGGCGCGAGATCCTGCTGCGGATGGTGAAGGAAGCCGACGTCCTGACCGAGAACTACCGCCGCGGCACGCTGGAGCGCCTGGGCCTGGGCTACGAGACCCTCAGGGAGATCAATCCCGGCCTGATCTACTGCTCGGTGTCCGGCTACGGGCGCGACGGCCCCTACGCGGACAAGGGCGGCTTCGACCTCATCGCCCAGGGCTTCGCCGGCCTGATGTCGGTGACCGGCGAACCGGGACGCCCGCCCGCCAAGACCGGCAACTCGATCGCCGACATCAATGCCGGCATCCTGGCGGTGGTCGGCATCCTGGCCGCCTATGCGCACAAGCAGAAGACCGGCCGGGGCCAGGTCGTCGACACCTCGCTGATGGAAGCGGCGCTGCAGCAAACCTACTGGCATGCGGCGATCTACTTCGCCACCGGGCACTCCAGCGGCCCGACCGGCTCGGCCCACCTGCTGACGGCACCTTACCAGGCCTTCCAGGCCAGCGACGGCTGGATCAATATCGGCGGCGCCAACCAGGCCAACTGGGAGCGCATCGCCGACGTGCTGGGCCACCCGGAATGGCGCGAGGACCCGCGCTTCGCCGACAACGGCGCGCGCATGCGCAACCTGGGCGTCCTGACGGATGCGATGGCCGCGGTACTGAAGACGCGCCCGCGCGACGAATGGATCGCCGCCTTCGACGCCGCCGGCGTGCCGGTCGGTCCGGTGCACACGATAGCCGAGGCGCTCAGCCATCCGCAGGTGGAAGCGCGCGGCATGGTGGTCGAGGTCGAGCATCCGCAGGCCGGCACCACGCGCGCACTGGGCTGCCCCGTGCATTTTTCGGAGACGCCCACCCGCGTCGACCGCCATGCGCCGATGCTGGGCGAACACTCGCGCGAACTGCTCAGGGAGTACGGTTATGGCGACGCAGAGATCGACGGTTTCGCGGCCGACGGGGTGATCGAGGAAGCCGGGCTGGATTAGGCGCCGCGTGTACAATCGCCCCATACGATGAAAACAATGATGGGGCTTTCTTGATGGTGCAGGACCTGCGTGCCTGGGTTCGTATGCCTTCCGGCAAACGGCTCGATTTGCTGAACCCCACGCCCTTCGACTGGGACGACGCCGACCTGGCCCTGGGCCTGGCCCGTACCTACCGCTGGGGCGGACACTCGGCCTGGCCACTGCCCCTGTCGGTGGCCCAGCACTCGATCTGCGTGATGCTGCTGCGGCGCGCCGCCTCTCCGATTCCGCTGTCTCCGGTGATCGAACTGCGCGAACTGCTGCACGACGCCGAGGAAGGCCTGCTCGGCTTCGACGCCGTGTCGCCGCTCAAGCCCTTCCTCGGCGAGGGCTTCAAGGCGCTCACGCAACGCCTCGAACACATGGTCTTCCTGCGCTACGGCCTGCCGGCCTGGACGCCCGCCGAACACGCGAAGCACAAGCAGGCCGACCGCCTGGCCGCCGCCAGCGAGGCGGTCCACGTGGTCGGCTGGAAGATCGAGGAAGTGCGCAGCACGCTGAAAATCCGCGCGGCCGTGCTGGACGAAGACCCGCTGGCGGCGCGCTACCGCTGCCGTCCCTGGGAGCCGTGGCCGCCGACCGTCGCGGCCGAGCGCTTCCTGGCCGAGCTGGACCACCTGAAGCGCCGCATCGATGCCGGAGACGCCCATGACTGATGCGCTCGACGCCGCCATCGCCCGCGCCGCCGCCTTGGTCCGCGACGCCGACGCCCTGCTGGTCGGCGCCGGCGCCGGCATCGGCGTCGATTCGGGCCTGCCCGATTTTCGCGGCGACCAGGGTTTCTGGCGCGCCTATCCGCCGCTGGCCGAACTCGGCATCCGCTTCGTCGAGATCGCGAACCCGCGCAGCTTTGCCCGCCGGCCCGGGCTGGCCTGGGGCTTCTATGGACACCGGCTGGCGCTTTATCGCGCAACGGTGCCCCACGAAGGTTTCACGATCCTGCGCGAGCTGGGCGAGCGCCTGCCGCTGGGCGCCTTCGTCTTCACCAGCAATGTCGACGGCCAGTTCCAGCGCGCCGGCTTCGCCGAAGAGCGGCTGGTCGAATGCCACGGCTCCATCCACCACCTGCAGTGCAGCCGCCCCTGCGGCGACGCGATCTGGCCGGCGGATGCGGTCCGGCCCGAGATCGATCCGGCCAGCTGCCTGATGCGCCCGCCCCTGCCGGCCTGCCCGCATTGCGGCGCGCTGGCGCGTCCGAACGTCCTGATGTTCAACGACGGCGCCTGGCTGGACGAGCGCACCGAGGCGCAGTACGACCGCCTCGAGGCCTGGCTGGCGCAAGCGCGGCGCCTGGTCGTGATCGAACTCGGCGCCGGCACCGACGTACCCTCGGTACGGCGCATGTGCGAGTCCCGCGGCGCGCCGCTGGTCCGCATCAATCCGCGCGAGCCGCGGGTAGCGTCCGCGCGCGGCGTCGGCATTCCGGCGGGCGCGCTGGAAGCCTTGCGGCGCCTGCGCGAACACCTGGGCTGAGCCGGCCGGGCCGGTAGCCTCGAACAAGAATTGATCTTACGAAAATGCAAAGGTATTTATCAAGATCAGGCACTAAATCCTTGATTCCACAGCCTTTATTTTCATATCCACAGGAAATGTGGATAAGGTTGTGGACAAGCGCCTCTTGACAAGCCGGGAGGGCAGTATTGGTGCGGGTTTCAACAAATTGCCCGTTCAACAGGCAAAATCTTAGCCCTGCAAAATCAAGGACTTAGCTACGCCTCAGTTTTGTGCAGGACATGGCTATGCGGCAAATTCCTACAAGGGTAGGACACGGGGGATAACTCTTATTTCCAACGGTCCCTGGCCCGCTCGCGCACCAGCATCCTCACCTCGTTCGGCATCGGCTTGCGGCTGTGCGGCGTGTCCGCGTTCACCCACACGCATTCCTCGTAATGTTTCAGCATCGCCGGGCTGATGAAGCGGGTCCGCTGGGCGTACACATGCCGGTCGCCCATCTGCGCCTGCTGCTTGATGAAGAAGCGGTTCGGGACCACCAGGTGCAGCTGTTCCCTGGCGCGCGTCATGGCCACATACAGGAGGCGCCGTTCCTCCTCGATGTCGTCGCCGCTGCCGGTGGCCATGTCGGACGGAATGCAGCCGTCGACCACGTTCAGCACATGCACCGCCGTCCACTCCTGGCCCTTGGCCGAGTGGATGGTCGAGAGGATCAGGTAATCCTCGTCCAGCAGCGGCGGACCGGCGCGGTCGCTGGTCGCTTCCGGCGGATCGAGGGTCAGCTCGGTCAGGAAGGTCTCGCGCGAACCATAGCCGCCGGCCAGCGCCACCAGTTGATCGAGATCGGCCGCGCGCACCGGGGCGTCGTCGTGGAGGCGCTCCAGGTGCGGCTGGTACCAGCTGCGCACCAGTTCGATGTCCATCGGCCAGCGCAGCCCGGGCGTCCGCAGGTTGCGGAACAGGGCCACGAAGGCGTCCCAGTCGCCCTGGGCGCGCGCCGGCGCCCCGAAGCCTTCCACGGCTGCCAACGGGTCGGCGGCGTCGCCCACCGCATCCAGCAGGCGCGCCGCGGTGGCCGGGCCGATGCCCGGGATCAGCTGGGCGACGCGGAAACCGGCCAGGCGTCCGGCCGGGTTCTGGGCGAAGCGCAGCACCGCGAGGAGGTCCTTGATATGGGCCGCTTCCAGGAACTTCAGGCCGCCGAACTTCACGAAGGGGATGTTCCGGCGCACCAGTTCCAGCTCCAGCGCGGCGCTGTGGCTGGCGGCGCGGAACAGCACCGCCTGCTGGGTCAGCCTGGTGCCGGCTTCACGCTGTTCCAGCACGCGGTTGCAGACCCAGCGCGCCTGTTCGGCCTCGTCCGGAATCAGCACCAGTTGCGGCCTGGCCGTCGACACTCTGTCCGTCCATAGCGTCTTCGCATGGCGCTCCAGCGCGGCATCGATCACGGCGTTCGAGGCATCCAGGATGGGCTGGGTGGAGCGGTAGTTGCGATCGAGTGTGATGACGCGGGCCGGCTGCGAGAAGGCTTGCGGGAAGTCGAGGATGTTGCGCACCGTCGCCCCGCGGAAGGAATAGATGGCCTGGGCGTCGTCGCCGACCACCATCACGCCCCGCCCGTCCGGCTTCATGCCCTGGATGATGGCGGCCTGCAGGCGGTTCGTGTCCTGGTATTCGTCGACCAGCACGTGGTCGAACAGCGCGCCCAGCTCCGGCCCCAGTGCCGGGTCGGACGCCATCTCGGACCAGAACAGCAGCAGGTCGTCGTAATCGAGCACGTTCTGCTCCTGCTTGGCGTCGACGTAGGCGCCGAACAGGCGTTTCAGCTGCTCTTCCCATTCGCCGCACCAGGGGAAGGTCGACTGCAGCACCTCGCCGAGCGCGTCCTGGCTGTTCACCACGCGCGAATAGATGGCCAGGCAGGTGCCTTTCAGCGGAAAGCGCTTCTGGCCGCCGAGCTGGCCGCCTGGCGTCAGGCCGATGTCCTGGCGCACCATGCCCATCAGGTCTTCGGAATCGCCGCGGTCGTGGATGGTGAAGGAGGACTCCAGCCCGATCCGGCCCGCGTACTCGCGCAGCAGTCGCGCGCCGATGCTGTGGAAGGTGCCGGCCCAGGGCAGCCCGGCCACCGCCTGGGCCGAGGTCCCGAAGATGCGCTGCAGGACGCCGCCGGCGCGCTGCACCATCTCGTTGGCGGCGCGCCGCGAAAAGGTCAGCAGCAGGATGCGCTGCGGATCGGCGCCGGACTGGATCAGGCGGGCCACGCGGTGGGCCAGCGTATTCGTCTTGCCCGAGCCGGCGCCGGCGACCACCAGCAGGGGCCGCGGCATGGCCGCGCCGACGTCGTGCTCGACGGCCGCGCGCTGTTCCGGATTCAGGGACGCATAGGGGTCGGGCAGCGGGTCATGCAGCGCGGGTTCGGAAACGCTGGGGGCGGCGGTATCGGGCATAATGCAACAGGTCTGGAGATGCCGGAACTGTACATTTATCCAGTAGAGTTAGGCAAGTCCCATAAGCTGGCCAGGCTTGTTCAGATATCCACAAAATCTGTGCATAACCATGTGGAAAAGCACCCCCTTGACATGCCGGAAGCAAGGAAATATGCGGCTTCCAACAACTTGCCCATTGCGCGTGCAGGATGTGAAGCACGCAAAATCAAGGGTTTACGGTGTCAAGTGGTGCACGATTCAAATATTTTTGCAAGATGCATTGCAGAAAAATTTGTGCATAACCACGACACGCAGGAAACACTCAAGCGGAAGGCGGGCGGCGGCGCTCCGGCTCGCCCAGCACCCTTTCGATGACGGCGGGATCGATTTGCATATTACGCGCAGATGACGGCGAAGCGCTTCCGCGTGCGCCGCCGCCGCGCCGCCAGGCCTAGAATGATCCCGTCAACCATCACCAGCGAGGATTCCATGACCATGACTCCCGATCCCGACCTGAAACCGGGCGACGAGGCCGAACCGGGCACCCCGGGCGCGGGCGAGGACCTGTGCGAGACCTGCGGCGGCAGCGGCAAGCTGGCCGACGGCAAGACCTGCCCGGAATGCGAAGGTTCCGGCCGCGTGATGCGCGGTATCGGCGGCGGCTAATCCCAGCCATTGCCACATGGACAGGAGGGTAGGCCCGGCGCGATAATCCAGGCATGACCACCTCGCCGCATCCGCTGCCGGGGGAGCCCGGCTCCCCGCCCCGCCCGCACTCCCTGTCCGACCTCTTCATCTCCTTCACGCTGCTGGCCCTCCAGGGTTTCGGCGGCGTGCTCGCCGTCGTCCAGCGCGAACTCGTCGAGCGCAAACGCTGGCTGACCCAGGAAGAATTCATCGAAGACTGGGCCGTCGCCCAGATCATGCCGGGGCCGAACGTGGTCAACCTGTCGCTGATGATCGGCGGCCGCTATTTCGGCCTGGCCGGCGCCATGACCGCCCTGGCCGGGCTGCTGGCCCTGCCGCTGGTGCTGGTGCTGAGCCTGGCGGTGCTGCACGACCGCTTCGCCGACAATCCGCAAGTGGCCGGCGCCCTGCGCGGCATGGCCGCCGTTTCGGCCGGCCTGATCGGCGTCGCCGGCCTGCGGCTGGCCGCCGCCCTCAAGCGCAGCCCGCTGCCGATGTCCTGGTGCCTGGCCATTGCCGCCCTCGGCTTCGTGCTGGTGGCGCTGCTGAAATGCCCGCTGCCGTACGTGCTGCTGGGGCTGGGCGGCCTCGGCTGCGTCCTCACCTGGCGCCGCCTGAGCTCATGAGCCCTGCGCACGAGACCCTGCACCTGGCGCTGGCCTGGTCCGACTGGCTGAACCTGTTCGGCCACTTCCTGCTGCTGTCGACGATGTCGATCGGCGGCGCGATTTCGACCTCGTCCGAGATGCACCGCTTCCTGGTCGAGCAGCACCACTGGCTGACCCAGGACCAGTTCAATGCCGCGATCGCCCTGGCCCAGGCCGCGCCCGGCCCCAACGTGCTGTTCGTGGCCCTGATGGGCTGGCACGTCGGCCTCAACGCCGGCAGCGTCGGCGCCGCCCTGTTCGGCGTGCTGGTCTGCATGGTCGGCATCATGACGCCCTCGACCATCATCACCTATACCGCGGCGCGCTGGGGCCATCGCAACCGCGACCTGCGCGCCGTGCGCGCCTTCAAGCAGGGCATGGCGCCGGTGGTGGTCGCCCTGCTGCTGTCGACCGCCTGGATCCTCGGCAGCTCGGCCGGCGGCGGACAGTGGCGGCTGTGGCTGCTCTCCATCGCCGCCGGCGCCGTGATCTGGCGTACCCGGCTGCACCTGCTGTGGGTGCTGGCCGCCGGCGCCCTGCTCGGCGCGCTCGGCATCGTCTGAGTTCGCTGCGCCGCCTCCTGCAAGACGGCCGCGCAGCGGGCATACTTATACAATTGTTCACCTATCGATGGAAAGACGATGACCGATTTTGCCCAAGCAAATTTACTTAGCGAACACGCCTGCTTCGGCGGCGCGCAGCGCTTCTACCAGCACGACGCCAAAGCCATCGGCCTGCCGATGCGCTTTTCCGTCTACCTGCCGCCCGAGGCCGAAGGCAAGAAGCTGCCGGTGCTGTTCTACCTGGCCGGCCTGACCTGCACCGAAGAAACCTTCATGATCAAGGCCGGCGCCCAGCGCGTCGCCGCCGAACTCGGCCTGATCCTGGTCGCGCCCGACACCAGCCCGCGCGGCGCCGGCGTCCCCGGCGAGACCGACGACTGGGACTTCGGCGTGGGCGCCGGCTTCTATCTCGATGCCAGCGCCGGGCCCTGGGCCCGCCACTACCGCATGGAGAGCTACATCCTCGAACTGCGCGAGCTGGTGCTGGCAACCCTGCCGGCGGATGCGGACCGGATCGGCATCTTCGGCCACTCGATGGGCGGACACGGCGCCCTGACCCTGGCGCTGCGCCACCCCGACCTGTTCCGCTCGGTCTCGGCCTTCGCGCCGATCGCCGCGCCGAGCCGCTGCCCCTGGGGCCAGAAGGCCTTCGGCGGCTATCTCGGCCCCGACCAGGCGGCCTGGCGCGCCCACGACGCGAGCGAACTGGTGAAGGATGCCGGCCGTGCGGTATTCCCGGACGGCATCCTGGTCGACCAGGGCCTGGCCGACAAATTCCTCGCGGAGCAGCTGTATCCGGAAGCCTTCGAGGAAGCCTGCCGCGCCGCCGGCCAGCCGCTCGAACTGCGCCGCCACCCGGGCTACGACCACGGGTATTACTTCATTTCGAGCTTCGTCGAAGACCATTTGCGCTTCCACCGCCGCAATCTGGCCTGAGTCCGATCATTCCCTCCACCCGCCCGCCGGCCGGCGGGCATCAACGCTGCTTGCGCGGCCCTTGAAATCGGTTTTCGGGCGCCCTATAAATGGTGATGCATCCATTTGCAATGGAGGTCATCATGAATCTCATCCGCAGAAACAATAGCCCGCTCTCCACCCTGCGCGGCGGCCCCATGGAAGACCAGTTCGGCCGCATGGTCGAGAGCATGTTCCAGGATTTCTTCGCGCCCCTGGCCCGGGGCGGGCGCTGGGCCGACGACGGCCTCGCCATGCCGCGGCTGGACGTCAGCGAGCACGAGAAAGCCTTCGAAGTGCAGGCCGAGCTGCCGGGCGTCAAGAAGGAAGACGTCAAGGTCTCGATCGACGGCCAGCGCGTCACGATCGAGGGGGAATGCCAGCAGGCAAACGAACAGCGTGAGGGCGAACAGGTGGTGTATTCTGAACGTTCGACACGCAGGTACCAGCGCAGCTTCACGCTGCCTTCCGAGGTCGACGATGCCGGCGCCGAAGCGCGGCTCGAGAATGGCATCCTCATGCTCACGCTGCCCAAGAAACAGGGTGGCGCGGCAAAACGGCTGACCATCCAGTAGTCCCGCAGCAGCAGGGAGGCCCAGCACAGCATGACCGAGTTCCGCCACTTCAAGGACCGCAGACAGGCCGGCAAGCTGCTGGCCCGCGAACTGCGGGAGTACGCGGGGCGCGCGGACGCGGTCGTGCTGGCGCTGCCGCGCGGCGGAGTGCCCGTTGGGTTCGCTATCGCACAGCGGCTCGGCATCGAGCTCGATATCCTTCTCGTACGCAAGCTGGGCATGCCCGGGCACGAGGAATTCGCGATGGGCGCGGTCGGCAGCGGCGGCGTACGGGTGTTGCAGCCCGGCGTGCCCGGCCTGATGGGCGTGAGCGCCGAACAGGTCGAGGCCGTCACGGCACGCGAACTGGCCGAGCTGCAGCGGCGCGAGCGTGCCTACCGCGGCGCCCGCAACCCGCTGGCGCTGGCCGGACGGACCGCGATCCTGGTCGACGATGGCGTTGCCACCGGCTCGACCATGCTGGCGGCGATCCGCGTGGCGCGCGGCCTGACGCCGGCCAGGCTGGTGCTGGCGGTGCCGGTGGCGCCGCCGCAAACCCTGGCGGCGCTCGAGGGCGAGGTCGACCTGCTGGTCTGCCTGTCGGCGCCGCCGCTGTTCCGCTCCGTGGGCCAGTGGTACGAGGCCTTCGACCAGACCAGCGACGAGGAAGTACAAGATCTGCTGGCCGCCGCCTGGCATGCGCGGACGGCCGACCGACAACAACCAATGGAGGACGAACATCATGCAACGACTGCCGACGCAAAGCACGACGACGACGGACACCGGGCTTGAACTTGCCAAATGGCTGGGCGGCGCCGCCGCCGGCGCCCTGTTGATGTACATGCTCGACCCCGACCGCGGCAGCGCACGCCGCGCACAGTCGGCCGCCGCCGTGCGCAACGTCGGCTCGCGCACATCCGGCGCCATCGGCAATGTCTGGCACGGCACCGGCAGCCGCATGGGCGCCGCGGCCGACGAGCTGATGGAATCGGCCAGGCCGGACGGCAGCGTCGGTTCGACGATCTCGCGCGTGAAAAGCGCGGCCGGCGACATGATCGACGGCACCGTCTCGAAGGCGAAAGACGTCATGGCCCGCGCGTCCAGCGCCGCCGGCGACCTGGCCGACGACGCGATCTCGAAAGCCAGGAGCGGCGCCAGCCAGGCCCAGGACAGCGACGGCTACGCGAGCGCCCGCAGCGCGGTCAGCCGCGCCGCCGACAGCGTCGCCGATTTCTATGACGACACCCGCAAGACCGCCGGCCGCCTCGGCAAGCGCGTGGCCCAGGAAGTGCGCGGCGACAGCGAAGGCGCCTGGAACCCGGGGATGCGCAATACCGCCCTGGTCGGCGGCGGCCTGCTGGCCCTGATGGGCCTGATGCGCCGTTCGCCGCTGACCGCCGTGCTGGGCCTGGCCGGCGCCGCCCTGCTGGCGCGCGGCGTCGCCAACCAGCCGCTGCGCAGCCTGGCGAGCCGCGGCGCCGCCGGTCTCGGCATGGCCAAGGGCCTGAGCCTGGGCATGGACCAGACCATCGACTTCGAGAAGACCGTCCACATCGACGCGTCGCCGGACGAGGTCTACCAGCAGTTCGCGAATTACGAGAACTTCCCGCGCTTCATGTCCCACGTCGTCGAGGTACGCGACCTCGGCCGCCGCCGCTCGCACTGGATCGTGAAGGGCCCGGGCGGTTCCGAGTTCGAGTGGAATTCCGTGCTGACCGAGCAGAACCGTCCGAACCGGCTGGCCTGGCGCAGCGAACCGGGCGCCGAGATCCCGCAGACCGGCTCGATCCAGTTCGAGCGCCACCGCGGCGGCACCCTGGTCACCATCCGCATGTCCTACACGCCGCCGGCCGGCGCCATCGGCCACGGCCTGGCCCTGCTGCTCGGCGCCGATCCGAAGTCTCAGATGGACGAGGACCTGGCACGCATGAAGGCCTTCATCGAGCGCGGTTCGATGCCGCGCGAAGCAGCGCAGTCCGGCTGGATGAGCCGACTGCTGCACTGAAGCGGAACCCGGCATCATGGCCAGCCTCGACCCCGTTGCCGCCATCCGCGCCGCCGCCATCCCCCTGGGAGGCGGCCGGCGCGACTACGACGAACTGCTCGACCTGGTGGGCGACGCCCGCTTCGTGCTGCTGGGCGAAGCCACCCACGGCACCCACGAGTTCTACGAGGAGCGTGCGCGCATCACCCGGCGGCTGATCGAGGAAAAGGGCTTCCATGCGGTGGCCGTCGAGGCCGACTGGCCGGATGCCTACCGCGTCAACCGCTACGTGCGTGGCCAGGCTGACGATGCCGATGCCAACGCCGCCCTGTCCGGCTTCGAACGCTTCCCGAACTGGATGTGGCGGAATACCGACGTCTCCGCCTTCGTCGATTGGCTGCGCGAGCACAATGCGAAACAGGCCGGCGGCAAGCAGGTCGGCTTCTACGGCCTCGACCTGTACAGCCTGTTCACCTCGCTGCGCGAAGTACTCGCCTATCTCGACAAGGTCGACCCGCAGGCGGCCAAAATCGCGCGCGAACGCTATGCCTGCTTCGACCATTACTACGAAGACAGCCAGCACTACGGCTACTCGGCCAGCCTGGACCTGTCGGCCTCCTGCGAGGAAGGCGTGCTCGAGCAGCTGAACCAGATGCAGCGGCGCGCCTACGAATACTCGCAAAAGGACGGCAGCGAGGACGGCTTCTTCTACGCCCAGCAGAACGCGCGCCTCGTCAAGAATGCCGAGGAATACTACCGGACCATGTTCCGCGGCCGCGTCTCGTCCTGGAACCTGCGCGACAGCCACATGGCCGAGACCCTGGAGGCCCTGGCCCAGCACCTGTCGCGGCACGGCGAGCCGGCCAAAATTGTCGTGTGGGAGCACAATTCCCACATCGGCGACGCCCGCGCCACCGAGGTCGGCCAGCTGGGCGAATGGAACGTCGGCGAACTGGCGCGCAAGGCCTACGACGGCCAGACACGATTGATCGGCTTTTCGACCTATGAAGGCTACGTCACGGCGGCTTCGGAATGGGATGGCCCGGCCGAACACAAGCGGGTGCGCCCCGGCATGCCCGGCAGCTACGAAGAGCTGCTGCACGACACCGGCATCGAGCGCTTCCTGCTGCCTCTACGCGGAGACAACCCGGCCCGGGAAGCCCTGATGCAGCGCCGCCTGGAACGGGCGATCGGCGTCATCTACCTGCCGCGCACGGAGCGCCAGAGCCATTATTTCTCGGCCCAGATGGCGATCCAGTTCGACGCCGTCATCCACATCGACCGCACCACGGCCGTCACGCCCCTCGATCCGGGCGGCGGCTGGCATTCGGAAGAGCCGCCGGAAACCTATCCGGGCGGATTCTGATTCGATACGAGGTGGAGGCGGCCGGCGCCGTGCTCCGCAATGCGGCAGGCTCGCCGGACCGTACTCCCCGGTCAGCATTTGCCACTCGAACATCACGATGAACAGGTTCTTGCCGGCGAACAGCCCGATCAGGATCGCCAGCGCGTCTTCAGGACGTCCTTCATGCCTGGCGACGATCGCCTGGACGACGTCCGGATTCAATTCGACCATCGCTTCCCCTTGTCCGGACAGCATGCCGGAGTATCGAAATTGCATCATCTTAGGCGCCAGAACGCCGTGTGCAATAAATCCTTGGTCTTGAGGGCCCGCTTTGGTTTACGATGTCCGTCTTTATGTTCTGGCAACCCGAAAACGGAAGACATGAGTAAATACACCTTGAGCGTCAACGGCAAGGCGCAGACCGTGGACGTCGAAGCGGATACGCCGCTGCTGTGGGCCCTGCGCGATACCATGGGCCTGGTCGGCACCAGGTACGGCTGCGGCGTCGGCGCCTGCGGCGCGTGCACGGTCCACGTGGACGGCCAGCCGGCGCGCGCCTGCCAGCTGCCGGTGTCCGGCATCGGCAAGCGCAAGATCACGACCATCGAGGGACTGGACGCGAACGCCGCCCACCCGCTGCAGCAAGCCTGGCAGGAACTCGACGTGCCCCAGTGCGGCTACTGCCAGTCCGGCCAGATCATGAGCGCCTGCGCCCTGCTCAAGCAGCATCCGCGCCCGACCGACGCCCAGATCGACGACGCCATGGCCGGCAACCTGTGCCGCTGCGCCACCTATGTCCGCATCCGCGCCGGCATCCATCGCGCCGCCGAGATCGCATCGAACGGAAAGGACAAGAAATGAGCGCTCATCACGACAAGCCCGTTTCCGTTTCCCGCCGCAGCTTCCTGCGCCAGTCCGCCGCCGGCGGCTCGCTCTTGGCCCTCGGCCTGTATGGCGGCGGCACCATCGCCGCCCTCGCCCAGGGCCAGGCCGGCGCCGGCACCGGCACCGAATTCTCGCCCAACGTCTTCATCCGCATCGCCCAGGACGGCATCGTGACCCTGGTGTCCAAGCAGCCGGAAATCGGCCAGGGCATCAAGACCTCGCTGCCGATGGTCATCGCCGAAGAGCTGGAACTCGACTGGAAAGACGTGCGCGTGGTCCAGGGCGACCTGAACCCGGCCTATGGCCCGCAGGGCGCCGGCGGTTCGACCTCGACCCCGACCAATTACGAGAACTTCCACCGCCTGGGCGCCACCGCGCGCACCATGCTGGTCCAGGCCGCCGCCCAGACCTGGGGCGTGCCGGCCGGCGAATGCCGCGCCGAACGCGGCGCCGTGCTGCACGATGCGTCGAAGCGCCGCCTCGGCTACGGCCAACTGGTGAAGACTGCCGCCGCGCTGCCGGTGCCGGATCCGAAGGGCGTCCAGCTCAAGGATCCGTCCACTTACCGCCTGCTCGGCACCCGCATCGGCGGCGTCGACAACGACAAGGTGGTGGCCGGCAAGCCCCTGTTCGGCATCGACGTCCAGCTGCCCGGCATGCTGTACGCGGTGTACGTGAAATGCCCGGTGCTGGGCGGCGCACCAAGGTCCGCCAACCTGGCCGCCATCAAGGCCATGCCGGGCGTGAAGGATGCCTTCATCGTCGAGGGTACCGAAAACCTGAACGGCCTGCGTCCGGGCGTGGCGATCGTCGCCAACAGCACCTGGAACGCGATCCGCGCGCGTAAAAAATTGCAGGTGCAGTGGGATGAAGGCGAAGGCGCAAACCACAGCTGGGCGGGCTTTGTGGCCCAGGCCCAGGCTGCAGCCAGGCAGCCGGGCGCGGTCACCCAGCGCCGCGATGGCGACGTCGACACCGCATTGGCCGGCGCCGCCCGCACCGTGGAGGCGGCCTACACCTACCCCTTCATCTCGCATGCGAGCATGGAGCCGCAGAACTGCACCGCCGCGATCGATCCGAAGGACGGCAGCGTGGAATTGTGGGCGCCGACCCAGAACCCGGGCGCCGGCCAGGCCCTGGTCGCCAGCACCTTCAACATCCCGAAAGAGAAGATCACCCTGCACATCACGCGCAGCGGCGGCGGCTTCGGGCGGCGTTTGTCGTCCGACTTCATCGTCGACGCGGTCGCCATCGCCCAGAAGGTCAAGGCGCCGGTGAAGCTGACCTGGATGCGCGAGGACGACCTGCAGCACGACCACTTCCGCGCCGGCGGCTTCCACTTCCTGCGCGGCGGCGTCGACGCCGCCGGCAAGCTGGTGGCCTGGCACGACCACTTCGTCACCTTCGCCAACCGCGTCGAGCAGAAGGAAAGCGACGGCACCACCGGCAGCGTGCTGCGGCCGGGCAGCGGCGCCAGCCTGTCGGGCGACGAGTTCCCGGGCCGCTGGGTCGCCAACTGCCTGCTCGAGCAGACCCCGCTCGAATGCCGGATCCCGATGGGACCGTGGCGCGCGCCGGGCTCGAACGTGTTCGCCTGGGTCTTCCACAGCTTCATCGACGAACTGGCCCATGCGGCCGGACGCGATTCCCTGGAGTTCCGCCTCGAGATCCTCGGCGACGCCGACATGGTGGCCGGTACCGGCGAGCGTGGCGTGCCCTATAACGTCTCGCGGATGCGCAATGTCTTGACGTCCGTGGCCGAGAAGTCCGGCTGGGGCAAGCGCAAGTTCGGGCGCGGCCAGGGCGCCGGCGTGGCCTTCCACTTCAGCCACCGCGGCTATGTGGCGGAAGTGGCCGAGGTCACGGTGTCGAAGGAAGGCCGGTTGAAGGTGGACCGGGTGGTGGTGGTAAGCGACATCGGCGCCCAGATCGTCAACCTGTCCGGCGCCGAGAACCAGGTGCAGGGCTCGGTGATCGATGGTCTCTCGACGCTGATGTACCCATCGCTGAACGTCGAGAAGGGCCGCATCGTGCAGAGCAACTTCCACGACTACCCGCTGCTGCGCATGCCGGACACGCCAACCAGGATCGAAACCCACTTCCTGAAGACCGACTATCCGGTCACGGGCCTGGGCGAACCGGTCTTCCCGCCGCTGGCGCCGGCCGTCTGCAACGCGATCTTCGCCGCCACCGGCAAGCGCGTGCGCGAACTCCCGCTCAGCAAGACCGACTTGAGCTGGAGCTGAGTTGGACGCGGGTTCCCTGCTCCGCCAGGCCGTCGCCCTGCACCAGCAGGGGCGGCTGGTGCAGGCGCGCGAACGCTACCGGCAGGTGCTGGCGCTCGATCCGCGCCAGTTCGACGCCCTGCACCTGAGCGGGGTGATCGAACGCCAGCGCGGCAATCCGGCGCAGGCCGTCGACCTGATCCGGCAGGCTTTGGCGCTCGACCCTCAGCAGGCGCGCGCCCACTGCAACCTCGGCGCCGCCCTGCAGGACCTGGGCCAGGCCGAGGCCGCGCTCCACAGCGTCGAAACCGCGCTGCGCCTGGACCCGCGCTACGCCCTGGCCTGGAACAACCGCGGCAATACCCTGCGCCGCCTCGGCCGCCTGCCCGAGGCATTGGACAGTTATGAACGCGCCCTCGCGCTGAGCGCGAATTATCCGGAAGCCTGGTGCCACCGCGCCATCGTCCTCAACGATCTCGGCCGCCATGGCGACGCCGCCGCCAGCGCCGAACAGGCCCTGGCCGCACGTCCGGGCTATACGGACGCGCTGCAGGCACTGGGCAACGCCCTGCAGGCGCTCGACCGCTTCGCGCAAGCCGTGGATGCCTACGACGCCGCGCTGAAGGACGCCACGCCGGCCCGCCAGGCCGAGATCTGGTGCGCGCGCGGCGCGGCGCTGAAGAAGTCCGGCGACCTGTCCCGGGCGCTGGACAGCTACGAACACGCCCTGCGGCTCCGTCCCGAATACGCAATGGCCGAGCACTACCGCGCCAACGCGCTGCGCGCGCTGGGCCGGCGCGAAGAGGCGATCGCCGCCTACCACCGCGCCCGTGACCTGGGCGCCGACCCGGCCGGCGTCGATTTCGCGCTGGCGGCGCTGGGCGAAGGCGAGCTGCCTTCCTCGGCGCCCGCCGGCTACGTGAAGGGCCTGTTCGACCAGTATGCCGGGCACTTCGACCGTCACCTGGTCGGGGTGCTGGGGTACAGGACGCCGGAGCTGCTGAATGCGCTGCTGCTGCGCCACCTGCCCGCCGGCCGGCCGCTTCCCTGTTTCGACGCCGTGCTCGACCTGGGCTGCGGCACCGGCTTGTGCGGGCCCTACCTGCGCACGCTCGCACGGAGGCTGGTCGGCGTCGACCTGTCCGAGAAGATGCTGGACAATGCCCGCACCCTGGGCCTGTACGACGAACTCGCGGCCGCCGACATCACCAGCTACCTCGAGCACGCCGGACAGTGCTTCGAACTGGTGCTGGCGGCGGACGTCTTCGTCTACTTCGGCGAACTGGCTCGGGTATTCGCCGGCATTCGCCGCGTGCTGCCGGCGGGCGGCCTGTTCGCCTGCTCGGTCGAAGCGATGGAAGGCGCGGCACAGTCCAGCGCCGGCTATGCGATCACCCCATCGAACCGCTTCGTCCACTCCCTGGCCTATATCGACGAGGTCGCGGCCGCGGCCGGCTTCACGGTCGAGGAAACATCGGCCGCGGTCCTGCGCAGCGAGCACGGCAAGGATGTGGCCGGCCATCTTGTTCTCATGCGCGCCGTATTAACATATGTAAAAGAACGGTAATGTTCAAGCGGCAGTTTTGTACATATATTGGTCCAGGCTTGCTTCTTGGCTGAGACCGCTTCCAGGTCTACGCCCCGTTGAGTTCACGTCTGGAGGAATTCATGCGTTCCGCGACCGACCGAATCTTGTTCCTGGCGGCTTGCGCCGCATCCCTTCTCCCTCTGGCGACACAGGCCGCCAGCGACAACACGGCGGTCACCAACGGCGCCGAAGTCACCCAGGCCATTACCCATGATCACCTGCCGAGCCTGCGGGGCACGATGCCCAAGCCGGACGACTACGACCAGGGCAGCAAGCACGTGAAGGAGTGGAAGAAGATTCCCCACATCGACAGCGGGGGCTTCGTCCAGGACGCCGCCACCCAGGGATCGCATGTGACGGGCGCGGCCTCGACCATCGCCGGCATGGGCTTCGACGGCGTGGGCAACGGCTTCAAGGGCCCGCAAGGCACGTTCACGGTCGACGCAGCGCCGCCGGATACCACCGGCGCGGTCGGCGCCACCCAGTACGTCCAGTGGGTCAACTCCTCGTTCGCGGTGTTCGACAAGGCCACCGGCGCGGTGCTGTATGGCCCTGTCGCCGGCAACACCTTGTGGTCCGGCTTCGGCGGTCCATGCGAGACCCGGAACGACGGCGATCCGATCGTGAAGTACGACCGCATCGCCGGCCGCTGGGTGATGATGCAGTTCGCGGTGCCGAACGGCGGTCCGTACTACCAATGCGTCGCCGTTTCCCAGACCTCCGACGCGACCGGCGGCTGGAACCGCTATGCCTTTCAGTACACCAACTTTCCGGACTATCCGAAGGCCGGCGTCTGGCCCGACGCCTATTACGTGACATTCAATATGTTCAAGGGCAACACCTTTGCGGGCGCGCGCCTGTGCGCCTACGACCGCAACAGCATGCTGAATGGCACCGCTGCCACCCAGCAGTGCTTCCAGCTGTCGACCAGCTACGGCGGCGTGCTGCCGGCCGACCTGGACGGCGCAACCCTGCCGCCCTCGGGCGCCCCGAACTACCTGCTGAACAAGGGTACGTCCTCGCTCAGCTTCTGGAAAATGCACGTCGACTGGGCGAACCCGGCCAACACGACGCTGAGCGCGGCGGCCGCGGTTCCGGTCAGCGCGTTCAACGCGGCCTGTGGCGGCGGCAGCTGCATCCCGCAGTCCGGGACGGCCCAGCAGCTGGACTCGCTGGCCGACCGCCTGATGTACCGCCTGGCCTACCGGAACTTCGGCAGCTACGAGTCGCTGGTCGTCAATCACTCGGTGGCCGTCGGCACCACGCGCAAGAACACCTACGCCGCCGTGCGCTGGTATGAACTGCGCAACCTGTCGGCCGCTACGCCGACGGTGTACCAGCAATCGACCTATGCGCCGGACGCGAGCTTCCGCTGGATGGGCAGCATCGCCATGGACAAGATGGGGAATATCGCGCTGGGCTACAGTACTTCCGGTTCGAGCCTGCATCCGGGGATCCGCTACGCCACCCGCCTGGCCACCGACACCCGCAACACCCTGTCGAACGAGACCACCATCCTGCAGGGTAACGGCTCGCAGCTGTCGAACCTGAACCGCTGGGGCGACTACTCGACGATGTCGCTCGATCCGGCCGACGATTGCACCTTCTGGTACACCAACGAATACCTGCCGGCCAATGGCACCTTCAACTGGAGTACCCGGATCGCGTCGTTCAAGATCGCGGGCTGCCAGTAAGGCAGCGAGGGACTGGCGCTAGGCCACCGACAGCGCCGTCATCCCGAACTCGCCCAGCCGCACCGGCACCGCGCCGCGCGCCACCATGCGGTCGAGCGCGCGGGTACCGTCGCCCGGCTTGACGTCCACCGCCCGCATCGCCTCCGGCACCACGATGGCGTCGAAGCCCTCTTCCAGCGCGTCGGTGACGGTATTCAGCACGCAGTAATCGGTGGCCAGGCCGCACACCGTGACGCGGCCGACGCCGCGCGCGCGCAGCTGGGCCGCCAGCTCGGTGCCGGCAAAGGCCGAATAGGCATCGGCCGCCGCGGTGTCGGCCTTCGAGACGATGATGGCGTCGTCCGGCAGCGCCAGCTCGGCGGTGAACTCGGCGCCGGGCGTGCCGGCCACGCAATGCGGCGGCCAGGGTCCACCCTGGGCCGTGAACGAGCAATGATCGCCCGGGTGCCAGTCGCGCGAGGCGACGATCGGCAGGCCCTGTTCGCGGAACAGCTCGATCAGGTGGTTGATCGGCGCGACGACTTCGTGTCCGCTGGCGACACCGAGGGCGCCGCCGGGGAGGAAGTCGACTTGCAGGTCGATGATCAGCAGGGCGTCGCTGGGTTCCAGATGGATGGCGCTCATTGAATTCTCCACTCTACTTGTCGTTCCCGCGAAGGCGGGAAGCCAAGTTTATCCGAACAGCCGGAACACTGTTCGCGGCACGCGCCGGAACTTGGCCCCCGCCTGCGCGGGGACGACGGTATCAGTGCCGATGCGCCGGATCCGGATCCAGCGCCCCCAGCCTGTCCAGGATCGCCGCCGCCCGCTCGGCCTGCGCCGCATCGCCGGCATTCACCGTGATCTGGCAGTCGCGCACGTCGTCCTGGGCCACCGGGGCGAAGGTGTGGCTGTAGGCGGTCTTGCCCTTGACCGAAGGGGCGTCGCCCACCGTGAAGTTGCCCTGGACGGGGCCGGTTTCCTCGATGCGGACCGTGACTTCCACGTCGTCGGCCGGGATGCCGGCGGCGAGCAGTTCGTTGCGCGCCTCTTCAGCGGCGCCCGGGTGGATGAAGGTCCGCACAATCACATTTTCCATAGCCATGGCTTTGCTCCAACAAATGATTCGGTCCGGTCCACCGTACCAGAAACGGCCGCCGCGCGGCGCTCGCGCCGGCGCCGGTTGCGTGCCCGGATTGCCAAGACGTTACACGTGTGTCTCGTGCGTCACGATTTATTAAAACTAGTACAATCAGGCAACACTCGAGTCCAGGGTGGCAAGAAACCCAGCCTTTTCAAACACTTACGGAGACAGACAAGAATGCACACATCGGCCCGGATCGCTTCCTCCCGTCCACTTGCCACCACCGCCATGCATGGGCGGGTGGAAGCCTTGCGTGCGGAGGGCCAGCCGGTCATCGATTTCTCGATCGCGATCTCGCACTTCCCGGCGCCGCGGCCGGTGCTGGACGCGGTCGCCCACGCAGTCGAACGCGAGCGCACCATGCCCTATACCAGCGTGGTCGGCGCCCACGACGTGCGCGCCCGCCTGGCCGCCAAGCTGCGCAAGGAAAACGGCATCGAGGCGGCAGCCTCCGAGATCATCGTCACCAACGGCGCCAAGCAGGCGCTGTACGAGGCCCTGTACACGATCGCCGATCCGGGCGACAGCGTGCTGGTCTTCAAGCCGCACTGGCCGGCCTATGTCGCCACCTCCCAGCTGCTGGGCCTGCGCCCCATCCTGGTCGACCTGCCGGACGCCATCACGCCGCAGCTGCTGGACAGCCTGGAAATCCCGAAGATCGTCATCATCAATAACCCGCACAATCCGACCGGCAAGGTGTACACTCGCGACGAACTGGAACACATTCGTGCCTGGGTGGAACGTATCGGGGCAAAGGTGATCGTGGACGAAAGTTACGAGCACCTGATCTTCGAAGGCGAGCACACCAGCCTGGCCGCGCTGTGCGACTGGCGGAAGATCGGCGTGATCACCATCTTTTCCGCCTCGCAGAGCTACGCCATGATGGGCTGGCGGGTCGGCTTCGCGCTGGCCCCGGCCGATGTGGTCGACGCGATGCAGACGCTGCAGGGACCGATCACGGCCGCCGCGCCCCACCTCTCGCAGGTGGCGGCCGTCGCCGCCTTCGCCACCGGCGCGCCCCACGAGATGATGGCGGACTACCGCCAGCGGCGCGACCTGGCGGTGAGGCTGTTTGCCGAGGTCCCCTGGATCGTCATGCATGCGCCGGCATCCGGTCCGTACCTGTGGGGAGACGTGCGCAGCCTGACGATGGATACCGTCGGCTTCGCGGAGCGCCTGATCGAAGAGAAGAAAGTGGCCATCATGCCCGGCGACGCGCTGGGCGTACCGGGCTTTATCCGCCTCGGCTACATTTCCGACGACGTGGCGACGCTGCGCGACGGCATTCGCAGGATTGTGGAATTCGGCGATTTGAAGAATAGATAATGACATCTGGGTTGGGCCGCAGCTTCGCGCAGGGCCGTTTTCGCTTGAACAGCCTGCGCAGCAGGCTCATGTTGCTGGTAGCGCTGGCGATGATGCCGCTGGCGGTGATGACGATCCTGTCGGGCATCCGCGAGCGCGAGCATGCCATCAAGGCTTCCGAGGAAAACCTGCGCCGCCTGACCGGCATGGCGGCCGCCAACGAGGCCCAGTCGATCGAGGGCGCGCGCCAGATCCTGGTCGACCTGGCGTCCGTGCCCGACCTCATGGGCGATACCGCCAAGTGCACCTCGCTGCTGTCGGATGTCCTCGACCGCAACGAGGGTTTCGTCAACTTCGGCCTGATCCAGCTGAACGGCGACGTCACCTGCTCCGCCGTGCCCCTGCTCCACCCGGTCAACCTGGGCGACCGCAGCCACTTCCGCCGCGCGATCTCGGAACGCCGCTTCATCGCCGGCGACTACGTGTTCGGCCGCGTGATCAAGAAGCACACCATCAACCTGACCTATCCGGTGATCGACCGCACCGGCAAGGTCCTGGCGGTGGTGTTCGCGGCGATGGACCTGGAAGGCCTGGACACCTTCATCAACGACATCAACCTGCCGCCCGGCTCGGTGCTGGCGACCGCCGACGCGCGCGGCACCGTGATCTCGCGCCGCCCGGACCCGGAACGCTATTTCGGCACCCGCCTGTCGCCCGCCACCCTGGAGGCGATGTCCACCGCCGGCCAGCGCGCCGTGACCATCCGCGGCGACGACGGCGTCGAGCGCCTGCACACCTTCGCCCGCGTCGGCGCGCCGGCCCTGACCGACTACACCGTCACGATCGGCATCCCGACCGACACCATCACCTCGGCCGCGCGCCATGACCAGCTGATGTCGCTGCTGGGACTGGCCGCCACCACCCTGCTGGCCCTGCTGGCGGCCTGGCTGGTGGGCGACGTCCTGATCGTGCAGCGGGTCCGCAAGCTGATGGGCACCGCCGAGCGCATCGCCGCCGGCGACCTCGACGCCCGCTCCGGCATCGATTACGCCAACGAGGAGATCGGCAACCTGGCCCAGGCACTCGACCGCATGGCCGCCTCGCTGCAGAAGAAGGAATCCGCGCGCTCGCTGGCCGAGCGCGAGCTGCGCGCCGCCGACCAGCGCAAGGACGAATTCCTGGCGATGCTGGCGCACGAGCTGCGCAACCCGCTGGCGCCGATCAGCACCGGCGCACACCTGCTGAAGCTGCTGCACTCGGATAACACCCAGATCACCCAGACCTGCTCGATCATCGTGCGCCAGGTCGACCACATGACCAGCCTGGTCGACGACCTGCTGGACGTCTCGCGGGTCACGCGCGGCCTGGTGTCGCTGTCGACCCAGGTGCTGGACCTGCGCCGCGTGGTCGACGACGCCGCCGAGCAGATCCGCCCCTTGATCACCGCGCGCCGCCACCGCCTGGTGATCGACCTGCCGCCCGCGCCGACCCACGTCAAGGGCGACCACAAGCGCCTGGTGCAGGTGATCGCCAACCTGCTGAACAACTCGACCAAGTACACGCCGGAAGGCGGATCGCTGCAACTGCGCCTGGACGCCAGCGGCGAGGAATACGTGCTGACGGTGCAGGACGACGGCATCGGCATGGACCCGGCGCTGGTGGAGCGCGTGTTCGACCTGTTCACGCAGGCCGAGCGCACCCCGGACCGCTCGCAGGGCGGCCTCGGACTGGGCCTGGCCCTCGTCAAGAGCCTGGTCGAGCTGCACGGCGGCAGCGTGTCCGCCTACAGCCCGGGCCTGGGCAAGGGCTCGACCTTCACGGTGCGCCTGCCGCGCTACAACCAGGACGTGGTGCTGGCCACGCAGCCGGCCGGTGAACGCGCGGCAAGCGGCGCCGTCCCGCTGCGCATCCTGCTGGTGGACGACAACGTCGACGCCGTCCACACCCTGCAGCTGTTCCTGCACTCGGCCGGCCACGAAGTCGAGGTCGCGTATTCGGCCGGCGACGCGCTCGAGCTGGCCAAGACGATGGCGCCGGAAGTCTTCCTGCTCGACATCGGCCTGCCCGACTTCGACGGCAACGAGCTGGCGCGCCGCCTGCGCATGCTGCCCGAGGCCAGCAACGCGACCCTGATCGCGATGACCGGCTACGGCCGCCAGCAGGACCGCGACGCCTCGATGGCGGCCGGCTTCGACCACTACCTGGTCAAGCCGGTCAATACGACCCAGCTGTCCGACATCCTGGCGGCGGCCGCGGAGGCGAACATCAAGCGCTAAAGTCCGGCGCTCATCCGCCGCATCCCTTATCATCGGGTTTTGACAAGGAGGTAAACGGATGGAGTCGGTCGAAGTCGTCCTGGCAATGCTGCTCGCGGTGATCGTCAGCGGCTGGGTGGGGCGGATGCTGCCGTTCGCGATCCCGCTGCCGCTGATCCAGATCGCCCTGGGCGCCGTCATCTCGGGCATGTTTCACCATGGGGTTGCGCTCGAACCCGACATCTTTTTCCTGCTGTTCCTGCCGCCGCTGCTGTTCCTGGACGGCTGGCGCATCCCCAAGGTCGGCCTGTTCCGCGACAAGGGCACGATCCTCGAACTCGCGTTCGGCCTGGTACTGTTCACCGTGGTCGGCGCCGGCTTCCTGATGCACTGGCTGATCCCCGCGCTGCCGCTGCCGGTCGCCTTCGCGCTGGCGGCCATCGTCGCGCCGACCGATCCGGTGGCGGTGTCCGCGATCACCAGCCGGATCCCGGTGCCGCCACGCCTGATGCACATCATCGAAGGCGAGAGCCTGCTGAACGACGCCAGCGGCCTGGTGTGCTTCCGCTTCGCGGTGGCGGCCGCCGTCACCGGCGTGTTCTCGCCAACCCAGGCCGCCCTCACCTTCCTGTGGGTGGCGCTGGCCGGCGCCGGCGCCGGGGTCGCGGTCACCTGGGCCATCTCGCGCCTGCATAACTTCCTGCTGCGCCGCTTCGGCGAGGACGAAGGCATGCCGATCCTGATCAACCTGCTGACGCCCTTCGGCGCCTACCTGGCGGCGGAACACATCGGCGCCTCCGGCATCCTTGGTGCGGTGGCGGCCGGCGTCACGATGAGCTATGTGGAGCTGGGCGGCTCGGCCACGCCCTCCACCCGCATCCGCCGCAACGTGATCTGGGACGCCCTGCAGTTCAGCCTGAACGGCGTGATGTTCGTGCTGCTCGGCGAACAGCTGCCGGACATCGCGCGCGGCGCCCTGCACCCGCCCGGCGGCGGCGCGCCCTTCAACCCGTGGTGGCTGGCCGGGAACGCGCTGGCGCTCAGCCTGGGCCTGGTGCTGCTGCGCTTCGTCTGGGTCTGGGTCTCGCTGCGCCTGACCATCCTGAACCAGCGCCGCCTGGGCCAGCAGGAGTTCAAGCCGCGCATGCGCCTGATCCTGGCGACCTCCTTCGCGGGCGTGCGCGGTGCCCTGACCATGGCCGGCGTGCTGACCCTGCCGCTGGTGCTGGAAGACGGCACGCCCTTCCCGGGCCGCGAGCTGGCGATCCTGCTGGCCAGCGCGGTGATCGTGGTCTCCCTGCTGCTGGCCAGCGTGGCCCTGCCGCGCCTGCTGCGCGGGCTGGAAGTGCCGCCCGAGACCTCCGCCGAGCAGGAGGAAGACCTCGCCCGCCACGCCGCCGTGCTGGCCGCCGTCGACGCGGTCGAAAAGGCCGCCCGCCAGCACACCGGGGCCGACAGCGAGGTGCAGTCGAACGCCAGCACCACGGTGGTCAACCTCTACCGCAACCGCCTGCGCAACATCCAGCTGGGCGACGGCGCCGGTCCCGACGTCCACGCGGCGCGCAAGGCCGAGCGCGACTACCGCCTGGCCGCCCTGCGCGCCGAGCGCGACACCATCCTGCGCCTGGGCCGCCGCGGTGAAATCTCCGACGAGACGGCGCGTAAGCTCCTGCGCGAGATCGACCTGGTCGAGGCGCGCTACCGGGAAGCCTGAAGGCCGCCGGCTTCAGTGGTGCAGCTGGGCCCCTGCCGACGCCTGGGCGGCCGGTTCGGGCAGGAAGGCCTGCACGGTCGCCGCGGTATCGGTCAGCGCCTGGCAGCGCACCATCTGGCCGTCGCGGATGGTGTGCACATGCACCCAGGGCGAGTCGAGGCGGCGTCCGGTCGACCTCACCAGCCAGCTGGATTCGCCCATGGCCACCACCTTGTCCCCGTCCGCAATGAAGTCCAGCGGTTCGAAGCGGATCGCCTGCATGTTCTCGCCCAGCTTGGTGAAGAATTCGGCCAGCCCCGGCTTGCCGTGGAAGTGTCCCGAAAAGGGAACCAGTTCCGATTCCGGACTGATCCAGTCCGTATCGTCGCTGCAATGCGCGAGGATGCCCGCGATGTCGCCCTGCTGGAACATCCGGTAGAGCTGCTGGACCATCTGTTTGTTTTCTTGCGCGGTCATGACGTCTCTCCAGTGGATCGGCCTCGGACGGCAATCGCGGCTGGTCATGCCGGGGACGGTCGATCAAAGCAGCCTAGTACGCCTGGCGGGGAAGTCAAGCCAGCATTTCAGGCGCCGCAATCGGCAGTTCGTCGCAAAATGCTGACTGATCTTTTCGTTGTCTGTACATTATCTCTGGGGTAACAATTTTTATAACCTGGAGAAACGCCGATGTTATCGATCAAGCAGCTCAACAAGACGTATGCGAATGGCGTCAAGGCCATCAACAATGTCAGTCTCGAGATCCCGAACGGCATGTTCGGCCTGCTCGGTCCGAACGGCGCCGGCAAGTCCTCGCTGATGCGCACCATCGCGACGCTGCAGGATCCCGATAGCGGAAGCATCCATTTCAATGGTCTCGACGTCCTCCAGGACAAGGAAGGCCTGCTGCGCCAGCTGGGCTACCTGCCCCAGGACTTCGGGGTCTATCCGAAAGTGAGCGCCGAGAAGCTGCTGAACCACTTCGCCGTCCTCAAGGGCCTGACCGCCAAGGGCGAGCGCAAGGAAGCGGTCGAAGCCCTGCTGCACCAGACCAATCTGTGGGACGCCCGCAAGCGTTTGCTGGGCACCTATTCCGGCGGCATGCGCCAGCGCTTCGGCATCGCCCAGGCCCTGCTCGGCGCGCCGCGCCTGGTGATCGTCGACGAGCCGACCGCCGGCCTCGACCCCGACGAGCGCAACCGCTTCCTCAACCTGCTGGCCAGGATCGGCGAGCAGGTGGTCGTCATCCTGTCCACCCACATCGTCGAGGACGTGACCGACCTGTGCCCGCGCATGGCGATGATCGCCAGGGGCACCGTGCTGCTGCAGGGCGAACCGCAAGCCGCCATCGACACGCTCAAGGGCCGCGTGTGGCGCCGCACCGTCAGCCAGGAAGCGCTGGCCGAGTACCAGGAACGCTTCAATGTGCTGTCGACCCGCCTGGTGGCCGGCCGCCCGCAGATCAACGTCTACGCCGAATCGCAGCCGGACGACGGCTTCACGAGCGTCGAGCCGGACCTCGAAGACGTCTACTTCCAGCAGGTCCGCAGCGCCGGCCGGGCCTGCGCATCGGCGCCGGCCGCCGCCTCGCCCGCCGCCGCGGTCCCGGCATAAGGAGCGGCCATGTTGAGAGAATTCTTCAGCTTCGAGCTGGGCACGCAGCTGCGCCAGCCCCTGCTGTGGGTCTGCGCGCTGGTCTTCGGCGCCCTGGCCTTCGGCGCCAGCACCACCGACGCGGTCCAGGTCGGCGGCAGCATCGGCAACGTGAACCGCAATGCGCCGGTGGTGGTTGCCCAGATGCTCGGCATCTTCAGCCTGATGTCGATGTTCGTGGTCACCATCTTCATTGCCGGCACCGTGCTGCGCGATGCGGACGTCGGCATCGCCGACATGCTGTTCGCAACCCCGATGAAGAAGCGCGACTACCTGGTCGGGCGCTTTTCCGCCGGCCTGGTGGCCTGCCTGGTCATCTTCGCCGTGATCGTCATCGGCATGATCGTCGGGCCGCTGATGCCCTGGGTCGATCCGCAGCGCGTCGGTCCCTTCGCCGGCGCCGCCTACCTGTGGGCGCTGGGCGTGCTGGTCGTGCCCAACCTGTTCTTCATCGGCGCCGTGCTGATGCTGCTGGCCTCGACCACGCGCTCGATCATGCTGGTGTATGTCGGCGTGCTGGCCTTCTTCGTCCTGTGGGTCGTGGCCGGCAAGTTCACCGCGAACATCGACAACG
>Ga0308169_10001282_pt1 | contig 30008 bp, 24 predicted proteins | sample PhyBR1_2_FD_202139 | JGI IMG/M metagenome (GOLD analysis project Ga0308169, IMG submission 202139) | Phyllosphere microbial communities from UC Gill Tract Community Farm, Albany, California, United States - DLSLSB.R1 | ecosystem: Host-associated > Plants > Phyllosphere > Unclassified | place...
GCCACCCTCCCTCCTCGCCCCTCCTTCGCTCGAGCGCCATCGCCCTCTCGCCCTGCGCCGACATCGCGCGCCGGCACTCCTCCAGGTCCCGCACCTCTCCCTGCGGTACGACGCGCGGCATCACCTCGTCCTCGTCCGCCGGCCGCCGAGGCGGGTACGCCGCCGCCGCACTCGCCGCCGCGCACGTTCCCGGCCGGCACGCCTCCTCTGCAGCCAGCAGCAATGCGAGGTGCAGCAGCTGCAGCGGCGGCCGGCGTGCAGCATGCGACGGCGCAAGAGCGGACTCGTCAGGCTCAGCAGGCTCAGCCGCAGCCTCGACCGCCCGCGCAGCCGACGATGCAGCCCGGCGCGCCCCCGCAGCCGCCGCAGAACCAGCAGCAGGAGCAGCAGCGGCCATCGCAGCAGGAGCAGCAGCAGCCACAGCACGCCGCGCCGCCAACCCGACCTGCACCTGCGGCGGCGCAAGCCCCGTCCGGCGCTCGAGCCCCTCCTCCGGCACAGCCTCTCGCCGCGCGCATCAAGCCCGAGCCCTCTACGCCCGTCCTCCCTCCCACCTCTCTCGCCTCGACATCCTCTTCGACATCGACATCCGCACCCGCTACCGCGCCGCCCGTCGACGTCAAGCCTCTCCTCGGGCGGCTCGGCCCGCTCCCGCACGCCGCCGTGCCGGCCGCCGGCACCGGCGCGCCCGCGCATTCGGCCACGTCCTCGACGACGCCCGACCCGCGCACGTGGCAGGAGCGCGCCGACGAGCTGCGTGCGGCCGAGGCGCGCGCGGCCGAGCTGAGGCGGCTCGAGGCGGCCGAGGCCGAGGCCAAGGCGCGCGAGGAGCGCGAGCGGCGCGAGGTCGAGCAACGGCGCGAGGAAAAGCGCCGCGCTGCCGATGCTCGGCACGAGAAGGAGCGCCGCGAGGCCGAGGAGCAGCGCGAGAAGGAGCAGCGCGAGGCGGACGCTAGGCGGGAGAGGGAGGAGCGCGACAAGGCGGAGCGGCAGGAGAAGGAGCGGCGCGAGGCCGTCGAGCGCGAGAAGGACAAGCGGCGCGAGAAGGAGCGCCTCGAGATGGAGCGGCTCGAGAAGGAGCTGCTCGAGATGGAGCGGCGCAGGACGGACGAGATGGTCGAGGCGGCACGGCGCGACGCTGAGGAGCGTGCGGCGGCCACGGCGCGGCAACGTGCGCTGGAGGAGAAGCGCGAGGCCGAGCGGGTCGCTGCGGGGGACCGTGCGGCGGTCGAGGCGGCAGCAGCGGCGGCGGCGGCGGCGGCGAGCAAGGGGGAGCGCAGCAGTACGCTGCGCAGGGCCGAGGAGCGCGCTGTCGCCGAGCTGCATGCGGCAGAGGCGGAGCTGCGCGAGGCTGTGCGGCGGTCGAGCAAGGAGCGCGCTCGCTCGTCGGCGGATGGAGCGCAGGGCGCAGCGCGCGGGGAGCAGGCGGGCACGAGGGAGACGACGGCAGAGGGGGCGGCGCGCGAGATGGAGCTGCGCCGGCAGGTGGCGGAGCGCAGCAGGAGGGTGAACTTGGCGGCGAGGGCGTCGGACTCGGCGGGCGAGGTCGAGATGGTGGACGCGGCGGCGCTCTCGGATCCAGCAGGTGCAGGCTATGTCATGGACGAGGACGACGAGGTGCGTCCCAGCTCACGAGGCTCTCCCTCGAGCCAGCTGACGACCGTCCTCGAGCAGGTCCGGCCTCGGTCCGCTTCAACGACCACCGCGCCGACTTGGGGTGCGTCCTTTTCCGCTCCCTCTCGGCCGTCTGGAGATCTTGAGCTAACGCTCGCACGCCTTTGACAGACGCACAAGTGCCGCCGCCGCAGGAAGCAGCAGCGCCCGACTGGGCGCGGCCGAGCCCGATTCCGCCTCTCGCCGCCATCATCGCTCGCCGCGAGGACATCTTCACCAAGCAGCGCACCTTTCACGATCGTGCGTCTCTTTCTCTTTCCTGCTGCGCTCGCTCGAGACGTGCAGACCTGACCTCGTCGCCGACCTTCCCCCCCCCCCTCACTCTCCCCCTCGCCCTCTCAGCCGAGCTGCAGCGCAAGTCGCAGGAGCTCATCGCGACCAAGCTCACTACATACGCTCGTACCGGCTCGTACAGCACGTTCGGCTACAAAATCGGATCGTACTGCGCGTTCTGCCGCGCCGTCGACGTTCCGCCCTGGCCGGCCTCGCCGCCCGTCTTCGCCCTGTTCGCCCACCAGGTCAGCTACTACGCGACGAGCTCTCGAGACGTCCTCGTGACGACGTTCAACATGGTGCACAAGGTGTGCCGCGACCTGTGGGACCCGCTCCCCGGCTTCAAGGAGCTCCTCGAGTGGCCGGGCGCTCAGGCCGCCGTCCTCGAGTGGAAAAAGCAAGCCCGTGCGTCCTCTCGCTCTCTCCTCTTCGTGCTTCCTCCCTCTCGGCGATGGCTGACGCCGTGTTCTGAGCAGCGAACACGCCCGCAGATGACACGCCCGCTCGCAGAGCTCGAGGAGCAGGTCCAGCCGAGGGCGAGGGCGACGAGGACAGCTCGGCACGACGTACATCACCGGTGCGTGCGCTTCCTGCTCTCGTATCTACTGCACGGCACGAGCTGATGGCTCCCTTGTCTCGCAGAAGCAGAAGAAACGCGCCACCGTCCCTCAGCATCTCTGCCCCGGTCTCCCCGCCGTCGGCGCCACCTTTCCCTCGTGCGCTGCAGCGTACGAGCAGATCGCCGCCGCCATCGTCCCCGTCTACGGCGTCGGCGTCGACAACTCGCACAGCTCGACCGTCCGCTGCAACCGGCACGGCGCCGGCTGCCCGATGCGCATCAAGCTCGGCCTCGGCGGCGGTCGCTGGCGCGTGCTCGAGTCGAGCAACTTCATTCACAACCACGAGCGCGACCCCAAGATCGTCAAGGACCCGACATGGCGGCCCTACATTCGCAACACGACGGCGAGAGAGGCTGTCGAGAAGCGCGACGAGGCGGTGCGTGCCTTTCTCCCTCTCGCCCGCTCTCCCTCACGGCTGAGCGCTGACGCCTTGCCCTGCGCGCAGGCCGGCATTCGCACCAACACGAACTCGAGGAAGCGCGACGACAACCCCGGGCCCGACCCTCCTCCGCCTAAGAAGCAGGCGCGAGGTCCGTCGAGCGCGTCGCTCCCTGAGCGGCCCGCCTTCCTGCCGCAGCCTCTAAGGTCGCAGCCACCGTCACGACTGCCGCCTTACCCAGTGCCGCCGCCGCCTCGGCCACGACCCCGACGCCGACGCCGGTCGAGCAAGCCGTCCCTCCTCCCCCTCCCCCTCCTCCGCCGGCCTCAACGACCGTCTCGCCCGCCCCGCCCGCCCCAGCCCGCCGCTCAGCCGCCACCCCAAGCTTCCACCTCCCGCCGCCCGACCCTGCCGCCTTCCTCGCCGACCTCACAGCCTTCCTCTCGGCGCTCGACCCCTCGCTCGCACCCCTCGCCCGCCCGCTCCACTCGGCCGGCATCTCGACCCTGCGCGACCTGCGCGCGTTCGTCCAGTTCGAGCCAGCGTCTCGCATGGCGCTGTACGAGGACCTGCACTCGTCGGGCGGCGACGCAGCCGTGCTCGACGTCGAGCTCGTCGCGCGCTTCGAGGAGCTGCTCGTCGCGGCGTCGGCGTCGGGCTGGCGGTGAAGGCGGTTCCCTCTCTTTCCCTCCTCCATCTCTATCATCATCATGCATCTGGGCTCCCCTTGTTGTACGCTCACGCAGGGCGTCCTCGGGGCGTCTCTGCAGCAGCTGGCGGCTGAATCGATGTTGTCCTCGTCGTTCTTTTTCCTCGCTCGGCGGTGCGGGATAGAAACGTTCTTCGTGCTTAATCTGGCTGTTCCTGCGTGCCACGAGAGCACAGCGAGCGAGCATTTTCGTGCAAGACACGCGTGATCGACAGCCGCAAGTCCGCGGAAGGAGGAGAGCGGCGCGTGGCTGGGAAGCGTTCAGCTCTGCTCTCCTCGCCTCGCGCCTCAGCTCGCCCAGCTCCACGTCCAGCACACGCTCCACCTGCGCACACACGGCCACACGCTCTGCAGCCAGCAGCGCACCCCGTCGAGGTCGAGCATGTCGGCGTCGTTCCTTGGAGTCCCGCTGGGCCTCATCTCGCTCGTCACCCTCACGGTGCAGAACTCGGCCCTCACCATCGTCCTGCACTATGTGCGTCCCACTATCACCCTGTTCTGGTCCGCGGCAGAGCGAGCGGGCGACAGTTGGCTGACCCTTCTCCTCCTCCCCCTCCTCCCTCGTCCCGCACCGCTCTCTTCCGGCTCTCGCCCACTTCCTGCACCCTACAGAGCCGCATCTCGGTCCCTGCAGACCGCATGTACAACGCCGCGGCGGCAGTCCTCCTCAACGAGCTCCTCAAGGGCGCCATCTCGCTCTCGATCGCCTTCCGCAACGCCGTCCTCGCCGCGTCCAGCACTCGCGGCGGCGACTACTCGCGCGTCCCGACCGACGACGAGTTCGAGAGCAGGAGGCGCAGTGGGCCGAGCGGCGGCGGCGGTGCGGTCGACCTCGCGCGGGCCAAGTTCGCCGCGACCAAGATGCTCGGCGAGGTCTTCAGCAGCGACTGCTGGAAGCTGTCCATTCCGGCCTGCCTCTACGTTATCCAGAACAACGTGCGTCCTGCGCTCTCTCTTCCGGTCTCGCCCTCTCGCCGCTCGCGCTGACCCTGCACTCTCGCGCGCGCAGCTTCAATTCGTCGCCGCGTCCAACCTCGACGTTCCGACGTTCCAGGTCACCTACAACCTCAAGATCCTCACGACGGCCCTCTTCTCCGTCATCCTCCTGCGTCGTCGCCTCTCGGCCAAGAAATGGTTCGCCCTCCTGTTCCTCGCCGCCGGCGTCGGCGTCGTCCAGCTCCAGTCGTCGGCCGCCGCCGGCTCGTCTTCGTCCTCGTCGTCGCACGGCGCACACGAGATGGACAAGACCAAGGGCCTCCTCGCCGTGTTTTGCGCGTGCATGACGTCGGGCCTCGCCGGCGTCTACTTCGAGATGGTCCTCAAGGGGAGCAAGGCCGACCTCTGGATCCGCAACGTCCAGCTGTCGCTCTTCTCGCTCCTGCCCGCCGTCTGTGCCGTCTTTGCGCCAGGCTTGTCGCTCGTCGGCGGGCCGGCCAAGCCCACCCCGACGGCCGGGCAGCCCATCTTTGCCAACTTCGGCGCTTGGGCCTGGGCAGTCGTCCTCATCCAGGTGCGCCGCCTCTCGCCTCTCGCTGTCATTCTCATGAGCACGAGCTGACCATCTATCTCGTCGCGCAGGTCTTCGGCGGCCTCATCACGGCGCTCGTCATCCGCTACAGGTGCGTCCCGCTCCCGCTCACCTCTTTTCCCGGCGGGCGCAGCTAACTCGACCCTCTCCTTCTCTCGCGCACAGCGACAACATCATGAAGGGCTTCGCAACGTCGCTCGCCATCGTCCTGTCGTTCTGCGCCGGCATCATCCTCTTCGACTTCCAGGTCACGACCTCGTTCCTCCTCGGCACGAGCATGGTCGTCGCCGCCACGTACCTCTACAACCTACCCGACGCTCCTCGCCGCGGCCCGCCCGAGAGCTCGCTCCCGATGTCCCTCCCCTCGCCCTCCCTCGCCTCGTCCAAAGGCGCCTTCACCCCGCCCTTGTACGCCTCGCACGGCCGCACCGACTCGAACGGTAGCGCGTCGTCCCCGGCGACCCTTCACCACCCTTCTGCGCCCCTCTCGCACAACTCGATGCGCATCTCGACGCCCATGGGCTCGACCTCGAGCGCGTCGACGTCGGCCTCGACGTCGGCCGGCACGGGCGCGCCGCACCGCCGCCCGAACCCGCAGTCGGTCCCGCCCGGCGCAAAGACGCCCGACCACCGCCTCGTCGACGGCGCCTTCCCGCTCTCGGCCATGTCGTCGTCGCGCACGACGAGCGTCGACGAGGGCGCGGCGGGCGCGCACGCGCACGACGCGGCGGCGCAGCAGGTGCCGTTCTTGGCGAGGCCGGGCACGCCGGACGGCGGCAGCGATGGCTTCACGAGCGGGAGGATGAGCGCGCCGGGGAGCCCGGATCCGGTGCTACGAGGGAGGAGCCCGGCGCCGACATCGAGGCGGCCGTGAGGGGGAGGATGGTCGTCGGGGAGGGAGAGGTAGGGGTCGACGGCGTGTTTGTTTCCGTCTCTGTCGCTTTGCGCGCATCATCTGCACACTTGGGTACCTCTCGTCGTTCCATCCATGCATCAGGACTCGTTCCTCGTCGCCCTGCCCGTCCGGCTCGGCTCTCGAGAGCTCTCATCGAGAGGAGGCTCGTGCGCAAGACCCGCAGCTCGTTGCGGCGGGTTTTGGACTCGGGCGGCCGCGAGCGCACTTTTTGGCCCTCGACGACGAGAGCTCGCCTGAGCTTGTTAAGCTCGGCGTTCGCTTAGTTACCGTACTGCAAGCACTTGGTGCCATTTAGAGCACGATCGGGTGAGAGGTGAGCGAGATAGCGCGAGAGCAAGTAGCTCGTAGTCGAGCTTGTAATGCCGCCCAAAGGCTAATCTCGCCGTCGCCCTTCACCAGCGCCTCAGTCACGCCTCTTACTGGGCAGGGAATGCTCGCGATCGATTTCAGCAGACTGTACGACACTCCAGCCGACTTCATCCGCTGCTCTGGACGCCTGCCGCCTTCTCCTCGTCGGACGACCGCCGTCCCATCCGCTCGCACGACAGCATCAACACAGCACTTTGGCGGTGTGGGATCAGCTTGTACGTACTCCCTGGGCTCTCCATAGCCTCCTCTGCTACTTGCACGGCTCGGCGCGCGCTGGGAAGCTGACGCGACCCTCCCCTCCTCCTCCTCTCGGCGCGCTTCCCTCGCAGCGGCGCGGCAACGTCCCGTAGGGGCACGCGCGCGTTCTAGATGTGTATAGAATGCATCGTGCAGTGCTGCGTATCACAGTCACGTCCGTACGAGAGCCGAGGGAACGGCACTGGTAAGGCCGGCCGTGGCCTTACTGCTGCGCTTCACTTTTGCTATGGCCCGCGCTCTCTCGCTTCCCGCTTGCTCGATCTTGCTACGACTCGGATGAATTACTCACGATGCTATAACTAAGCAATCGGCCGGCTTACGAGACTGGGCGAGCTCTCGTCGTCGAGGGCCAGAAAGTGCGGGCGCGCGCATCGTCCAAAACCCGCCGCAACGAGCTGCGATGAGCTTCATTCTCGTCAAATCCCCGTCCCCAGTCTACGTACAGCCTCGAGATCTTCTCCTGCACTCGCTCACGCCGAGGCGTCCTGCTCGCCCGAGTACGCCGGGAGCCGCTCCTGCGCCTCGGTCCAGGTCAGGTCGCCGCGGCACAGCTCGTACACGACCTGGACGACCTCGTCGATGGTGCCGATGAGCTGCAGGGTCGTGTCGCGCTCGCGCAGGGTCATGGTGCCCTTCGAGACGGCTGCGGGCGGGCGAGAGAGCGGTGGAGGAAGAGGGAGGGAAGGGACGAAAGGTCAGGTCTCGGTCATGCGCGCGCTCAGAGAGGTGGGCAGGACGCACAGGCAAAGTCGAGCGTGATGCCGAACGGAGTGCCGAGCTCGTCGTTGCGAGCGTAGCGCTTGCCGATGGACGCGTTCGAGTCGTCGACCCGGGACGCGACGCCGAGCGCGCGCAACTTGCCCGAGACCTTGGTGACGAGCGGCTTGAACTCGGCGTTGCTCGACAGCGGGACGATGAGGCACTTGATGGGCGCGACGGTGGGCGGGAGAGAGAGGACAGCGCGGTTCACGTCGTCGGCGCGGTTCCAGTACGAGTGCTCGAGGAGCGAGTAGAGGATGCGGCCGATGCCGAACGACGGCTCGATGACGTTGGGCACGAACTCGCGGACTGTGTGCGCGTAGAGAGAAGAGGGAGCATCGGTTCGAGTCAGCCAAAGAGCGGCGAAAGCGAGAGCGAGAACAAGGGAGCGTGCACGGACCCATCTCCTTGATCTGGGTCGGCTTGATCTGCAGGACCGAGACGGGCACCTCGTACTTCTGGCCGTTGGCCTCGATCGTCGCAGCCCTGTGAGCGAGAGAGAGAGGCGGCGGAGAGTCAGTAAGGCGAGTCGGCAAAGATGACGAGGTCCGAGCGCGTGCGGCGACGAGAGGCGACGTGGCGACGACGGGGCGGGAAAGGGGCGGTACGAGAGCGAGCGCTGAAGAGAGAGACGCACTGCTTGTCGTTGAGCTCGTCCATGGCCTTCTTGAGGCACTCGTCGGAGAGCGAGAGGATGGCGTCCTCGATCGACTTGGCCTCGCGCTTGAACATGGGGCCGAACGCCTTCTTGTCGATGGTGGCAACGATCTTGTCGACGATGCGCGGCTCCTTGAGCGGCTGGCGCACGACGAGCTTGTTGCCCGTCTTGACGCTGTGCACCGTCAGGTCGTACGCCGACCGGTCGGCGCAGCCGACGCACTCGATCCAGCCGTACGAGGTCTCGATCTCGGCGTCCCAGCAGTCGGCGGCGTAGTGCGCCATCTCGTTGGCCATGTGCTGGCGGAAGCGCAGGCGCTGCGGGTTGATGCCGATCTTGGTGAGGAAGAGGAAGATGCGCGCGATGAAGAAGCCGAGCGTCTCGTTGTCGACGAGGCCCGAAGAGACGGCCTCGCCGATCTTGACCTCCGAGATGTCGGTCTTGCCCGCGGCCTGGACGTCCTTGGGCAGAAGGCGCAGGGTGATGTCCTTGACGGCCTCGAAGCGCTCGTGCGACTTGTCGAGCGGGTCGACGAAGTGCTCGATCTCCGCCATGGTGAACTCACTGCGTGCGTGGTGGATCGTGCGTGAGCGAAGCATGCAGGGGGCGAGAAAAGGAGGAGGGAGAGCGAGCGCACCGGACACGGAGGAGGCCCGACCGCGGCGAGATCTCGTTGCGGAAAGAGCGGCCGATCTGGGCCGAGGCGAACGGCACGCGGCCGTTGTTGAAGTCGAGAAGGCGGTTAAAGTTGACGAAGTGGCCCTGGGCGGTCTCGGGGCGGAGGTAACTGCAGGAGGGAGAGAGCAAGGTCAGGCTCGGGACGACGGGCGCGAGACGTTCAGAGGTGAGAGGGGACGACGCACCCCTTGATCTGGCCGGTCGGGCCAATGCTCGAGTCGAACATGAGGTTGAACTCGACGGGCTCGGTGACCTCGTTGCCCGTCTCGGGCGCGACAATCTTGAAGTCGCGGATGAGCTGGCCCAGCTCGGCGCCCGTGTAGTTGTCGATCTTGGCGAGGGTCGACTCGTACTCGGCGACGACCTTGTCGTCGAGCTTGACGGCGACCGACTTGACCTTCTTCTTCTTCTTCTTCTGGGTCGGGTCCTCGACCTCCTGGACCTCGGCGACGCCGCGCGCCTCCTTGTCGCCCTTGAGGCGCGCCTCGAGGACGCCCTCGACGAGGTGGTCGGCGCGGTAGACCTCGTTCGTCTTCGAGTCCTTGACCATCCAGTCGGTGAACTTGTCGACGTGGCCCGACGTCTTGAGGACGTCCGAGAGGGTCATGATGGTCGTGTCGAGCTCGAGCATCTCCTCCTCGATGATGAAGTGCTTGCGCCACGTGTCGAGGATGTTGGCCTGCAGCGACGAGCCGGGAGGACCCTGCGTGCGCGGTAGAGCCCAGGTCAGCTTGTGTGTGAGGAGCGAAAGGCGGGAGGTGATGAGGAGGACGAGGGAGCTCACATAGTCGTACAGGCCCTTGACGCCTGCGCGCGGCGGTGGAGGAGCTTGTCAGTACTCTGCGCAGCGTCTGGTACAGCTCACGACCGGCACAAGAGGGAGGGAGGGCTCACCGCCGTAGATCTCGAAGGCGGGGGCGAAGAAGAAGCGGCGGATGAGGAGGCTCTCGAGCGACGCGCGCTCAAAGGCGTGGGCCGTCTTGTTGACCGAGCTGTCGGTGGGCTGAGCCATTTTGGAGCGCGGGGCTTGACGGGCGAGGGTGGACGAGGACGAGAGCGGGCGAGGAAAGGTGCGCGAGGGCGAGGGCGACGACAGGCGCGGCTGGAGGGCTGGACGGGCGGTCGAGGCGAGGCGGACGAGTGGCGACAGGTGAGAGCGCAGTCCAACGCGGTGCATGCAACGGCGGGACGAGCAGACGCCGCTCCCCTCCTCTCGCGCCTCGGAGCCGAGCGGGCGGCGGAGAGATGAGGCTTGCTTTTGACTCTCTCGCTGCACACGGCTCGACAAGGACAGCGTGACAGCATTGCGATAGGCACGGTACAAACAACAAGTCTACTGAGGGAGGGAGCGAGAGGGAACAGTGGCTCAGGACCATCCGAGGAAGCCGTTCAGCCCGGCCTCCTGCTGCTGCTCGACCGCCTTGAGCACCACGAGCTGGTTCCCGAGCCCGACCGTCAACGCTTCGCCGCCGAGCGCAGGCGTGACCGGCCGAGCGCGCGAGAAGGGCAGGTCGGGCGCGCCCGTCGTCGAGGGCGAGAACCGGATCGACGGCGCGGCGGAGCGACGTCTCAAGGTCACGGCCGCCGCGCTCGGCGTCGATGAAGGCGTAAAGGCCGACGGCAGGCGTCGACGGAGCGTGACGCTCGTCCTACTGCTGCCGCGCTCCTCGCCGCCATCAAGAGGGGGCTCGTGCACCCCGGCCGCGTCGTCCTTCCCCTCCGCCGCGCGCGGGACCAGCACCCGCTCGAGCGGGCTCGTCCCGCGCTCGAAACCCTCATCGAACGGCGCACCGGCTCGGCCAAGCGCGAGGGACCACACCTCCCATCCGCGCTCGGCGCCGGCGCCGGCGCCGACCGCCTCACCATCCGCCTCGCCGAGCCGGCGCCGGCGCAGGCCGACGACCTTGGCGCCTCGCCCCGAGCCGAGCACGTCCCACCCACTGCGCTCGTCGATCGGCCCCGACGCGACCTCGGCCGCTCGCAGCGGCAGCACCGGCGGCGGCAGCGCGGCCGGTCCCGCAGGCGCCTCGAGCGGCTCGAGAGGGCCCAGGTCGGGCGGCGGCGACGCCTGCGGGCTCATCGCAAGCGGTGGGGGCGCGAGCGTGCCGAGCGTCGCGAGCGGCGGCGCCGTGCGCTCCTGGACGGGCGAGCCGGAGCTCGAGCTCGACCCGCTGTCAACGCTCGGGGCCGGCGGCGGGAGCCTCGGGCGCAGGGGCGAGCCGTCGCCGAGGTTGAAGGGCGTAGGGCGAGTCGGCGTGAGCGGCTTCTTGCGCGGCGAGAAGCGCCGGCCGCCCGAGGCCGCGAGCGTCGACGACATGCTCGTGCCGAGCGTGCGCGCTGCGATCGGGCTGCCGCCGAGGCCGAGCCCGGTGCCGGTCGACGACGAGCGGCTGCGCGCGACTGCGACGACGTCGGCCGTGTTGCACGCGCACGCCTCGGAGGCGGCAGAAGTCGGCGGGGTGAAGATGCGCAGGACGCGCAAACTCGTGCGGGTCGAGACGAGGGCGGTGAAGCCGTCGACGAGCGCCTCGCCGCACGTCGAGCACATCTGTTCGTGCGGCGCCTCGACGAGGCGGATCTGCCGCGCGGGCGAGCCGAGCTCGACCGGCTCGCCGAGGCGCGACGACGGCGCCGCGAGCGTGTAGAAGGCGACAGCGCCCGCCGAGGACCCGACGGCGACGACCTGCTGGGGGTCGTCGGGCCCTGCCGCCCCGTTGCCGACGGCGAAGCTGCCAAGCGCGAGCGCCGTGAGCGTCGCGCCCTGCACGTCGGCGACGGCCTCGTCGAACACGACCTCGCCAGCCGACGAGCTCGCGAGCGAGACGAGCTGCAACCGGCCGCCGGGCAGTGCGAGCGCGAGGAGCGGCGCGTGCGGCCCGGGCGCCGTCGCCGGGTTCGGGACGAGCCACCGCCTGACGGGCGAGCCGAGCGCTGCGGCCGTCGGCGCGGCGACGACGACGCTCGCGAGCCCGGTGCCACAGTCCCACCGCACGACCCGGCCGTCGCGGTGCAGGCTGTAGAAGCCGGCGGGCGCAGACGGCTCGGGCGTGCGGCTGCGGCTGATGCTGATCGTCGGCGGAGCGGGCGCGCTCAGCGTTGGCTCGTCGGGCGAGCGCGCGGGCGAGCGAGGTGCCGGCTCGGTCTCGGCGACGAGGGCGGCGACGGGCGCGGCGAGCGCCGACGAGGGCCCGTCGAACGAGAGGGGCGACGCGCCGCGCTCGAGCCGCCAGACGAGGACCTGGCCCGTCGAGGTCGCAGCGGCGACGAAGCGCGCCTCGACGTCGACGGCGAGTGCGACGAGCGACACGAGCTCGACGTGGCTCGCGATGTCGAGCGCGAAGGCCGTCGTCGACTCGCCGTGCCCGCCCGCGCCGCTCGTGCCGCTCTTGCGCACCTGCAGCGTCCCTTCGAGCGCCGCCCAGCTGACGAGCGCGTCTCCTCCGCTCGCGACGAGCTCGACGTCGCCCGTGTGGCGCGTCGCGAGCGCCTCGTCGCGCACGACGCCTGCGCCGGGCCCCTGCTGCTTGACCTGGGCCTGGCGCTTGCGGCGCTCGGGCCCGCCGAGGCGCTCCTCGCTGCCCCAATGGGCCTGAAGGAGCTCGGCATCCTTGAGGAGGTACATGAGGAGGAGGTACAGGAGCGCCATGACGACGGCGATGGGGAGGACGACGAGCGCCGCCTTGGTGACGAGCGACGACTCGTGCGCGCCGGTGCCCGTGTGCGACAGGAGGTCGAGGCTCTCGGGCGCGGCGAGCGCGTCGTCGGTGAAGAACTGAACCGAGACGGGCGGCTCGAGGTAGACCTGGACGCTGGTCGCGTTCGACGGGTTGACGAGGTGCCAGAAGGCCGAGCCGGCGCCGGCCGGGACGTCGAGGTAGGACGACGAGGCGGGGTCGACGGCCGAGCGACCGAGGCGGAGCGAGCGCGAGACGGCGGGCGAGAGGGAAGGGGCGAGGAAGGGCCGGTCGGACGAGAGGGCGGTGTGGGAGCAGGCGGCGGGGAGGTAGTGCTCGCTGCCGTAGCTGCGAGGGGACGGTCCAGGGTCAGCTCAGCAAGCGCAGGTCGCGCAGATTGCGCAGATGACGTGAAAGAGACGCACAAGGCCCAAAGGATGACGTTGATGAACCACAAGAAGGCGACGGTGGCCGTCTTGGCCGGGCGTTGCCGCAGGACCTTCCACGCCGACCTCGCGCCGCGGCGGAACGAGCTCGAGGTCGGCGACGTCGCCGTGACCGACTTGCTCGCCGTCTCGGTCGGCGGGACGGGCTGGTACTGCGCCGCCGGGTTCTGGACGAGGAGGTCGGCGAGCTGCGAGAGGACCGTGCGGGGGAGCGTCAGCACGAGCGGGTCCCTTGTGCGCGGGCTCGGAAAGAGGGGGGACGCACCTCGAGACGCTGAATATCGATCGAGAGGACCGTCGAGAAGAACGTGAGCTCGAGGAAGTAGTCGACGACGAGCACAACCGCGCCGAAGCGGATCCACTCGCGCATGACCTGCGTGCAGAGAGAGTTCGTCAGGGACCGGGTCTCGAGCACGAGCACGAGTGAAAAGAGAGAGAGGAGGACGCACGCTGATCTCGACCCACCACAAGAGCCCGAGCGCCATGACCTCCTCGACGGCGAGCAGGACCGTCATCTCGACGCCGACGGCGCGCAGGCCGACCGACATGCGCTGCGGGACGGGCAGGGTGACGTCGGTGCTCGCGATGGCGCGCAGGACGAGGATCATGTTGTCGAGGCCCGACGTGAGGACGAGGAAGGCGAGGAGGTTCCTGCGGGCGAGGGGGAGCGAGCGTCAGAACGGGCCCCGAGCGGGCGAAGAGAGCGAGGAAGAGAAAGGCGAACGCACCAGGGAACGAGGCCGAGGTCCCAGCCCATGAGCCAACAGATGCTGACGCTCATGATGCCCGACGCCGTGAGCTCGACGACGCCCGTGACGAGGAGGCCCATCTTGGAGTGGGCTCGCAGCTTGCCGATGTAGCGCCACACGTACAGCGTCACGAGGAGGTACCCGACGCCGTAGATGACGTTCTCGAGCCGGCGCGGATGCGCCGCGACCGTGAGGTGCGGGAGGAACTTGAGGAGGACGTGGCGGGTCGGCCCGCGCGCGCTCGTCGTGAGGCCCATCGGGTCGACCGAGACGGGCGAGGCCCACCCGCGGTGGTCGACGACGTCGTGCACGGCTTGGCGCCATGCGCGCGCGGCGACGTCGCGCGCCGAGTCCTCGTACCGCGTCAGGTTGGTCGGGGTCGGGAGCGAGGGCGACTGAGGGAACGGGCCGTCGTCGAGGAAGAAGGTGAGGACGAGTTGCTGTGCCGACTTGACCGTGCCCTGTTGCAAGAGACGGCGTCAGTAATGAGGAGCGTGACGAGGAGAGAGAGGGACAGGAGAGAAGGGGACGCACATGTCGGTCGCGCCCGACGCCGACGAACGTCTCGGACAGAGTCAACGGGAGGCCGACGCGCGCCGAGGTCGGGTCGACGAGCGGGACGCTGCTCAAGGTGCGGTGCACGTCGTCGTCGCGCAGGAGGGCCTGCTCGTCGTCCCACCACCCGACGGGGCTCAGCGCCGCGCAGCGCGCACCGCCGCCGACGCGCAGGCACTCGTTGCCGTCGACGCTGCCCTCGACGAGGCGGCGCTCGAGCTCGCGCTGGACGCGCAGGGTGCGGTGCAGGACGCCCTTGGTGATGGTGCCGCGGTGGGCCGGCGCGCCGACGCCGATGACGGGGACGAGGACCTGCTCGACGCGGATGCGCCTGCCGCCGCCCTCGCGGCCCGTCTTGTCGTAGTAGGTGCGGACGCGGTCCCAGCACACGTCCTCCTCGGTCGAGATGAGGCCCTGGCGGCGGAGGCCGTCGAGCTCCCACACGAGTTCGCCCCGGCCGCGGCGGGTGATGGCCGAGGCGCTCAGGTCGAAGATGGAGCCCGAGGGCGAGAAGGTGAGGATGATGGCGGGCGACAGGAGGCTGCAGATGACGAGGGCGGTCGACATGAGGGACAGGGTCTGGTGGGTCGCGAGGAAGGCGCCGAAGGTCGAGAGGAGCGAGGCGAGGCCAGCGGCGAGGGCGTCGGCGTAGGTGGCGGCATGGCGGCAGTGGGCGGTGGACCTGGCGGGAGGCTTGCGCGCTGGCGGGAGGCGCTGTGTGCGCCTGCGAGCGGCGATGGCCATGCGCCCGAACCGGGAGGGCGATGAGGACGGGCGAGGGAGGACGAGGGCGGGGGGATGGCGGGTGGGGCTAGTAGGCGCAGGGTGTCATCGCTGGTGGGGAGCGAGACGGTCCTGGCTGTGCTCGACGGCGGGCGGGCGACGAGAACGAGGACAAGTGACAAGTCCGAAGTCGGGCGCCGGGCAACGCGAGCGGCACGGATTCAGCTTCGTCGCCTCATCGCCTCTGCCTCAGGCTCGACTGGGACCAGCACAAGCCACACACTCTCGCAGCCAGCCACCATGTCGCCCCACCCAACCCCAACCACGAGCGGTCCGTCTCCTCCTCGTCCTCGCGTCCCTCTCCCCCACAGCACCGCCTCGCTCACCTCGCCCTCGCCTCGCCTCGCAGCCCCAGACCACATCCGCTTCATGCGCCTCGCCCTCCAAGAGGCCCGCAACTCGGTCCACGTCCCAACCGCCTTCTGCGTCGGCGCCGTCGTCGTCTCGTCCCCCGCCCACCCGACTCGCCCTCTCGACGTCCTCGCGACGGGCTACTCGCGCGAGCTGCCGGGCAACACGCACGCAGAGCAGTGCGCACTCGACAAGCTCGCCCTCGACGCCTCGTCGTCGTCCTCTGTCGCCGCGCCCTCTTCCTCCTCGACCTCGACCTCGACCACCTCCTCCTCGCTCGACTCTCTCCTCGACGGCGCAAGCATCTACACGACCATGGAGCCCTGCTCGACCCGCCTCAGCGGCAACGTCCCCTGCGTCCAGCGCGTCCTCGCCTCGCCCATCCAGCACGTCTACGTCGGCGTCCTCGAGCCGAGCGATTTCGTCGAGTGCGAGGGGATCCGGTTGCTCCGAGAGGCGGGCAGGGACGTGCACGTCGTCGTCGACCCAGAGGACCCAGGGCTCGCGGACGAGTGCTTGCGAGTCGCGCGAGGGGACAAGTAGCGCAGCCGAGGTGGAACGACGAGGTCCTGCTTTCGGTGCTCTCTTGAGTAGCTCGACGACGCGCACGGGGCTGCACATGCTCAGTTGCACTCCTCGTACACGTCCTCCTTGACGAACAACCGTTCTAGATACTGCGAGCGAGGAGAGACAGAGTCAGCACGAGGTGCGAGCGCGCGTTCGGAAAAAAGGGAGAGGAAGGCGTCGACGCACACTCGCCGCTTCTTGGGACGCGTGCCGCCGACCTTCAACGGCGTCTGCGAGCGAGAGCAAGAGTCAGTCCTGTGTCGAGAACGAGAAGGAAGAGGAAGAGCCGGGGAGAGAGCGACGCACCGCGTCCGTGACCCTCCTGACGAGCCCGCGCACGTTGTCGCCCTCTGCGCCCATGAGCGTCCGGAACACGGCGTCCCGCCCCTGCCCAAAGCCCTTCCACACGACCTCGAGCTCGGTCGGCGGCGGGCCGGCCGCCTTGACGCGCTGCCCGCCGGCGAGCACGGGCGGCTCGACGAGGTCTTGGATCTTGCGGAACATGCGCAGCGTCACCTCGACGGCGGCGTCGTACGTGCCGCGCGCGGCGCCCTTGTAGCCGGCGTTGCCGGCCGAGACCCAGGCGATCGGGTGGTGCGGCCCTGCTGCGCCCTCGGGGCTGCTGCTCGAGTAGGCCGACGACGAGGACGAGGCGGGCGAGGTCGAGAGGGTGAGGATCGTGTTATTGCGGGTCGAGTAGACGTGGAGCTTGTAGGGCTGGGTGAGGCGGTGGGTCCTCGCGCGCGAGTTGCTCTGCTGGAGGAACTCGCCCGCCTGGAACGGGGCCGGCGAGCGCGACGAGCGGGTTGCGGGTGCGGCGGGGGACGGGGCTGAGGCCGGCGCAGACGGGGCCTGCTGTGCACGGAAGGCCTCGGGGAGGACGGCGCTGCCTGGCAAGGGCGCGGGCGAGGGAGGGGCGGCCGGGGAAGATTGGTCGACGACCGGGTCGGCGGTGGTGGTCGTGGTCGTGGCCGTGGCAAAGGGGCGAGCGCGAGCGGCGTGCGCCGGTGCAGCACGCCACAGGGCGCGAGATCCACTTGCGAACAGGCTCATGGCTGCGGTGGGAGGACGAGGGCGAGAGGAGGAGGGCGATGAGGGACGAACAGCTCGCTCGTCCTCATCTCTCCCGCTCACCTGCGCCTCGCACCCGCCTCGAGCTGAGCCAGTCGCACCCTAGACTCGGCGACAAGCTCTCTCGAGACCGCCACAGCCAGTCGCGACCCCAACCCGCCGCGACTTCACCTCGCCGTCCTCGACCCCGCCCTGCCCCGCCCCGCCGACCATGGCCGCACTCGCAGCCAAACCTCGCTACGTCTACACCCAGGAGATCGCCTCGATGGTCTTCGTCTGCACCGCCATAAAGGACCCAGACGACGACCTCGCCCAGTTCCTCGAGGACGTCGTCCGCTCCGAGATGGCTGAACTCGTGCGTCCTCTCTCTCCCTCCCCGCCCCTGCGCTGCGCCTTTCACTGACTCGGATCCATGCGCGCAGGTCACGCAAGCTCGCGCCCAGGCGACCCGCCGCGCAACCCGCACCATCGCCGTCGAGGACCTCGTCTTCCTCGTGCGGCACGACCGCGCAAAGGTCAACCGCCTGCGCAGCTACCTCAGCTGGCGCGACGTCCGCCGCAAGCTCAAGGAGCCCAACGAGGCCGACGACGAGATCGATGGCATGGAGGAGCCCGTCTCGGGTGCGTCCCTCTCTCCCTCTCGTGGATCCGGTCGTGCCGCTCAGCAGCGCTGACTCGCGCCTCCGTCGACTTCCTCGCGCCCGCAGACAAAACGCTCAAGGTCGTCAAGAACACGGTACGGCTCCCTTGGGAGCTGAGCGACGCCTGGGTCGACTACCTCGGCGGCGACGACCACGAGTCGCACGAGGACCACGAGGCCGACGCGTACGAGGTCAACAAGCAGCGCCTGCGCGAGGCCGACGAGGTGACGAGTCGCATGACGCGCGACGAGTACGAGGTGTACGCCCAGGCGAGGCAGGCGTCGTTCGTGTACAAGAAGAGTGCGTCCCCTTCCTCTCCTCCTTCTCCCTCGAGCGCGACCAGCTCTCCTCTCAGCCTCCTCTCCTCCCGACCTCACGCATTCAAACTTCCTCCCTCACGCCCGCAGGCAAAAAGTTCCGCGACTTCCTCTCGCTCCCCTCGCTCCTCGACACGGTCGCGCCCCTCTCGGACGAGGTCATGGACGTCCTCGGCTTCCTCGCGTACGAGTGCGTGCGCGCCTTGTGCGACGCGGGCGTCGCGCACGGGCGCGTCGAGCGCGAGGCCGAGCGCAGGAAGGAGGCGCGCGAGGAGCGGAAGCGCAGGAGGGACGAGGAGGACGATGCGAGGGAGAAGGGCGCCGGGGAAAGGGACGGCGAGGAGGGCGGGGCGGGGTCGCCCAAGAAGGTCAAGGAGGACGGCGAGGGCGGCAAGGGCGCAGGTGCGCCGCCGCGGAAGGGCCTCGAGGCGCCGACGACCATCGCTGCGCCGCCGTCGCCGACGCGCAAGACGCTCGAGATCCCGACCTCGCTCTTCTCGGCCCCTCTCCCCTCCTCCGATGTTGTCGCGCCCGCCGTCTCCTCCGCCGCCGCCAAGGACGGCAAGCCCGCCGCCGCCGGCGAGGCTGCTGCGTCCGATCCGTCCTCGACCGCCGCCGCCGCCGCAGCAGCAGCAGCAGCGGCGCCGGCGCCGGTCCAGCTTCAGCTGCAGGACGTCGCGCAGGGGTACCATGCGGTGCAGCATGCGCAGGGCGCGCTGAAGATGGGCGGCATGCGCAACTGGCGAGGCGGCGTCGGGAGGTTGTCGAACCGGCTCCTCGGCTGAGCAGCACGTCTTCCTTCTCTCCTTACCCACTTTGTTGTCAATACTAGCTTCGTACAGAGCTCTTTCCTCGGCGTGCGAGAGAAGAGAGAGGCGAAGCGGGAGAGCGAGCGAGAGCATGTCGAGGAAAGGGGCTCGAGCGTTCGCTCTCGCTCCCGCTCTTCCTGAAAGGTGCACGCGCTCAGCAAGCCTCTCGACGCAGACTGAAGCGCTCAGAGTGTAGTGAGATGCTGGTAACTCTACGCCCATACCGCCCTCGCGAGCGAGTGCGTGAGCTTGTCGACAATGCTCGTCGACGCTCGGCTCTCTGCGACGCTGATGATGTCCTTCTCCTCCTCAATCCATCCTCCCTCTGCGCCCTGGCCCGGCGCAACTCGCTCGCACTCGGCCTTGATGCGCCCGACGATGCTGTGCACGATGTCGCGCGCCGTCTTGTCGCCCTCGCTCGAGGCGGTGCGGTCGATGATCTGGCTCGCGCCGTCGGGCCCGGCGCCCGGGACCTTGACGGCGTCGCGGCGCAGCGCCTTGAAGGCGAGGAAGTGCGTCTCGGGCGCCGAGACCGAGGAGGAAGCCGAGGGCGACGACTTGTCGGCGGCGGCGAGCTTGAGCGGCTTGAGCCCCGAAGCGGCGGCCGACGACGACGACGACGTGGAGGACGATTTGCGGCGAGGCGTCGTGCGCAGCGAGTAGGTGCGCATCTGCTCGGTCGCGTCCTCGTCGGCGAAGCGCAGGAGGAACCCATAGTTCTCGGTCGGGTCGCGCGCGGCGGCGTCGAGCGACGAGAGGATGTAGGCGCCCGTCTGGACGCCCTGGATGCTGCCGAGCGGGATGCGGATCGACGACGAGACCTTTTGGAGTGTGTACTCGTAGCTGACGACGTGGATGGCGCGGGTCGAGAGGATGACGACCTTCTCCTCGTACTTCCCGCCGCGGGCGGGAGGGCGGACGATGCTGTCGCCCGGCGACGGCGAGAGGAGCGTCCAGGCGTCGACCTTGAGCTCGCCCTCGAGCAAGACGTCGCGGCACGACGTGTCGATCGCCTCCTGGCGGATCTTGCCGAGGCGCAGGATCTCGCTCGGGTCGCTCGTCTCGAGGCGGGCCGAGAACTCCTCGAACGCGCGCACGTTGACGCCGAGCATGTAGTCGAGCGCGGCCTGCTTGAAGAAGTCTGCGAGCGTGAGGAAGAAGAGTCAGCTCGGCGGGACGCATCAGGACGACGAGGAAGAGGAGGAAGGAGACGAGGACGCACCGGTGACGGCACCCTGCATGAGCCTGGCCATCGAGTTGCTCGCGTCGTTGACAGCACCCTTCCAGTTGCGCACACCGGTGCGAGTAAAGTCGCCCTTGAGCGCGCTCGAGCCGGCGTACTGCAGGAGAGGAAGGAAGGTCAGCTTCGGCGCACGGACCTCGACAGGAGTCAGAGAGCCGCAGCGAGACGTCAAACGCACCTCGCGACTGATGGCGTCGCCGTTGTCGGCCCAGAGCGTGTTGAAGGCGAGGTCGAGGTCGTCGTGCATGCCCGGCTCCTCGCCGGACGTCAGGCCGAGGTGGACGAGGTGGCGGCGAAGGACCCAACGCGACACGGCAGCCTGCGAGACGCCCGTGCGATCTAGGCAGTCGCAGCAAGATATCCGAGGGACGCCCCTCTGTGTCGAGAAGACAGCGGCGGGCGTAGCCCAGAAGGAGGAGAAGTCCTCGAGGTCGTCCGAGACGAGGTCGATGAGCTGGCTCAGGTTCTCGTAGTGGAAGCCGCGGGTCGCCTTGTGGAAGTCCCAGTCGAAGTAGCTGTGCGCAACGGAGAGGCAGAGTCAGCTGCTGAGGCGAGGAAGCGGCGAGACGAGGAAGAGGGACGGACCGGACGTCCTTGAGGCCCAGGCTCGCGACGCCCTCCCGGTACGCCTGCACGACGACGCCCTCCTTGCCGTCCGTCTCGGCGAGCTGGATGACCGTGACGGGGCCATACCGCTCGACGAGCCCGTCAAAGTGCCGCCGCATCGCCGCTCGGCTCTCCTCCTTCGTGCGCTCGAGGACGGGCGGCGGCTTGAGCGCGTACGGCGACTGCGACCAGAAGATGGGCATCGAGCCACGGAGCTGGACGAACGAGCACGTGTGCTTGGCGCCCTCGCGCACGCACGAGATGATGAACTCGGTCTCGACGGCGTTGGCGACCTCGCCGGCGTCGTTGATGCCGCGACGCTGGTAGCGCAGGCCCGGTCGCTCGGTCGAGCGGCGCGAGAGGATGACGAGGTCGAGGTCGATCGAGGTGGGCGACGCCGGGTCGGGCTCGCGGTCCGAGAGGGTGCGGTACGGCTGGATCGGGAGCGGGACCGTGATCTCCTCGCAGAAGCCCTGCATGAGGACGATGATGAAGCTGTGCAGCTGCAGGAGAGGATGAAGAGAGGGATTCAAAAACTGTCGAGCGTGCTGGGCGCGACGAGCGGGGAGGAAGAGAGGAAGAGAGGAAGAGAGGGGACGCACGCCGGCTTGGACGAAGGGCGTCATGAGGTGGCGGTTGAACCAGTAGCGACGGTCGGCGCGGCGCCACAGCGGCTTGTTGACCTCGGCGCCCGACTCGTGCCGGGCCTGCAACGAGCGCGTGATGTCGCCCGAGTACGAGAAGTACAAGCCCGTGAACGTGCGGATGACCTCGGCGACGAGTTTGCGGTCGAGCTCGCGCTGCGACGCCTGGACCGCCTTATCGGGCAATGCACTCGCCGTGCTCGACGACGAGGATGGCGTCGACGTCGCAGTCGCGGCGAGGTCGGGCAGCGCGGGAGCGTCGGCAGCATCCACAGGCGCCGCCTCGTTCGGGTCGCCGGCGGCCGGCGCCGACGACTTGTCGAGCGCACTCGCCGACGTGCCCTCGGCTTGGGCGAAATCGGCGACGGCGGGCGCGGCCGCCGGCGAGACCTTGGACCGCGACAGCGCTCGCTGCCAGAACGGCCGCTTCTGCTGCTGCTGCTCGGCCGGCGGCGAGGCCTCGACCGGCGCCGCATCGACCTCGTCGGCCGTGTCGTCGAGGTCGCTCTCGTCGGTCGACTCGCTGGGTGGGGCGGCCTCGTCGCCTTGGTCGCCGGGACCTGCGAGCGAGCCGCCCGCTCGCCGGGTGAACGCGCTCAGCGCCGACGCGACCGAGGCGCTGCGCTTGCGCCGTGACGCCTGCTTGGCGACGTGCTTGGCGACGACCGCTCGTGCCGCCTCGAGCGAGCTGAGCGGGATGGCGAGGAGGGAGCGGGTGGTGCGGATCGAGGTGTGCTGAGGGTCGGGGAGGGTCGCGACGTGGGCCGACTGGACGACGGCAACGAGGTACTTGTCGGAGAAGCCGGCGAGCAGGCCCGCGATGCCGTCGACGACGAGGACGAGGCTGTCGCCCTCGGACGAGGTGCCGTCGTCGCCCCACTCGCAGACGGCTGGCTTGGCGCCGCCCCAGGGGACCCGCACCGCCGGTCGAGAGTGCTGCTGCTTGTCGTCGGTAGCAGGTGGGCACAGGACGAGCCCCTCGGGCGTGAGGTGGACGGCGAGGCGGCGGTGGAGGGTGGGATGAATGGGAGGGACGGCGAGCTCGGCGGGCAGGGCGTGGCTTTTGCGGTGAGGGCTGGTAGGCGGTGTCGGCATGCTCGCCTGCAGCTGTGCAGGGTGGCGTGCGAGTGTGTGTGCGAGGAGGGAAGCGGCCTCGTCGTTGGCCGTTCCCCACAGAGCCGGACTTGCGCGGAGTCCGCACGACCCGCTCAGTCGAGACCACAACGCGCGCTCTCGCCGACGCAGCACAGCGCGCACAGAGCTCCTGAACAGCTCTACACGAGCTCGAGCTTGCTACGTTACGTTTGCCGGCCGGGCAGAGCAGCTCCGCCGAAGGCTCTCGCTGTCCTGGCTCTCGAGGCTCGCTCCCTTTCTCCCGACTTGCACAGCTCGCACACGACCGGGACGTCCAACACAACCTGCTCTATGCACACGAGGGGATGAACAACATCAGGTCTCGTCGTCCTGCGCCTCGACCTCCTGCTTGGCGAGCAGCCTCCTGATCCAGCTCCCGCCGCCCTTCCCTCCAGCCTCGACATCCTCCCTGTCCTTGCGCTCCTGCGCGCGCCGGTGCTCCTCCTGCTTGCGGTGCGCCAAGTGGCTCCTGCGCTCCTCCTCGAGCAGCTCGCTGCGCACGGCGGCGCTCTGCGAGACGCTGACCGCCCCGGCGGCGTCCTCGCCCGCTGCGTCCTCGAGGATGACGGCCTCGTGCGCGGCGACGCGCAGGTGCCCGAGCGTGCGAGCCGACCGCATCGACGTCGCGACCGAGGCGGAGCGGGCCGTGCGCGTCGTGATGGGTGAGGTGGGCGAGGCGGGAGAGGTTGGGCCCTCGCCGGCGGAGACGCTGCCGGGCGTGGACGAGGCGGACGGCGACCGGTGGCGCAGGCTGCGGTTCGGCGAGAGGTGGGTCTCGCGCTGCGGCGAAGACGGGCTCGGGACGGGCGGTGGGAAGGGGTAGGCGGACGAGGTCTGCGCCTGCTCGGCGCTGCTCATGGTCGACGGCTCGTCGGTGAAGGACGGGATGCCGGGCGGCGACGGCCGAGGCGCATCTGGATGGCGCACGAGGACGGGCGAGTGCCGAGGCGATGGCGCGACCGACGAACGGCGCCCGATCGAGCTCCTGCGGCTCGCCGCGCGCACGAGATTCGCCGCGGCGGGTTCCTCCTGCTCGGCCTTGGCGGCGACATCGGCCGCGACGCGCACTCGCTCGGTACCCTTGAGCGTGTAGACGCCGGCGCCGCCGACGCTCATGCCCGAGAGGCGGCTCCCGACGCGCTTGAGCTCGTCCGGGGAGCGGTCGCCGTCGAAGATGAGCGACGCCGGCGACATGACGAGCTTTTCCGGGCTGCCCTCGCCCTCGTCATCGTCGCCGAGGTCCGTCTCGGCCTCGTCCCACTGCCCGATGATGCCGCGCCCGCCTGCGCTCGAGACGAGCGCGCGCCCGTGGTAGTCGACCGTGTCGCCGAGGTCGACGGGCTTGAGCGGGTCGCGAGGGAGCCACAGCGTGCGTGCGAGCGGCTCGACCTCGGCCGGGTTGCGGTACCGCAGGTGCGAGACGGGTCGGTCGTCGCGCACGATGGGCGGGTGCGGCGTGACGAGGGCCCGGCTCGACGACTCGCCGTGCTCCTTGCCGTCGCACTTGCCGTCGCGCTCGTCGCCGACGACGTCGTGCTTCTCGCCGTCAGGCGCCTTGTCGGCCGAGACGGCCTGCACTGCGGCATAGTCGACTGCACGGACCTTCGGGTCGTCGGCGGCCTGCGACGCCTGAGCCGACATCGCGACCGACGTCATCTGCGGCGAGCCGTGCGCGCTCTCGTCGGTCGCCGAGCCGTCGACCGAGACGACCGGCTCGAGGATGTGCCGGCCCCAGTCGTCGGGCGCCGTGCTCGCCCTCGGGCGCTGCTTGACCCTCGCGCCGCCGAGCGAGGCGGCGCGGTCCGTCTGCGCTCGACGATGCGCGGCGAGCTTGGACGTAGGGCGAGGATAGAGGTGCGGGAGGGGGTCGGACGGGTGCAGGGCGAGGGAGGGGAGCGTGATGGTGGCGAACGTCTTGACGGTCGAGAAGGCCTCGGACAAGGCGCGCTTGCGCGAGCGCTCGACGCTGTTGCTGTCCTCGTCGGCGAGCGGAACCGAGAGCTCGGCGAGAGGGTCGCCCTCGCCGCAGATGGCGTCGATGCACGCCTCGTCGACCTCGTTCATGAGGTGGTCGAACCAGCGCGTGCCGAGGATCTTGACGGCGACGGCGATCGGGATCTGCGAGCTCGCTGCAGCATCAGCGTCGTGTTCGAGCGAGAGTGTTGCGTGGGGAGAAGAGGGACGCACGAGGGGGATGCAGGCGCCGCCGCAGGCGAACTCGCGCAGGACCCAGAAGAAGGCGACCATGATGAACGACGAGAGGATGCAGATGTCGAGCGAGTACCGCAAGATGCGCCGGTACCAGACTCGGCCGTTCATCTCGAAGTTGCGGCGGTAGTAGACGTGCGCAAACTGCGACTTGAGGACGATCGTCGAGAAGCCGAAGTAGAGCCACCCGATGGCGAGGACGAGCGGGTTCAGGACGGCTGCAGGTGCGACAGGGTCAGCTCGTGTGCGCTCGACGTACATAGTCTAGGTGGGCTCTAAAGGCGCTGAGCAGGGACGTACCGAAGATGAGGCAGATCGAGATGACGAAGAGGTGGTTAGGCAACCTGCAGACGGTGAGCTCGGCTCGGGTCAGCTCGGCGCGCCGCTTCCATCGTAGAGAGCGATGGGACGCACCAGGTCTGGGCGCCGAAGAACCTCGGGATGTTCTCGAGCGCGCGCTTGCGCGGGGCGACGTACTTGCGGATGGACGCGTGGTTGATCCAGGAGATGCCCAAGAGCGCCAGCTCGACGCCGGTCTGGACGCCGACTTGTAAAAGCAGGTACGACACGTAGAACGTGGCTGCTCGTGGAAAGGCGCCAGCGACGACGTCGAGTACGGAGGTGGGCGACGAGAAGGCGTTGAGCAAGGCGGTGAAGGCGGTCGTCCCGATCGTGAAGACGATCAAGAGATTTATGACGACGAACTTCCTGCGAGCGTGTGACCAGGTGCGAGTCAGAAAGAGCTCGAGAGGAAGTGAGAGGAGGAAGACGGGAGGGGAGAAAGAGAGGTTCGAGCGGTCGAGAGGCGGAGGGGGACGCACCAGTACGACGACTGCGTGAGGCGGGACCATTTCGACTCGGTGATGATGGTGCGACCGTGACGCTGGATGAGGCCGATGACCGTCGGCGTGTACATGTTGAGGAGCGCGATGAGGGCGGTCGGGAGCAGCGAGGTGACGATAGACTGGGCGACCGGGTTGGCGACGAGGAAGTCGGCGACTGCAGCGACCGGGCCGTCAGCTCGGCGCTGAGGACTGGTAGAGAGGGAGGGGACGCACGAGCAGGGACGTGGTCGCGCAGCGAGTTGAGAGAGAGAAGACCGATCAGAACCGAGATGGGGAGGACCTGCGCGTCGGCGTCGTCGAGCGTCAGCACGCACTCCTCTTCTCGAGCTTTAAGAGAAGAGAGAAGAGAGAGACGCACCCAGACGATCGTGATGGCCCAGATGAGCGCCTGGAGGAGCGTCCCCCGGAGCAAGTCGGACGACAAGGAAACGAGGGCGAGCCTTGGCCAATGCAGGTCGCGAAGCTCGGGCGCGACGGTAATCTTGCAGTCGAGCACCCTGCCGCGGTACAGGTCGCGGATCGGGCGCCACTTGAGGGCGGTCCGTGCGCGGCGGGCGTCGGCCGCGCGCTCGAACGTGACGAACGCGCTCGACGAGGCGTCGACCGACTCGGGGTGCGCGCGCTTGTCCTCGATGAGCGAGTAGAGGAGGTTGTGCTTGAGGAGGAAGTAGTCGATGGCGGGGACGGCGGCGGAAAAGTACCGCAGGCGGAACAGCGGCTGGAACCGGTCGAGGATCGAGGGGTGCTCGGCCTGGAGGTCGTGCAGCGCCTCCCACAGCGTCTCGGCGTCGTCGCCGGTCGTCGACGGCGGGAGGGCGGTGCGCGACGAGTCGAGGAACGGCGAGAGGCGCGCGAGGAGGACGTCGTCGCCCTCCCTCGCCTCGTGCTCGACGTCCTGCCGCCGCACGTGCTTCTTCCACCACGCCCGCTTGCGGCCCTTGGGCTTCTTGCCCGCCCGCAGCGCCTCGTCGCGCTCGACGCGCTCGCGCACCCACTGCATGACGGCGCGCGCGAGCTCGACGTGCGCCGTCTCGAGCTGGTGGAGCACCTCGCGGTACCGCGCAAAGTACAGCTGGTTGAGCTCGGTGTGACGCCGCACGAGGACGATCTCGACGATGGCGGCCGGGCCCGACGACGAGGGCGTCGAGTCGCCGCTGCGCTTGACCGGCGGGTACTCGTGCTTCTCGACCGGCGCCGGCGGCGAGTCGGTCGAGGTCGAGGTGGGGCCGGCGGCGGCGGCGGGTGCGGTAGGAGGCTCGTCGCGCAAGTACCGCTCAAAGTACTCGCGGAGGCTCTGCTCTGACCGGAGGAGGGGAGGGATGTTGCGCACGAGGCACGTGCGGTACCGCCAGCCGATCTCGCTGTCGGGGATCGACGGGTCGAGGTCGAGCGTCGGCGCCGGCGGGTACGACGCCCGAGTCTCGGCTGCGACGCCGGTCGTCGACAGCTGGTGGCGCTCGGCGTCGTCGCGGATGAGGCGGCGAAGCTCGTTGTGGCGGACCCGGAGCGCGCCGTGCCCGAGCCAGGCGAGGTTGGCGATCCACGACAGGAGGACGATCCAGACGGCGACGACGTGGATCGGGAGGAGGTGCAGGCCGCGAGTGCCCTGGACGAGGGCCGTGAGCGACGCGCGGTCGATGGCGTCGCGGTCGAACGACGACTTGGCGTAGAGGTAGTTGATCGACATGAGGATGGGGAACAGGGTCCAGGCGAGGCACGTCATCCAGACGAAGCACCCGCCGAGGAAGCGCACGTAGAGGGTCGCGTCGGCGCCGCAGTGCGTCTCGTACCACGCCTGCGGGAGCTTGTACGCCTCGACGGCCCAGGCGAGCGGGCGACCGTAGTTGGGCGTCTTGGGGCCTGCGACGTACGAGCGCGCCCGGTAGATGTAGCCTGCGGGCGAAGCAAGAGTCAGTGCGCGCTCTGGGCGGCGCAGGTGCTGCTCGAGGATGCTCTCGCCGGCTTGGGCGAAGCGCCTCGAGAGCCCTGTGCGAGAGAGGACGCTCGAGAGGAAAAGCATCGACGCACCCATTGCGTAGCCCTCTACTCCTCGGTCGCGCGTCGGCTCGCCCCTCTTGCGACGAGCATCCTCGTCCGGGTAGCGCCGGAGGCGACTGAGGGTCTCCTTGAAGAGGAGGCCGCCGATGATGAAGCAGCCGGCGGTGATGGCAGTGCTCTTGAGGCCGGTGAAGGTGCTCGCGAACGTCTTCTGGTCGAGGGTAGCCAGGTTGGGCGACGGGCGGAGCCTGGGTGGCTCGACGAGGACGGGGCGAGGTCGAGAGGGCCGGGGCGGCGAGTGGTGGGGCGGCGCGCTGCGGCGAGGTCGAGCAGTGCTGGTCGGAGAGGGAGTCGAGGCTGCTCGATCGACAGCAGGGCCGAGAGAGGGCGAGGACGAGGAGGGAGAGGGGAGAGGAGGAGGCTGGCTCAGAGCGGGACCTCGCTTGGCCTCTCACCCTGTCCCGCCAGCGCGCTAAGCCGGCTGTTGCGCACGCTGGTCGCACTCGCAGGCCTCTCTAACACCCCCGACACCCGACCAGCTCGCCATTCGCCCCTTCCCTCGCCCGCTCACCCCCTCGTCCTCCTCATCGGCCCCCGCTCGCTCAACTCCTCGGCGACGCGGCCAGCACTCGACGAGGACCGCTGCACCCACTGCTACGAGCTCGAGCTACACTGGTGCACGAGGGCGTGGCCTCTCCGTCCTCCTCGAGTGCCACCTCGCGCCCTTCGCCGGCTCCTGGGCTGAATGGCCGATCGAGGTCTCGATCCTCGACCACAACACCGGCTCGCTCTCGCTCCAAGGCAGCGTGCACCTGCTCTGCTACGAGCAGCTCGCTTTCGTGAGGGCGCTGCGGCGCGCATGCCGCACAAGGGCGCAGAGGAGCGGTGCAGCTCTTGCCTGCGCGGGCGGCGAGCCCTCGGCTCGCTCTGCCACCGCGCATGGGTACAGTCCTGCTCTGCTAGCCTGCGATGAACACACCGTGCTCTAGATGTGCTACACTTGCCTGCGCTTCGCTCGGCGGATCGCTGCGGCCGCCGGGCTCGAGCCGACCACCTTGCTCGGCCGGCGAGCCTTTCCTGTGCGACCTCGCCTTGCTCTGCACGCTTCGTCGGTCCGCGTCGAGCTCTGTCTGCGAATGCAGCTGTGTGCCCGCAGCGCCGCACATTGCCACAGGCGGGTGCGGTCCGGCTGGAGCGGGCGAAGCAGTGCGCCGGCTCCCCTCCTAGTCTCTCTTTGCGCAGCAAGCGAAAAGGCGGTACGAGGGGCTCTGCAATCGACTCGTGTAGCCGCTGGAACAGTCTGAGAACGTGCAGAGTGCGTGCGAGCGCCGCAGGAAATGATGAGTCGCGACGAGGCGAACGGCGGCCGGCCGAGCAAACGCTGCTCTGCCTCTCGCTCGAGCCAGCTTCTGAGCACCTAGCAGAGCAGAGCAGCACCCGAGTTCACCCCAACGCGCACCCCGAGCCGCTCCTGCAACTCGAGGCGGACCCCTCTCGTCGCTCCCGACCGACCCTCCTCCTCCTCGCGCTTCCAGCTCGGCAGCACCCTCGCCGACGCGTGCGACTGCAGCACGACGCGCCACCGAGTACACAAGACCAGCCTCGCACCAGCCCCGACGCGTCCAGCATGGTCAACGAGCTCGTCCCCGTCCCCGCTCCCCTCCCCGCCGACGCAACCTCTCCCCTCTCCACGGCCATGCACGCTCGCCCCGACGCGCTCGCCGTGCCAGCAGCCGCTCTCCTGGACCACGTCGCGCCCGGCGAGGACTCGCCCATGGTCGACGGCACCGGCACGACCGACGCGACCGTGCGCGTCGACAGCCCGGCGTCGAGCGCGGCCCAGAACGGCGCGCTGCAGCCGGCGTCCAGCGCAGAGGACGACATGCCTCCTGCCGCTCAGCCGCACAAGCCCAAGCCCGCGACCCCGCCGCGCACCTCGTCGCTCGGCACCCTGCCGTCGTCGTCCTCGTCGTCGCAACACACCATCACGTCCGCCATGGCGACCCTCTCGCAGGCCCGGTCGACCTCGCAGCAGCTCACGCAGACCGAGCTCGCCGACGACTCGCCCGACCCGCTCCGCATCGTCCCCTCGTCGTCGGCCGCCAGGTCATTGAGGACCCGCAGCCCGTCGGCTGGCCCGAGCCACAACCGCCTCCTCAGCTCGCCGACGCTCACACGCCCGCGGCACCGGTCCAAGACGCCCTCAGCCGCGCACGGCGCCGGCGAGAACCTCGGCCTGCCCTCGTCGTCGTCGTCGTCGACCGCTCGGCGCCGCAGCCGCGCCCCCTCGGCGCCGCTCTCGCTCGCCGGGGCCCGCGCGCGCGGCATCAGCGCCGTGCCCGAGGGCGACGCCCCCGACTCGGACGACGAGCTCGCGCTGGGCAGCGCGCCCGTCCACCGGCGCTCGTCGGGCGTGTCGACCGGCGGCCGGCGCGTGCAGACGCTCGCGTACGTCGAGATCCCGCCGGCGAAAGGGTCGGCGGGCATGCCGAGGACCGGCGGGGCGTCGTCTAGGGCGCAGCAGGGCAAGGGACCGGCGAGCGGCG
>Ga0308169_10001284_pt1 | contig 29934 bp, 23 predicted proteins | sample PhyBR1_2_FD_202139 | JGI IMG/M metagenome (GOLD analysis project Ga0308169, IMG submission 202139) | Phyllosphere microbial communities from UC Gill Tract Community Farm, Albany, California, United States - DLSLSB.R1 | ecosystem: Host-associated > Plants > Phyllosphere > Unclassified | place...
AGCTTCATGTCGTGCATCGTGCCCGACTTCTGGTACTCGGACCATGCCGAGCCCGTGATGTAGCCGCGCACGATGGCCTCGACGGGGAGGACAGTCGCCTTGCGGACGAGGATGGCGCGGCCGTCGAGCTGGTCGCGGTACTGCTGGACCTCGGCGGGCATGTCGTCGATCTTGCTCGTGATGACGTGGTTCGGGATGTGCTTGGTTTCCGGGGCCTTGGAGAGGAAGTCGAAGAAGAAGAGCGAGAGCTGCGTGAGGAGCTTGCCCTTGTTCGGGATGCCCTGCGCGACGAAGAGGAAGAGGTCAGCCGGGGCGGCAGCGGGAAGCACGACCTGGAGCACAGAGAGAGGAGACGCACGTTCTTCATGACTACGTCGAACGCAGAGACCCGGTCGGTCGCGACGAAGAGGAGGGCGTCGTCGACGTTGGGGATGGCATAGATGTCGCGGACCTTGCCCGTCGCGAGGAGCTTGAGGGTCGGGCAGTCGGTGGCGAGGAGTGCGGTGGCCATCTGCAGGAGCTCCGAGAGGGGTCAGCTTGCGTACTGAGCGGCTCGGTGAGCTGGTTGCGCCCGCCGACGCCAGCACCGCCTCCTTGACGAGGAGAGCGAGGTCGCGACGGCTGTCCGTAGCGATGCAGGTGCCTCCTCGGGGCTCTGGCAGAAAGCCGCTGGTCGGCCTTGCGGTGGGCGATCGCGCTGGAGGGAGCGGGTCGAGGCGAGGCGAGCTTCGAGATGAAGATGAGGAGGAGACGAGGGTTGAGAGAGGAGGGAGCGTCCGAGGGCTCCGGGCGGACGCTGTACGCGCTCTGATGGACGCCGTAGAGGGCATCGAGCTGCTCACCTTGTCGGTGTGGGCCGAGTGAGGAGCAGCAGGAGCGCGTCCGTCGTCCTCTCTGCTTGACTCTCGGCTCCACACTCGCTCACCCGCTGAGCAGTCCAGCTACCAGCTCCAGCAGCCTCGCACACCTCGCCTGTACAGCCTCGACCAAGCCAGCCCCGCCCGTCGAGCCGTCGCCGACCCGCACCTCGTCCCCCTCCTCGCCTCGTCGACCCTCCGACTCTCCTCTCCCCCACCACCCGCCAAGCTCGAGCCAGCACCCGCCATGGGACGCCATGGCCGCAACAACACCTCTCGCGCCGACTTCACTTACGCAGAGCGCGAGATGGCAAAGTCGGGCTCCAAGCGCGGTCGCCTCGGACGCGACTCGATGAAGGTGCGCCCTCCCCCTCGCTGCAGTCACCCAGTGCACCCGCAAGAGGACCAGCTGACCCCTCGACCTCTCGCCTGCAGGACTTTGACGCCTGCTCGCTCTGCCTGCGACACGCCCGCGACCCGCGCATCTGCCCCGACGGCCACGTCTTCTGCCAAGAGTGCATCCTCACCTCGCTCCTCGACCAGAAGAAGGACATCAAGCGCCAGCAGGTCCTCCTCGAGCGCATGCGCTCCGAGTCCGAGGCCGAGATGGCCACCGCGCGCGCCGCAGCCCGCGAGCGCGTCCTCAACGAGTTCGAGTCGGCCCAGTCGTCGCTAGGCAGCGGCTCCAGGTCCGGCGCCTCGGCCTCGTCGTCGTCTCTGGCCAAGGTCGGTGGTGCGACCAAGGCGGGCGAGGGCGGGCCGAGGGGCACCAAGCGCGTGTTCGAGCTCGACGAGGACGAGATCGAGCGGTTGACGCAGGAGAAGACGGACGAGGCCCTCAGCAAGACGGCGCAGGACATGGCCGAGGCGCGCAAGGCCAAGCTGCCCAACTTCTGGCTCGTGCGTCGTCCTCTTTCGCCCTCCTCCGTCGGTCGAGCCTGCCTCGCGACATCAGGCTGACCCTCCTCCACTTCGCCGCGCAGCCGTCCCTCACCCCTTCCGCCACGCCCGACGCCATCATCGACGTCAAGCTCCAGACGTTGTGCCACGCCGGCAAGCGGCCGCATCCGGTCAGCCTCAAGCAGCTCACGACGGTCAAGTTCACCGAGGACCCGGTCGAGAAGACGAGCTCCGGGTCGCCCGTCGTCCAGTGCCCGAGCTGCCGCAAGAGCATCACCAACAACGTCAAGGCGTTCGTGCTCAAGGCGTGCGGCGACGTCCTGTGGTGCGTCCCTGTCTCGCTCGTTCGCCTTCTCGAGGTCGACCTCGAGCTCGTTCATTTCGCCGCCGACGTCCTCGTCCTGACCCTTTCCTCTCTCCCTCTCTCGCCCTCTCCCCTCGATACAGCTCGACCTGCGTCGACACGCTGTGCAGCACCGACAAGCAGTGCGCCCACTGCGCCGCCAAGCTCGACAAGAAGGTGCCCTACATCCCGCTCGCGAGCGACGGGACCGGGTTTGCGTCGGGCGGCGGCGTCGAGGTGAGCCGGTACGACGTCAAGCTTGTGTAAAGGGAGCGTGCGAGGGTTGAGTGGGCGTGCAACGATGCCGTGGTAGCGACGTGCAGCGCAAACCGTGAGACGAGAGGTCCGAGAGCGCTTCTTGCGACGTCGCGCTCTTGCTCGCGCTTCTCGTGAGTCAGTCTCTCTTGTACAGGACATGTAGCTCTCGCTCGCGCTGCGCGCTCCCTTACTCTGGACCGAGCGCTCGAGCACACGCCGCCGTTTCCCCGCCTCGCCGAGTCTCATCAGCTCTGGCTCCTTCTCCTCGTCCTCGCTCGCCCTCTCGTTCTCGAGACGCGCCTGTCGCACCATGAGCCACCAGCAGAGCTCCTCGGCACCCGCCAACCCGCACCCCGCCGCCCGCGCACTCGCCCTCGCGCAGCAGCTCCCGCCCGACGTCGTCACCCTCATCGCCCACTTCGCCTCGACCGACAACGACGTGCTCCGGTACGAGACCGATGCCGACCTCCGACGAGGCGCAACAAGCTTCGCGCAGGTCTGCAGAGCCTGGCGCGCGGCGGGCACGGCGGCCTTTTGGCGCCAGATCGTCGTGAGCCGATTCTGGCCGAGGCTGCGGGCTCAGCTCCTCTTGCAGAGCTGGGTCCTCGCCTACGTTCGCTCGGTCGTCCTCCCCTTCCCGTACGGCTGGGAAGAGTCCCGGGTGTCCGACGCCGCCATCCTCGCCGCCTGTCCCCTCCTCACCCGCCTCGAGATCTGCGGTTACTACGGCGCGCCGGGCCCGCTCCTGCGGCATCTCCAAGAAGGCTTCAACCTCGCCAAGATCGACACCGTCGTCGTCAACTGGCCGCTGTTCGACCGGGCCGGCGGCGCGGGTGGCGGCGCGGGTCGTCCAGGAGCTCCCCTGTCCCCCCTCGTCCTCTTCCCCTTCCTCCGCTCGTGCACCAATCTGCAATCGTTCCACTACCAGGGCTGGGCCGAGCTCGTCTCGTCCCCGTCAGAGGCGTTGAACGAGCGGCGCATCAGGTTGCGCAGCTTGCGCCTCGACATCTCGAACTCGGCGACGAGCCCGCACGAGTCGCACGCGCACCGCAGCCGTATGCGCTTCCTCCTCAACTTCGACCTGTCGCGCCTCGTCAAGTTCCGCGCCATGATGCATCTCGGACGCGCCGAGTCGTGGGACGCCATCGGCCGCATGGTCAACGTCGAGGTCCTGTCGCTCCTCGACGACTTCAAGCTCGAGCAAGGCGGTTTCGAGGAGCTCATCGAGCACTTACCGCGCCTGCGCCGCTTGCGCCGCTTCGAGCTCTTCATCGACAACTACGAGTACCCGGCATCGCCAAGCTCGGCCTCGCACGAACAGCTGCAGCGCCTCCTCGACGCGATTCCGCCGTCGGTCACGCACATCCTCCTCCAGGTGCCCATCCCCGAGTCGATGGCCGGCGACTTCTTCGCCCAGAGAGTGCGGGACGGTCAGCTCAGGAGGATGACCGTCATCACGTTCGACCCTCTCGAGCTCGCGCCGACACTGTCCAGCTCGGCGTACAAGCACCCGGACGACGACTGGTTCCCCATGGACGACGACGACGTTCCGTACTACTCTTAGTCGAGGTGCGTCCCGTTCTCCTGCTCCTCGCCGCTCCTTTACCCTCCGAGCTCACCCAGCACCCGCTCGCGCGCAGCAAAAGCCGGCCGTCGTGGTGCGCCGGTCGTGGTGTGCCGGTTGAGGAGCGAGGCGAGGGATAAGTAGCTTGCGTGCAACGTCAACTTTGAGCTCTCGAGCTGCTTTCGAGTCGGCTGTGCGAGATGCGCCGAGCGCGAGTGCGAGGTCCGACTGCTTCGAGGGGGGAAGCTGCGGCGCTTTCTCCTGGGACGACTGGCCTTCTCTCGCTCCAGCACTTCAGCAGCATCGTCGAGGAGCGCTAGAGAGGACATCTGTGCGAGCTCGCGCATAGAGAGGGGCCTTAGCATGAGCGAGCCGGCTCGAGCCGTGCAGCGCGAGGTCGGGCCCGCTGGAGCTGACAGGTCTTGCGGGCAGGCTTCGACAAATCGGGCTTTCGTGCTCTTCACGACGCAAGAAGCGAAAGCCCCAGCGAGAGGTCCGCGACGAGAAAGCAGCGTCGAGCTCGAGGCGGTCCGAGCGCCTCGAGCAGGACGGCAAGCACTGCAGTGCTCGCTCGTCCCGCTCGTCTCACTCGTCACGGCTGCTGTCCTGAGCAGCTCAGCCTAGCGTCAACGTTCTCCTTCGACGCTGTGCGCACATCGGTTGGAAGATGCAGCGAGAGCGGTGCGAGGCGAGCTCCGACGGCTGCCTTGGCCTTCTCAACTCGCTGTCGACGCGCTCGGTACTTTTCCGCTCGGCTCGTCGCGACGGCAGCACCTTCAGGTCCAGCGCATGGGGGAGAGGCAGCGTCGCGCCCAACTCTGGCGGGTCAAGAAGCAAGCGAAGGGGGTCGGGGCGCAAATGCTGAGTGACGACTAGGCCCTAGCTATATGTACGCAAGCTCAATCCGGCGAAGTAAGCAAGGCCCGGTTAGCTCAGTCGGCAGAGCACCAGACTCTTAATCTGGTGGTCGTGGGTTCGAGCCCCACATTGGGCGACGCTCTCTTTTTGCCTCCAACTCATGCAGACCCAACCAGCGCTTGCAGATCCCTTCTTTTTGGCTCTCGTGCGTCGAGGAGGCAAGCGACGACGACAGGGGGGCGCGCGGGCCGCTGCGCCGAGGTCGAAGCCCCCGCCCGGCGCCACACATTCTCGCTCGAGCCTTGCTCACGCTGTCCAGCACGACGTCGACGACGAAAACGCTGCATGCGAGATCTGCTCAAATTGCGAGTGACTACAGATGACTACGAGGCAGAGAGAGCGGAGGGAGAGGCAAAGAGGCTCGAGCGGGGAGGGGGATGAGGCGAACGCGCGGTTCCTTCACTGCGAGACGAGCTGCACAAGCTGCTTGACGTTGACGACGACCGAGCCTGCATGCGAGGAAGAGCGTCAGCCTTAGTCGCAGTGAGCAGGGAGCCGAGGAAGAGGCGGAGGACGCACCGCCGCCGGGCATGGCCACCATCCACTCGTCGCCGTCGGGGAAGCCGGCCTTGCCGCGCTGTCCTCGGTGCTGACCGCCGATGACTGCGGGCGAGTGAAGCCGAGTCAGCAGGAGCGAGGACCAAGAGAGGCACAGGCTCGAGAGAGAGGACGCACCGAGCACAGGGTCGTCCTTGTCGTACGGCGGCATCGGCTCGACGTCGGCGGTCGGGTAGCCCTCGACCTTCTCGCCGTTCGAGTCGAGCGTGAAGCTGCACGTCGTAGCCGCCGTCTCGGTGACGATACCTGCGCGAAGGAGAGAGGAGCCGAGTCAGCGAAAGCTGTCGACGAGCAGGCGCACGGAGAAAGGGGACGAGAGACGCACCGTACTGCCCGACGAGACGGTCGCCCTGGTACGCGCTGCTCTTGCAGATGATCCTGACGCCCTCGATGACCCACTCGCTCGGCGGCGGCACGGCGGCGACGCTCGCCTGGCGCTCCTCGGGCGGCTCGGCCGCCGACGTCGCCGCGCCGGCGTACGGCGTCTGGTACGGGTACGCGCCGCCGGCGGGCGTCTGCGCCGATGCACCGTACGCTCCAGGACCGCCGGGCGTCGGGCCGCTCGGGTAAGCGGCGGGCGTCGGCGCGCCGGCGAAGACGCCCGGGGTCGGCGCGCCCAGGTACGCTCCTGGCGTCGGCGCACCCGCTGCAGGCGTCGGCGCACCGGCGTACTCGCCGCCGCGAGGAGCGGCAGGCGTCGGCGCGCTCGCAGGGCCCGAGGCGGCCCACTCGTCGTCGTCCCAGCCACCTGCGCCGCTCCCGCTCGCCGCCGGCGTCGGCGCAGCGTTCGCTGCCGGCGTGGGTGCGCTCGCCGCGCTGTAGCCGTTCTTGGCGCCGTACGCCGGCGTGCGCCCGCCGCTCGCGCCGTACGGCGTCCTGCCGCCCGCCGCCGCCGCAGCACGACGAGGGTCGGGCGTCTTGCCGCCGTCGCCGCCGAGACCCGGCTGGCCGTACGGCGTGCGGGACGAAGGGTTGAAGGCGTTGGCGCCGGAGGGAGCGAAAGAGGGAGCGGGCGGGGCCTGGGTGGGACCGTTGTAGTAGGGCGTGCGCGAGCTGCCGCCGGCGGCGAGTGCGGCGCGGTCGGGGTGGACGAAGCCGGCGCCGCCGCCGACGCCGGGAGGCGGCGCACCTCCTGCGCCTCCTGCGCCCTGGTACGCAGGCGTGCGGCCGCCGCCGTAGCCAGGCGTGCGGCCCGAGGGGTCGAACGCACCGCCGGCGGCGCCGGGGTAGGCGGGCGTGCGGCCGGACGGGTCGAAGGCGCCGCCGCGAGCGCCGTACGCCGGCGTCGCGCCTCCTGCGTGCGGCGTCGCGCCGCCGAAGACAGGCGCAGGCGTCCTGCCGCCCGAGAAGTTGGGCGCCGGCGTGCGCCCGCCGCCGTACATGCCCGTCCCGCCGCCGCCGCCGAGCGCGCCGCCGTACACGGTCGCGCCGCCGTACCCTGCGCCGCCGGGAGGGCCCATCGGGCCGCCGTAGCCGCCGGGAGGAGCGCCGTACCCGCCGCCGCCGCCGGGAGCCATGCCCGGACCCTGCGAGAAGGTCGACCCGGCGCGCTCGAACCCGTTGCGGCCGCCGTAGCCCGAGCCGCCGCGCGCGCCGGGAGGACCGTCGCCGCGACGCTCCTGGAGCTCGACGAGGGTGCCGTCGGGCATCTGCTCCTTGAGCTTGGCGAGCTCGACCGTAATGACCTTGTTGTTCGAGTGGAGCTCGACGCGCGCGAGCTGGCCGGTGACGTCCTTGATCATGCCCGTGTTGCCCTTGTACGTGCCGCGCGTGACGGCGACGCGGCGGTTGATGCGCTGGTCGGGGCGGAAGCTGGTGCCCGTCTGGACCTGCGGCTGGGGCATGCCGCCGGCCATGGCCGGGTTCATGCCCATGCCGACCTTGGGCTTGTTGGGCCGAGGCGCCGTCGACTCGAGGTTGCGGGCGTACGAGACGAAGACGCCGCCGTGCTCGAGCGCGTCGCGCGTGTGGAGGAAGACGAAGAGCGAGCGGTAGACGTGCAGGACCTTGCCGCGGCGCTCGACGAGACCGTTCTGCAAGGCGAGGAAGAGCAGCGTCAGCAACGAACGAGAGCGAGAGAAAGGCAGAAGGAGGGAGGAAGAGCGAGGGAGAGAGAGAGAGAGAGAGAGAGGGGGACGCAGGAAGGAGGAGGGAAAGAGGAAGTGGACGCACGGGCCGCGATTCCTTCATCGTCTCGCCGAGCTTGATGTCGAAGCCGTCCTTGTCGGTCGCGACGGCGAACCGGTCGATGATCTTCTGGCTGATCTGGCTCGGGCGCAGGGCGCGCACCGTGCCCGTCTGGTCGAGGATGCGGAACTGGTCGCGCTCCATCTTGATGATGACGCCGGCCGTCTGCGGGTCGAGCTGGACGAGGTCGTGCAGCTCGTAGCCGGCGATGACGTTGACGCCGGCGCCGACCTCGGCCGCCTCGCGCACGTCCTTGGCGAAGACGCTCACCTCGGTCGAGCTCAGGTCCGACAGGAACGTGACGACGTCGCCCTCGACCTTGACGACGAGGCCCGTCTCGTCGGCGTTGGCGCCCTGCATGACCTTGACATGGTCGCCGGCCGAGAAGCGCTTGCGCACGCTGCGCGCCGGCACCTCGATCTTGGTCGAGCCGAGGTCAAGGTCGGTGTGAGGCGCGACGAGGACGACCTCGTTGACGATCGACTCGACCGTGCCGTACACGCCCTTCTGGTCGCCCTCGAAGATGTCGACGTGGTCGCCCGGCTCGAGGATCGACTTGGAGACCTTGCGCGTCGCCTCGGCGATCTGGGCCAGGTCGAGCGAGCCGTCGGCGCCGCCCGCGCCGTCGCCCTGGAAGCGCGTGAGCTCGTCGATCGACGGGTGCACGTCCTCGGTCGTGAGGGCCGAGATGCGGACGTCCTTCTCGCAGAAGCCGTCGACGTACTCGTCGTTCTTGAACGAGTAGATGTTGCCGCGCTTCGAGACCTCGCGGCCGTACGCCTTGCTGACCTCCTCGGGGTTGAACAGGCGCTGCGGCGGGCGGAACGCGATCGGGACCGACGCGCCCTTGCGGCGCTTCTTGCCGTCGGCGCCGACCTGACCGCCCTCGTCCTTGGGCGTCAGGTCGACGCGCGGGATGAACTTGACGGCGACGACGTCGCCGTTCTCGGACGGCGCGATGACCTGGGCGAGGTCGCCGGCGTACTTGCCGCGCTTGAAGCGGACCCAGCCGCCGGGCTCGAGGTCGACGCGCTTCTGCTTGGTGCGCAGGAGGTCGGGCATCTCCTCGAGGTCGACGAGGAAGATGCCGTTGGGCCCGTTGGCGTACAGGCCGACGAGGCCCTGGATGGCGCTGCGCACGTGCCCCTCGGAGCGCGCCTCGACGTAGATGTAGCCCTTGAGCGAGTCGCGCTGGAACGCCGAGATGATCTCCATCGGCTGGCCGTTGTCGGCCATGGCCATGGCGACCGCCTTGCGCGAGATCGACAGGATGAGGTCGCGCTCGCGACCGATCTGCGAGCGAGTGAGCGAACGAGTCAGCCTCAGCCACGAGAAAGAAGGCGAAGCGAGGAGGAGGACGAGGACGCACCTTGCACTTGACGCCAAAGATGCTCGGGTCGTTGACGCTCGGCATGAGGAGGGCCTTGGGCGCGAAGCCCTCGGTCGTCTCGGCCGTGTACCGCGAGCGCTTGTACCGGGCGTCGAGCTCCTCGGCCTTGGCCCTCGCCTCGCGGTCGCGCGCGGCCATCTCGCGACGGTCGAGCCGACGGTGCGCCGCGTCGCCGTCCTCGTCGCCGAAGTCGCCCTCGGGCTCGTCCTCGCCGCCGGTGGCGAGAGCCGCACGAGCACGGTCGCCGTCGCGAGGAGCGCGGTCGACGATGAAGTTGTCTGCGCGCACGAGCAAGAGTCAGCTCGTGCTGCGCCGGGAGCGGTCGAGGAAGAGCGAGAGACACGCACCGACAGCTTGGAAGCCCTCTTCTCCCTCCTCTTCCTCCTCGTCCTCGTCCTCGTCGACGTCGGCCTCGATGTCGAGGAACTGGTTGCCGCCGCGACGCCGTCTCTGCTCGGGGAGGAGGGGCGCCGTCAGTGATGGCTCCTGTAGGTGCGTGAGAGTTGCAGGGAGGGACGCACCCGCTTCTTGCGAGGCCGGTCCTCGTCCTCGTCCTCGTCGTCCTGCGGGGAGGGTGGGGAGGAGAGGGACCAGGGTCAGCAGGCGGACTGGCTCGGTCAGGAGCCTGGCAGTGAGATCCACGCACCTCGTCGTCGTCCTCATCGTCGTCGTCTGCCTCGCCCTGGGCGCCCTTGTCCTTGTTGAGCGCCGAGTCGTCGTCCTCCTCGTCGAGGTCCTCCTCCGGGTCGTTGCCCGTGTCCTCGGGCTGGTCGTCCGAGGGCTGGCCCTCGTCGTCCTTGACGTCGTTCTCCTCGGCGTGCTGCTCGAGGCTCGAGAGGGTGCGAGGGAGCGCGCCGTCGTTGTCGTCGGCGGTGTGCGACGGGACGAGGCCCGCGGGGACGGGCGAGCCGTCGTCGAGGCCCTGGTTGGCTTGTGGAGAGGCCGACATGGTGCCGAGGGGGCTCGCGAGCCGTGCAAGCGCGAGGGCTGGAGCGGTAGAGGGCGAGACGAGGTCGAGGGCGGGCGGGGGAGAGATGAGGAGCGCGCGATTACAAAACTCGGAATACTCAATACAAAGTGGCGGCTATTCAGCCCGCTCTGGCTCTCGGCAGCCCTCTTTCGCCGTATCTAGCTGGGTGGGCCTGTAGTGTATCTTCTCGAGAGCATGTAGGCAGCTGGACGAGCCCGTACGAGCTCGACGAGAGGCCCAAGCCGAGTCGTCGCCTCGCTCGCCTCGCGCGCCGACCAGCTCGCCGCGCTTTGCCCTCTGGACCTTCCCGCTCATCCGACAAGACCCCAACGTGAGGCTCTCTCCTGCCTCTCAAGCCCAGCTCGGCACACCCAGCACCACCCTCGTCCTCGTCCCGCCCTCCTGCGTTCCCTCGCCCGCTCGTCGTCGGCCCGGCAAAAATCGCCCTCGCGCACCTCGTCGCACCGGCCTTGGGCGGGCTCGTGACGGCAGGCAGGACGATGCAGAGTGTGCATGCAGGCGAGCGGGACATGTGCGGGATCAGGGCGAGGGCTGGGCCGTGCGGTGGACGTCGTGCCGCTGGAGCTGGGACCGTCGGCCGACGAGCACCAAGTCCCCCTCTCTCGAGCACGTCGAGCTGACTCTCTTGCACCATCCCTCTCGTCGCAGCTCGTACAATGGCCCGTGGACAGAAGACCAACGCTGAGCGCAAGACCCGCTCGGCCCTCACGGACGTCGTCGCCCGCGAGTACACCATCCACCTCCACACCAAGGTCCACGGCCAGGGCTTCAAGCACGTGGGTTGATCCTCCTCCTCGTCCTCGTCATCCACCACCTCGCCGCCATCGCACCGGCCACTCCCCCCACCCACCCACCCTGCACCCGCGGCCCTCGTGGCCGTTGTGGTTGTTCCGCGCTCTCACGAGTTGCGAGATGTCGCTGTTCAAGCAGCTGACGGTACCCCCCCTCTTCTTTGTTCCCTCGTCATCTAGCGCGCCCCCTCGGCGGTCAAGGCCGTCCGCATCTTTGCGCAGAAGGCCATGGGCACCAAGAAGGTCCTCCTCGAGCCGTCGGTCAACGAGGCCATCTGGGGCAAGGGCATCAAGAACGTGCCCCACCGCCTCCGCGTCCGCCTTCACCGCAAGCGCAACGACAACGAGGACGCGCCCGCCGACGAGAAGCTCTACACCCAGGTCTCGGTCGTCCCGACCACCGACTTCAAGGTGCGCCGCCCTCCTCTCTCTCTCCCTCTCTCGCTGTCTCACCGGTCGCTGACTCTCTTCCTCCATGCTCGCAGGGCCTCAACACCACCGTCGTCGACGCCGAGGAGTAAACTCGCTCGCCTCGAGCAAGTTGGTTCCCACCCCTCGGCCTCGGGTCGTGCGCGTTCGCGAGCGGGGTCTCGCAGGGTCTTCTCGTCTTCCTCCTCGTGTTGTACATCGGCAGAGAGGGGACTCGACTGTCTGCGGTCGCTCGAATGCATGCGGTTCTTGTCGCCCACTCTCGTGCTGCGTGGAGAGCGAGAGAGCGAGCTGGTCGAGGAAAGGTCCGAGCGTGCTTCGACTCGAGCGTGCGTGAGCGGCGGGTCACTCAGCTGCTGTGCGACGATGAGCTTGATGTGCGTCTCGTGCGAGCTGGTTCGTGCACTCGAAGCGCGCCAAGAGAGCTGCGGCGGTCGAGGAGCGAGAGCACGAGCAAGTCCGAGCGGTCCGAGCCAGCTCTCTCGCGCCTTGCTCCGAAGCTCGCCAGGTGGGGCCCTTTCGCACGCTCGACAGCGCCTCGTCGACAGCTTGAACGCTTTCAGGTCGCTCTCGCTGCTCTCGGGACGTCCGCCGACGCACCTCGAGCTCGTTCCTCTCGCTCTCGCTCTCTCCTCTCGCTCTCGCTCTCTCCCTCCACCGGCGCACCCTCGCGAGAACCGAGAGCCCGACGATGCGCGAGCGACGTCCTCGAGAGACGACTGCTGATCATCGACATCGCGGCGAGGGAGAAAGGCAAGAGCGAGCGGCGCAGGGAAGAGGTGAGGTGTGAGCGGGTCGGGTCGGCAGGGAAAGAACCGTCGTCGTTGACATGCACACGCTACTCGAGGAGACCTGAAACCGCTGGATGGGCGAGTTTAGACTGCGCGCAGGATATAGAGTCAGTCGAGCGGCTCAAGAGGGCGAGGTAGGCGGAGAGGCGAGGAGAGACGGACCGTTCGAGGGGTAGAGCATCTGTGTGGGGGCAAGTGGGGGTCAGCGAGCGGCTCCTGAGTCTGTAGAGCTTGAGAAACGGGACGCACGATGCGAGCCGAGTGGCCGAACGACTTGGGCGGGAGGTTGCGGCGGAACTGGGCGCGGACGACGCCCGACTTGCCGTGAGCGCGGGTGACCTTGCCCCAGATGATGCGGACCTTCGAGCCGTCGATCGCCTTCTCGGCGGTGTAGACGTAGGCGATGCGCTGCGAGAGTCGGGGCAAAGTGGGAGGTCAGCGCGACGTCCGAGAAGCGGGACCTGTGCACCACCGCTCGCGCCCGTCCTGCTCGCCCACCGTCACTCTGCACGTCCGCTAGGCCGCCAACACCATCTCTGCCATCTTCTGCGCCCCGGACACCCAGCCAAAGAAGCGCAGCCCCGCAGCGCGCGCGCCTGCCGACCTGCCCTTCCGGCAACCTCTCCCTCCGGTGCCTCGTCCCACACTCGTGCTGCCGCCTCCCTTGCGGGCGGGTCGAGTCCGCGCGAAGCGCGTGAAGGTCTGGGACCGGCCGATAGGCCGGCGGGCGGCCTGTAGCGAGCTGTACGCACCTTGCCGAGGTACCACGCCGCCTCGGCGGCCGTAGCGACGCCCTCGATCTGCACCAGGTTCGTGCCGGTGCGCACGTTACGCTTACCACGCTGCTGTCCGAGCACGCGGGCGCGGGAGTACAGGCCTGGCGAGAGGGGACGACGAGGACGACGACGAAGGGTTTTGGCGAGGAGGCGGGCGGTAGGCGGACGGCGGGGCGGCGGGGAGAGCTGTGGGTCAGCTTGGGTCATGCCAGAGGTGTGTAGGACCACGCACGAGTCGACGGCATGGCTGATCTGTAGGAGCGAGATCGAACAGGGAGCAAGAGAGGAAGCGCGCGAAGTCTTCGCCGGCGGTGGACGAGCGACCCAGCGTCGCCCTCGCCTCGCCTCCCCGCTCAGCCTGATGCACTTGAAGCGAGCTGCAGCACTGCGCAGAGCACCATAGAGCCGTCCTGTCCAAGCAGCTGGAGCGCAGGCGGTGTGCTCGCTCCTCGCCCCGCACCCTCCGACCTCGCTCGACCAGCTGCACCGCCTACCACGCGCACCCGACCCGCCAGGCCGTCCAAAGTAGCAGCACTACAGCTCAGTTGAGCTGTGCGGCCCTCTCGCGCCAGCGCCCAGCTCGAGCTCGCCGCGGTCCACGGACACTCCGGTCCCCTCGGTCCGTCCTCCAGCTCGTCGCTCGGCACCACCTGCGCCCCTCTGCTTCCCTCCATGCTCGCTCAGAAGCGCAGGCGACCCGCCCCACCACCGCTCGCTCAGCTCCACTCGCTCGAATGGCGCCGACACCCCGCCCTGAGCCCCATCAGCTCGTCCTCCTCGCCCTCAACCAGCACCGCCTCCGACTCGAGCCGACCTCTGCAGCATCGACCAGGAGCACGAGCAGCAGCAGCAATCGCTCGGGCAGCGGCACCGAGGCGAGGGTGGACGAGCGGTGGAAGCGGCGCCGACGGCGGTCGCACCGCAAGCACGTCTCGCCAGTCCTTGTCGCCTCGCTCGCCGTACTCGTCCTCCTTGCGCTCGCCTGCATCGCATACCTGTCGCTGCAGTCGGGCGAGGAGTCGGCGGCGAGCGCGGCGGGCGGGTCGTCGGCTCGCTCGACTGGGACGGCACCTCGGTCGTCCTCCTCCTCTTCCAGCGCCCGAGGTCCCGCCGGCGCCGCTTCGAGCACGTCGACAGCTCGTCCTCGATCGAGTGAGACGGTCGCGCGCTCAAAGGACACGGCGTGGCTCCCGGTCGACAAAGTGCGCGGCGTCAACTTGGGCAGCCTCTTCGTCTTCGAGCCTGTGTGTCACGCTTCCTCCCTCCTCCTGTCGCTCCGAGGTGATGGTCAGCTGACGTACGAGTTCACAGTGGATGGCGCCGACAAGCTGGGCTCTTGTGCGTCCCTCTTTCGCCTTGTCGTCCGACCGTCGAGACGACGCTCAAGCCCCTCTCGCTCGCACAGCTCGGCTGCTCGTCGTTCGACTCGGAATGGCCCTGCATCGAGGGGCTCGGCGCCGACATCCTCCAGAGCAGGTTCGAGGCGCACTGGGCCTCCTTCTACAACGAGACGGACTTTGTCGAGATGGCGAGGTTCGGGCTCAACACGGTGCGGATCCCGCTCGGCTGTGCGTCCCGCTCCCTCTTTTCTGCCTCTCGTCTCACTTCGACGTACTGACGGAATGATTCGCTCGCAGACTGGACGGTCGACTCGCTCATCGCCGACGGCGAGCACTTTCTCGCCGGCTCGTTCAAGTACCTTCGCCGTGTCGCAGGATGGGCCAAAGCTGCAGGTGTGCTCTCTCTCTCCTTCACCTCGAAGCACGTAGAGCTTCGCTGATGACGCGCACGCAGGCTTGTACATCATCCTCGACCTGCACGGCGCGCCGGGCAGCCAGACCGCCGACGAGAGCTTCACGGGCCACAGTGCGTTCCTCTCTCGCCCTCGCCCGGTCCAGCTGCGCACGCCCCGACGCTCCTCATCGCACGCAGAAATCGACTCGGCGGGGTTCTTCACGAGCGCCAACTACGAGCGTGCGTACGAGTGCCTCAAGAACTGGACGACGACGGCGCACACGGACGAGGCCTTCTCAAACGGTGCGCGCCGACATCCCTTTTCGCTCGACGTCCTCGGTCGTCTCTCTGAGCCGCTCCTGACTCTCGTTTACCCTGCAGTCGTCGCCATCCACGTCGTCAACGAGCCGCTCAAGGACACCTCGACCGGTCCGTTCCCCTCTTCCTCTTCTTCTTCCTCGACCTCGTCGCACAAAACCCTGACCGACTTCTGCAGATCTCATCTCGACCTACTATCCTGGTGCGCAAAAGGCTGTGCGCGACGCCGAGGCTGCGCTCAACGTGCGTCGAGCCGCTTCACCTCACCGGCCCTCGAGCTTCGGCTCGTCCCGCTGACGCTACCTCTCGCAGATCTCGTGCGGCGGGTCAGGGCCGAGAGAGTGTCTGTCACTGCAGTGTGCGTCGTTGAGCTCGCTCTCACTGCGCGATCGGGCCGAGCTGACGCCGTTCGCCTCGTGCAGTCATGGCAACGGTGCGTCCTCGTCAGCTCGACCTCTCGCTGACCGAGTCCTCTCCTCCTCTCCTCCTCTCCTCCTCTCCTCCTCTCCTCCTCTCCTCCTCTCCTCCTCTCCTCCTCTCCTCCTCTCCTCCTCTCCTCCTCTCCTCCTGCTGACTCTCTCTACGCAGAGCTGGGGCGCGGGCGACCCGACGACCTCGATCAACAACTCGGACCGCATCTCGTTCGACGACCACAACTGTGCGCGTCTCGCTCCCTCGCCCTCTCGTCCTCGCTGACTCGAGCATTCTTCGAGCAGATGCGCAGTGGATCATCGACGACGCCGACCGCACGCGCGAGGGCTACCTGCGCTACCTGTGCACCAACACTCGCTCGACGAGCATGGCGCCTGTCGTCGTCGGCGAGTGGAGCCTCTCTACGATCGGCGGGTACGTCCTCTCCTTTCTCCTTCCTCTCGATCGTCTCTCCAAGAGCTCGATGCTGATGTGGTGCTTCTGCAGCGGCGAGCTCGACCCAGCGAGCGACGGCGCGGCCGACTTTTTCCGCCGGTTCGCGGCTGCGCAGATTTGGGCCGCCGAGCAGGGCGCGTGCGTCTTAATCTCTCTCGTCGTCTCTCTCTCTCGCACTCGCTCGGCTGTCGTGCTCGTCTCAGCGCTGCGTGAGCTGACCCGCGGTCTGTGCGCAGCGGACAAATCTTCTGGTCGTGGAAGAACGAGCTCGGCTCTGCGCAGTGGGGCTACCAGGTGCGTCTCTCTCTGTCTCGTCCTCCTCGTCGTGCAGGCGTCCCCCTCGGCTCAAGCTCGCAGCGCTCACTCTCGTCGTCCTGTGCCCGCAGGAAGCCGTCGCCGCGGGCTTCATACCCGAGGACCTGTCGACGCTCGACGAGCACGTCTGCGATGCATACATTTCGGCGTGAGCCTCTCCTGCGAAAGCACGGGTGGGAGCGAGCGCGAGAGTGAGGGAGCGAGAGCTAGAGCCAAAGCGAGAGCGGAAGCGAGAGCGAGAGCGAGGACGAGAGCTGAAGTCAACCCTGTCCTCGAAGAGCGAGTCCTGCTCGACGCTCTGACCTCTCGAGACGCGCTGAAGCCCGCTTCGAGGCTTCTCCCTCTACTGCATTGCATGATCTTGTTCTTACAGCTTGCGCTCGTCGAGAGGTCCGTGCGAGGCTCGCTCGGCGCGGCGCGACTCGGCGCCACCCTCGAGCAGGCGGCTCGCGACGTCCATCGAGGGCTCTATAGGCCAGGAGAGAGCACAACTGCGAGCTAGAACGAGAGCGAGCCCAAGCCCGCAAGCCGGCGAGCGCGCGAGAGCCGGGCATTACAAAGTATCATTAGCACGGGCTTGTAATGCCGCGTCGTTCGAACCCGACTCCGGGTCGCGCAACAGCCGAAACCCGTTCAAACGGTGCGAGTCAAGCCCAGGTTTCCTGATCCGATTAGCTTTCCTCGACCGCGCGCCGACGACGACTGCGCCTCCCACAGACCTCCGCGCTGCTCGCCCCGCTCAGGGCGCACTCGACGAGTCCCAGAGCAGCGGCACGAGGAGTAAGGAGCCGGCAGGAAGAGCGCTCGCTCACCCCCTCTCGACCCGACTTGAGAAGGCAGGAGAACCGGTCCAGCTCGCGCTCTACAGGACTAACAGGGTCAGGAGAAGCGCTCGATTGCACCGCAGCGACGTCCTCGTTCGATCCCGCGCGCGCAGAAGGCCGTAACCACGCTGGATCAAGAGATAGCAGTTGAGAGAGGGTGCGCAGTCTCCCCCTGTTTTTAAAAGGTGGCCGGGCGCACGGTCACGCCACAGGGGCGCTGTCCGTGCGAGCGACACACCAGAGTGCACCCGCTGCCCGCAGGGGCACGTGAGGGCAGGCGCGGCCTCGTAGAGACCCGTCCGCGACGGCTCGGCTCGCGCAGCCGCCGGGACGAGTAGGGACGGCGAGACGGACATCTTTCGGCAGCCTGGGCCCGACAGCTTTCTCGAGAGACACGATGCGCATCGAACGGTGCCGGCGAGAGGCAGCCAGCGAGCGAGAGGCCGAGCTTTCGAGACGCGAACGGAAGAGGGTGCCATCGAGGGCTCGACTGACCTGCGCACACGGTGAAGGAGGTCAGCGCGCAGTTCCCATACGCGCAGCAGTGCATGTTCGAGCCTATGGCACAAGTAGAGAGAGCAGGAGGGACGTACAAGGACCGAGACGAGCCGCTCGAGGTGGACCGCCAGCTCGTGCACCGCCCGACCCGCCCGTCCGGCCGCTCTGCGAGATCGATCTGCACGCGAGGGGCTCGAGTAAGCTCATCGTCGCGTACCAGAGGCGTCTTGAGGCGCTGGCCTGTGCGAGGCGAGGATGGAGAGGTCGCCAAGGGGAGGAGGTGGGGCGGACGAGGACGCACCTGCTCTCCCGCTGCAGTGGAGTACGCCCGCCCTGCTCCGAGCGCGTCTTGTACCTTCTTGGACCTCGACGAAAGCCGTGCACCAGTCCGCGAGGCGCCGTCGGTGTCGAGAGAGGTCGGTCGACGAGGCTCGCTGATGAGGACGCGCCGACGTGGCTCTGGGCCGTGGGCGAGGGCGGATGGTGGTGCAGGCGGAGCACACATGCACTGGCGAGTGGTGCAGGTCGCCAGGCGGGGCCCAAGACGAGTGCCCAGTCGTGAGGGCGAGTGGACGAGGAGCGAGGAGCAGCACAAGCCGGGCGGCTTGACTTTCTGTAATCGGCATTAGCTTTGCTCGCCTAATCAAAGCTTAGCCGCGCGTTCGTATCCCCGATTAGCTTTGCTCGCCCGCGCGCCGACGACGATGGCGCCGCCCACAGACCTCCGCGCTGCTCGCCCCGCTCAGGGCACACTCGATGAGGTCCAGAGAGCACGCTCGAGCGGAACAGGGCCGGCAGAAAGCAGCTCTCGCACGACTCAGGAGGGAGATGAGCGGGTCGTCGCGAAGCTTGCTCTCGCTCGCTCGGAAGGCAGGAACGAACGACTATCTTTGCAGAGGACGAGCGAGAGAACTAGTTGCGACTATACACATGGGAGAAGCGACGGGCCCTCGGTCGCCGCCGGCGACGGCGATCGGACCCTCCTCAAGCGCACCGGCCCCTCCGCGCTCACTCGCGCCGGTGGATCGTGTCGCCCTCGCCCTCGGCGACCACCGGCGCATTGGGAGCGACATGGTCATCGTGCGCGGCGATGGCGGCGTACGACCCTGCGCCGTTGGGCGCCGAGGCCCACGGGCTGGGCGCAGCGACGGGCGCAGGACCCGACGGCGACGACGATGCGGCTGCGGCCGACGCCGCCTTGGCCTTGGCCTTCGCCCTGGCCTTCTTCTTCTTGGTCGCCTTGGACGAAGCGCTGGGCGCCGGCTGAGGCTGGGCGGGCTTGAAGGCGATCGCCTCGGCCGAAAGGTGCGACGACTCGTGCTCGTGCTGAGGCGAGTCGAGCTCGGCGTGCTGCACCTCGGGCGACGACGCCGACTCCGAGTCGGTCTGCGCCGTCTGCGTCTCGTGCTTGGCGGCGGCGGCCGGCTGCGGCTCCTCCTCGTGGTCCTGCTCCGGGTGCCCGGCCCTCGAGCGGTCGATGGTCGCACCCTCGCCCTCGGCGACGACGGGCGCATTCGGAGCAACGTGCTCGTGGTCGGCGGCGACGTGCGCAAAGCTCGGCCCGCGCGTCGTCGGCGCCTGGTCGTGCGCGTCCTGCTCGCGCTCGGCCCGCTCCTTCTGCTCCTCGACCGAGACGATCTTGGCCTGCTCGCCCTCGGCGACGACGGGCGCAGACGGCGCGATGTGCGAGTCGTCGGCGGCGACGTGAGCGTACGACGAGTCGCTCTGGGCGGGGGGCGGCTCGTGCGCAGTGGCGCGGTCGAGGAACGCCTGCTGCTGCTGCTGCTGCTGCTGCTGCTGCTGCTGCTGCTGCTTCGACGACGACACCGAGGTCGACTCGTCGTCGTCGTCCTCGTCGGCGCGAGCGGTCGCCTTGGCCTTCTGCGACGAGGGGACGTGCGCCGACGCGAGCGCCTTGCGCTGGCTCGCCGACGACGCCGACTTGGCCGACGACGCAACGAGGTTGAGCAGGTCGACGACGCGGTCGCGGCCGTAGTAGAAGCTGCCCTCGGCGCCCTTGGTCTTGGTGCGCCACGAGAGCGGGAGGAACTGCGCGCGAACCGGAGTCAGTCGAGGCTCGTGCGCGAGCGAGCAGAGAGGGCGAGAGGGCGAGACGCACCCAGTCGTGCAGGACCCAGTCGTGGATGCCGAGCTCCTTGTACAGCTTGGCGGGCTCGACACCGGCCTGCGGGCAAAGGTAGCCATAGTCAGCGCTCGTTCGGACAAAGGCCGGGAGGGAGCGAGGGAGACGAGGACGCACATTCTCGAGCTGGCTGTAGAGCTCCTCGCAGTCGTCGGCGAGGATCTCGATGCCGCCCCAGGTCACCATGGTCCTCCCTCCACCCGGCATGGCCTCCTTCCACCAGCTCGCGTCGCGCTGCACGGCCGGGTTGACGTACGGGCTCTTGAAGAGCTCGATCCCCTTGATGTCCGAGAAGCCGTACACGCCGGCGAGGTGCTCGGCCGGGTGCGGAAGGTTGCGCTGCGGCGACGCGACGAGGTAGAGCGGGTTGAGGCTCGGCATCTTGAACTGGTACGACGCCGGGAGCTGGTCGGCGGCGCCGATGTAGCTGAAGGCGGCGCGAGCGGCGAGGGTCGAGTCGAGGAGGTCGAACGTGCCGTTCGTCTTGAGCGAGTGCGACGCCGAGTACAGGTTGTGGTACGGCGACACGAGGCAGACGCCCTGCGGACGAGGGACGAGCGCAGCGTCAGCATGTCGAGCCGCGACGAGTCGGACAGGAGGAGGGGGAAGGGACGCACTCCGGGCTGCTTGGGCGTCGGACCGAGCTGCTCGGGGACGCTGACGTTGTCGGCGGGGCGAGCGAGGTGCAGGAGGAGCGCCTCGGCGAGGTTGCCGCCGGCCGAGTCGCCCGCGATGATGACCTTGCTCTCGGGGATGCCGACGTCGTTGACGAGGTAGTGGTAGCCGGCGAGCGCCTCGATGAGCTGGGAAGGGTAGCTGAACTCGGGCGGGAGCTCTGCGAGGAGGAGAGACAAGTCAGCACGCAGCTCTTGGGCGACCCGGACGACGAGGAGCTCGAGGACGCACTGTAGTCGAGCGCGAAGACCGAGGCGTTGAGACCATGCTTGTCCTTGATGTCGTGGATGACCGAGAGGAAGAACTCGTGCGAGTTGGCGCCCGAGTCGAAGCTGCGCGCGAGGGGGAGCGAGAGGTCAGCCGAGGAAAGGGTGGAGGGGGAGCTCGAGCGGCAGGGACGCACAGGAACGCGCCGCCGTGGATGAAGAAGACGCAGACGTCGGCCTTGCTCTTGTCGAGCTGCGGGTCGGCGATCCACCAGCCCTCGGTGCCGTTGACCTGGACCTTGTGCGCCCAGCCCTTGCCCGCCTTGAGGAACGCCGGCGTCGCGTGCGCGAGGGCGTACGAGCGCGTGCCATTGACGAGGATGCGGATCTGGGCCGGCACGCTGCGCGTCACGTTGAACTGGACGAGCTTGATGAAGAAGTGGGCGAGGAGCGGGCGGCCGACGTGGTGGACGACGGGCGAGAACCAGCGAAAGGCGACGACCTCGAGGAAGAGGCGGGTCGGGAGGATGAAGACTGCACTGGGTGGAGTACTGTGGTCAGCCGTGCTCTGCGAGGGCGCGCGAGGGGAGCGAGGAAGAGGGACGCACACAGTTCCAGCCAGAGGAAGGCGAGCCAGCGCACGACGAGGCCGACCGAGAGGCGCTGGTCGGGTGCGGCGCGCTTGAGCGACAGCTGCACGCTGTCTTTGCTGGACATCACTGCAGCTCGGGCGGTTCGAGGCGAGTGGGCGGTGGGAGAGAGGGCCGCAGCCTGCGAGGGCGACGAGCGTCACCTCCTCGGTGTGGGGAGAGCGGAAGGTCTCACAGCTTGCGCGTGAAAGCAGGACCTTCGCGGCTCTCCAGCTCTCGAGCAGCATGAGCACAGTAGAGCCTTCAATCGAGCGAAGCAGTCGTCGAAGAGCGGACGCCGACCGGCGAGGGAAGAGACCGCTCGAACCCCTTGCTCGCCTTTCAGACCTTCTCGAGCTCGCAGCGACAACGAGCACGTCCTCGACAGCGAGCGCATGCACATGATGGATTACGAGCTCGAGTAGGACGAGCCCCTGCCGTCTAGAAGGGGTATCTTGACCGTCCGTGCGGTCGGTCCTCCTCGACCTCCTCCTCGACCTCCTCGAGTTCTCGCGAGCGCCGAACGCGTCGTCGAGGCGGATCTAGACCGACGTGACGACCTGCGGGTAGGTCTGGCGGATGAGCTCGAAGAGGACCGGGTCGCGGATGGCGAGCACCTCGGGGTCCTGCAGGGGCAGAAGAGGGTCGGCGTCAGCACGGGTCGGCTCGCTCGGGTGCTGCTCAGTCTCGGCGGCGCAACTAGGCAGCGTCCTCGTACAGTTGCGAGGGGCGAGGCGAAGACGAGCGAAGACGAGCGAGGGAGGGGACCGGGACGGTCGAGCAGGAGGATGGGCGCGAGGTGAAGAGGAGAAACGACAGCGCACCTCTGCGAGACCGACAAAGATGGTGCTGACGCCCGACGAGATGGCGCCGTAGCCGAGTGAATGGCAGATGAAGAAGCCCGTGATGAACGACTGCGCGGGCAGAGTCAGATCTGGTCGGCGAGGAGGGTCGAGAGAGGGAGGGAGCGGACGCACGTAGCCCATGACGACCGCCTTGAGGCCCGAATTGCCCTCGATGTAGGACGGCTGAACCGTCTGAAGCTGCAGACGGACGAAGCGGACGAGTCAGCTCAAGGCTCGAGGAGAGGTCGTGCGAGGGGGAGGAGGAGCAGGCGGTCTCACGTAGGCGAAGGCGATGATCGAGCACAGGCCGCCGACAGCGTAGCTGCCGAAGGTCCAGCTGCGAGCGTCGAGAGGAGGGTCAGCACGCAGCGCGAGCCGGCCGTGAGGCTTGCGCGAGGAGGGACGGCGCACATGTTGTTGACGAGGCAGCTGCAGGTCGAGAGTCAGTCAGCGTGCGCTCTTGCCTCGAAGGAGGGAGGAGAGTGCGAGGAAGGAGAGGGGAAGAGAAAAGGTCGGAGGGAGAGTGAGGGAGGAGGGAGAGGGACGAGGTGGGAGAGGGAGGGTCCGAGCGAGAGAGAGCGCGACGCACTCGTTGATCAGGGCCGTGATGCCGCGGTCCCGGAACAAGCGCCAGGTGTCCTTGGCGGCGGCGATGTAGGGCTTGCCGTACAGGGCGATCTGGATGCTGCGGGCGCGGGCAAGAAGGAGAGGGTCAGCGAGTCGTGCGCGCACGCAGCTGCAAAGGGAGAGATAGAACGGCGCACTAGGCGTAGCGGTTGAAGCTGCGCACAGAGGAGAGAGCGTCAGTGAGTGCGCGAGGCGAGAGGACGAGAGCGACGGCCGAGACGGGGAGAGACGACGCACTACTCGACGAGGTTCGAGATGATGCCGACGCAGCACTGGGCGCAGCAGGCGATCGCCGCGCCGATCATATTGCCCTCGCTCGACTCGTACGAGCGCAGGAGCTGGAAGAAGGCGCGCAGGAGGTCTGCAGGGCGTGAGCAGCGAGTCAGCGATCCGGGTCGGGCGGCGGCGGCTCGAGCGAGGAGGACGGACCGAGGAGGGCGACGATGAGCGAGCCAAAGGCGATCGAGCCGAACCTGTAGCAGGAAGTGCGTCAGCTCGGTGCTCAAGGCGGAAGAGAGAGAGGGAGAGAGGGACACGCACGAGTAGGTCGAGGCGCGCTTGAACGCGCCCCACGAGACTCCCTTGGCCTCGGCGCCGCCGTAGTAGCTGCACGCGTACGCGAGTCAGCTCGTCGTCATCGACGGCTCGAGAGAGAGGGGAGAGAGGGACGCACTGGGCGCCGAAGATGCCGGCCTCGGTCGTGAGGAACAGGTTGGTGAGGAACTGGGTCGTGTACTGCGGGGAAGGGCCGTCAGTGCTGCTCGACTAGCTCGTCGAGCGCACAGGAGGAGAGAGAGGGACGCACGTAGTAGTTGAACACGGCGAAGACCATCAGGCCGATCAGCGCGCCCGAGCTGCTCTGCCCGCCGCTCGTGCCCGACCCCTCGGCGCTCGGGTCCCACTTCTGGTAGATGGCGACGACGCTGATGCTCCAGAAGACCGAGTAGAGCGTGACGAGGACCGTGCCGGCGAGCGCAATGACGTAGACCGACGGGTGCGCCTTGGCGATGGCGAGGACGAAGATGAGGAGCTGCTTGGAGAGCGGGATCCGGCGCCGCATGCCCGGGTAGGCGAGGAGAGACAGGACGGCGAAGACGGTGAAGATGATGGCGCCCGACCAGTACCGCTGGATCCACAGATAGACGGCGTAGGCGACCGACATGGCGACGGCGAGGAAGAGCGATATCTCGAGGATGACCTTGGTGAAGGCGCGCACGAGGATGAGGAGGAGGACCGAGAAGGCGAGGCCGGCGCCGCAGATGATGGACAGGAGCCAGGCCATGGACGCGTTGAGCGTGACCGACGACCCGTTCGAGTTGCCGAGGCCGCCGCCGTCCTCCGAGGCGGGCAGGGCGCGCAGCGAGATGACGGCGATGGCGATGAAGGCGCCGAGCTGGGCGAGGAAGAGGAGGGCGAAAATGAGGTCGTTCCACTTGGGCTTGGCGGCGTCGTCGAACTTGCCCTCGAGGCCGACCTGCTGCTGCTGCTGAGGGGGCGGCGGCGCGTTGTACTTGTGCTGGCCGGCCGGCTGCTGCGCCTCGTGGTAGTACTGCTGCGCCTGACCGCCGCCGCCGTACTGGCCCTGCTGCTGCGGCGGGGCATACCCGCCGCCGCCATACTGCTGCTGGCCCTGCGGCTCGTACCCGCCGCCGCCGCCGCCGTACTGGTTCGAGGGCGGCTGCCCTTGGGGAGGAGCAAAGCCGCTGCCGCCGCCGTAGCCGTAGTTGGGGGCGTGCTGCATGGCGGGCGGGTGCGAGGCGGGCGGAGGCTGGCTGGGCTGGACGTAGCCGGCCTCGGGGTAGGGGCTCTCGCGCGCGTACTGCATGGCGGTGGTGCGCGGCGAGGAGGAGGGGCGAGTCGAGTGGCGGGGCCTGGACGAGGGTCGCGAGCTGTGAGAGGAGGGAGGAGAGAGGTGAGCGAGCGATCGGACGAGGAGCGAGAGGAGGCGAGAGGCAGCGAGCCAAGCGCACCTGCTGCTGGCCGGGGTGCGTCGAGGCTGTCCTGGGCTGAGGCTTGTCGAGACCTTGAGCGGGCGTGTAGTCAGTCGAGGGCGAAGAGGGCGAGAGGCGGGGCCAAAACAGTCGTCGCCGGGCGAGCGGCTCGAGGCGATGAGACCGTGGTCCGATCTCGCCTCCTCTGCTGGCTGGGCAAGGGCTGGAGGGTGCTCGCAGTGACTTCTACTGCACACTGCCCCAACGGCGAGCGACGCTTCGAGAGAGCGACAGCGAAACTCCGAGTCGCCGTCGTCGTCGTCGTCCTCATCGCTCGCCGGTGGGGCTGCGCTCCCCGCTCACCGGCTCGCCTGCGTGCTGCCACCACCACTCGGCCCACGCTGGCGTTCGTCGACCCCGCCACTAGGTTCCGCAGAGCCCTCGCCTCGTGCGGGCCCTCGTCGCCCTCGCTCGAGTTCCTCGTCCGCCTCGCCGACCGCGTCCCGACCGATGGCCACGTCCGCTACCGCAACACGGACCCGCAGACCCGCGCCACCTCGCTCCACCTCGCCGCGGGCAAAGGCCGCCTCGACCTCGTCCGCTGGCTCCTCGACGAGGGCGTCGACCAAGCCGAGGTCTCGAGGGTGCGCTCTCCTCTCACCTCTCCTCTCCCTTGCGCCGCGCTCTCCGCATCGCGAGCTGACCCAGAACCCACTCGACAGGACGTCCTCGGCGACACGGTCCTCCACGTCGCCGCCGCACACGGCCATGTCGCCATCCTCGACGCCTACCTCGACCGCCTCCCCTTCGTCCTCTCCTGGGTCAACTCGCGCGGCATGACGCCCCTCCACGTCGCCGCCATGAAGGGCGAGCTCGACGCCGCCCACCTCCTCATCGACGCCGGCAGCGACGTGGACGCGCCCGACCTCGAGGGCAACTCGCCGCTCCACTTTGCTGCGAGCTGGGGACACGTCTCGGTACGTCGCCTGCGCGCTCTCCTCCTCCTCGAGAACGCACCCGCTGACTCGAGAACGTGTGCTCGCAGATCATCAAGCTGCTCCTCGACCGCGGGTGCGACGCCGACATGCGCAACGCCGACGGCTTCTCGCCCGCCGAGTTCGCCTACAGCTTCGGCGTGCTCAAGGACCTCGAGACCGTGCGTCAAGCCTCTCCCTCGCCTCTAGCTCGCGCTCTCGAGTCCGAGTCGCTGACTCTGAGACCTATTGCAGCTCATCCGCCAACGCGCCGAGCAGGCCAAGGCCGACGACCGCGCCGCCCGCCGCAACAAGTCGCGCGCCCACTCGCAGACGCTGCGCGCCAAGCGCACCGGCTCGCACTCGATGCTCTCGATCGCGCTCCCGCCCATGCCGTCGCCGGGCGCGCAGGACGACGACGACGGCGAGCGGTCCGCCTCGTCGAGCTTCGTCGCCTCGCCCGACCCGAACTCGTTCGGCCTCGGCCTCACGCAGCTCGCCAACCCGAACGGCCTCCCTCGGCTCGGTGCGCCCATCCCGCCGACGCCGCAGGCCGGCGCGAGCGCGTTCCGGCGCCAGGCGCCCCTCGCGACGCCCGACACGCCGAGCGAGCCGCACACGCCGAGCTCGCTCTACCCGAACACGACGTCGCCGCAGCCTTCCCCTCTCCCCTCGCCTGCGTCGGTCGCCGCGAGCCGACCTGCGACGCCCAAGCTGTCGCCGACCATGTTCCGCCGGTTCAGCAGCCGGGCGTCGAGCACGTCGCTCGGCTCGGTCGCGACGAGCGCGGCGCCCATGTCGTCGCCGATTCGGGACGTCGCGCCGTCGCCGGCATCGGGCTACTCGAGCGCCGGGCCGCCGCAGCACGCGACGCCCGAGTCGGTCCAGACGGCGACGCCAACGCCCGCCTCGCCCACGCCGGGCTGGGCGAGGCGCCCTGCCGGCTCGCTCTCGCCGGCCGTGTACCAGAGCGCGCAGCCGGGAGCGTACGCCGCGTCGCCCGTCGTCGCGCACTACGCGCCGCCGAGCCCGGCCGCACCTCCCTCGCTCGGACCCTCTTCGCCCACCACCTCGACCGCACCGCCTCACCCTCCCCTTCCTCTCGAGCACCTTTCGTCCCTCTCGCCGCCGCACTCTCCCCCGCCCAGCTCGCCGCCGCCGACCCACTCGCCCTCGCCCTCGCACGCGCACAACAAGCTCGTGCGCAAGTCGCGCTCGCACGCCCATGCGCCGTCGCTCTCGTCAGCTGCGCAGGCTCAAACGCCCGCGCACCCCGTTGGCGCAGGCGCAGGCGCAGGAGCGGACCCAGCGCCGCTCGGGCTCCTCCTCCCGCCGGGCGCCCAGCCCGGGCAGCGCAGCGCGAGCGGGCCGGCGCTCGGGCGCTCGAGCACCGAGTGGGCCTCGGGCACGGGCACGGGCACGGGCTCGTCGGGCCGGTCGAGCTTCGATGTCGCCGAGGCGGTGGTGCACGACCTGCGCGAGCGCGAGCGCGAGAGGGAGCGCGAGCGGGCGAGGGGAGGGCACAAGCTGAGGAAGGAGCACCATGCGCGGCGCGGGAGCGAGGCGAGCGGGGTGGCCGGTGCTGCAGGGGACAAGACGCACGGAGGGAGGCTCGCGCGGGTGCTCGGGCTGAGGAAGTAGAGCCGGGCGAGGAGGACGAGGAACGACAGCTGGTTTCCTCTCGAGCGACCGAGCCCACGAGCTCGAGCGAAAGGCTCTCGAGAGCAGAAGGAAGCACAGAGAAACCCGTTGCACTCTTCTACACGCGCCCGGACCGACTCTTTCCCTCTCGCCCCCGCTCGACGGGTCCGGCTCAGTGGTGCGACGACGCCGAGACGCGGCCCGACGCGCTCGAGAGGAGCGTCTCGTCCTTTTCCCGCATGCGCAGGAGCTGCTCCTTCTTGTCGGCGATGAGCTCGCGCTGGTACTGCCTGCGAAGGGGGCAACGAAGGAGAGTCAGTCCCGGTCTGCGAGGAGTCGAGGAACGGCGAGTGAGAGAGAGAGAGCGAGAGAGGACGCACTCTGCGTTGTAGGCGTAGTAGCCGATGCCGGCGAACGCGGCGGTCGAGAGGGCGTGGCCGCCGAGGTCTGGCGAGGGGGAGAGAGGTGAGCGGTGTGGGCCGAAGGACGACGAGGAGGAGGAAGGAGGAGGCGGGGCGCACTGTCGAAGATGTTGCGCCTGAGGATGGCGAGCTGGTAGCAGCGGACGCCGAAGCCGAGGGCGGAGAAGCCGGCGATGTAGCTGAGAAGGGCTGCGCGGGTGCAGGAGGGAGAGAGAGGGTCAGCCGGGGAGATGAAGTCGGGGACGGGCGAGGAGGACGAGGTGGAGAACGCACGCATGCTGTGGTGGAGAGGGCGGGGGCTGAGTGGCTTGCGAAGAGTGTTGTGCAGACTGCAGGCAGGCAAAGGGACCCGTCAGTGGCTGCGCTCGCGCTGGGTCGCCGCACGAGGATCCGAGAGGGCCGACGACGAGGTCGACGTCGAGCCCACTCGCACCGCGGGGGGCCTGGCTCAACCAGTGAGGGCTAGAGGACACAAGGCTCACAGTAGACTGGTGTTCGCGGCTGGCTGAGGCGAGGGAGCGGGGTGAGGACGACGACGACCAGAGCCTCGCTCGCTGAAGCTGACGAGGACGACGACGACGGGTCTCTCTCCTCACCGCCCGGCTCTCTCCACCAGAGCCAGCGCTACTCTCCTCACCAGTACCGAGTCCTTATCTACATCTCGTGCGCCCCTTCTCGCCGCGCTCCATGCCCTCGTCGACGCGAGCTGACCTCGTCGCCCTCCTCTCCCCGCCCTCTCCTCTCGGCCCGCCTCGTCGCCCTCGCCCTCGCCAGCCACCGAGTGCGACGTCGCGCGCTACAAGGCCATCCTCGACACGCCGGGCTACGAGTCGACCGTGCCCGGCGCGGCCGCGTCGCTCAAGGACCTCAAGCTCCTCAAGAGCGGCTCGTGGCTCAACGACGAGCTCGTCAACTTCATCGGCGTCGGTATCACAGGTGCGCCCTCGGTCCAGCTCTCGGTCTCCTTCGCTTGCCGGCTGCATTCGACGAGACTGATAAGGCATGTTCCTCTGCGCGCAGGACGTCCCGCAGCAGGAGAACGCGAGCGACTGCGGCGTCTTCACGGTGCGTCCACTCCCTCTGCTCGCTCTCCCTCCTCGTCGCGCGCATCCTCGCTGATGCTCTGCCTCTCGACGCTCTGCAGTGCATGTTCATGGAGTCGCTTTCGCGCGAGGTCGACTTCTTCGACTTCTCGCAGAGGAACATGCCCTAGTGCGTCGCGTTGCCGCTCTCGCTTCTCCTGCGCCTCGACCTCGTCGAGACGAGTCGCTGAGCGACGCCTTCGGCACGCTCGCAGCCTGCGCCAGAAGATGGTCCTGCAGGTCGACAAGCGCGACCTGCTCGCAGCAGAACATGCCTTAGTGCGTCGCGTCGCCGCTCTCGCTTCTCCTGCGCCTCGACCTCGTCGAAACGAGTCGCTGATCGACGCCTTCGACACGCTCGCAGCCTGCGCAAGAAGATGGTCCTTCAGATCGACAAGCGCGACCTCCTCGACGTCGAGCTGTGGGTCTAGCTTCAGCAGCGCTCCCCTCTCCCTCCCTCTTTTGAATCTTCCCCTTCTTCGCTACGTAGTCCTTGCAGTGCTCCCGCCCCTCCCCCTTTTGTTGATGTTATAACTACCCGTGCCCTCTCAGTGGCCGAGCGAGAGCGTGCCCGAGAGCTTGCTCGTCGTCGTCGTCGAGCCGACTCGGCTCTCTGCGTCTCGCCCCACTCTCTCATCGCGCCGAGCTTGCCAGGTCGACTGCCAGCTCTTTCAACGGGTCCTCTGCAGCATGTGCGTCCTGCCCTTTGTCGCCCTCACGCCGTGGCCTCGCCGCCCTCGTCGCCCCGCCGGCTCGCAGCTGATCCTCGACCCTTCTCGTCCTCCCTCGCGCAGGGCAGCGGCGCAAGCTTGACGAGGTGCGTGCGCCTACTCTGTACTCTGTACGCGTCTGTGTGCTCTCCTGGACCCGAGCTGACCTTGCCCACCCTCTCCTCCCCGCTCCCACCTCGCTCCCCTGGGCAGGACGGCGCCGAGGCCTTGCGCTCGGTATACAGCTCCGCCAGCTTCTCTTGCACCATGTCGACAACTCATACAACGAGGTGCGCTGCCTCGCTCCACTCCACCTGTTCTGCGCCCTCTCGCTAGCCGAGTCGCTGACCTCGCGTCGTTTCGTCCACCGCAGCTCGGGATGAGCACCCGCCCGCCGCGCATCACGGCGCCCAACTCGTTCGGCGAGACCGACGACGACCTCATCAAGGACTCTGGGGCGCTGGCAGAGTTCTCGGCAGCGAGGTCGTGCGCAGCTCTGCCGGCGACCGTCTGCCTCCTGCTCTTCCGGTCCGTCCTCTCGCCTCTCCTCTGCTGTCACTTCTGCGCCGACAGCCTCGAGACGCTGACCTACTCGACGTCGCGCGCTCGCAGGTCCTCGCCATCCGCAAGGCGCTGTCGATCCAGGCGCACCCGGACAAGAAGCTCGCCCAGCGCCTGCACGACGAGAAGCCCGACGTCTACAAAGGTGCGCTCGCTCCCTCCGGCTCTCCTACACCCCG
>Ga0308169_10001285_pt1 | contig 29932 bp, 31 predicted proteins | sample PhyBR1_2_FD_202139 | JGI IMG/M metagenome (GOLD analysis project Ga0308169, IMG submission 202139) | Phyllosphere microbial communities from UC Gill Tract Community Farm, Albany, California, United States - DLSLSB.R1 | ecosystem: Host-associated > Plants > Phyllosphere > Unclassified | place...
CGATCAAAACTCTTTTTACGGGACCAATCCTTTTGAGGCGACTCAAAAAGTAGCTTTTGCACAGACGTATTGGGATAAAAAACTAGGGAATCATGATTTGATTTTAGGCGTGACTTTCAAAAGAACTTTTTATGATGACAATACTCCGGGAACTTTATCAAGCGATGGATTGACCAACGAACCGATGAAATCACCGATTTTAGGAGTTTTTATTCAGGATCAATGGGAAATTAATGATAAAAACACTTTGTTGTTAGGTTATCGATTTGATTATGATAAAATACATCACGCTGTGCATTCGCCTCGTTTTGCATGGAAATTTTCGCCGAATCCTTATCATACTTTGCGCTTCAATTTCGGAACGGGTTTTAGGGTTGTAAATTTGTTTACCGAAGATCATGCAGCGTTGACGGGTTCCCGAGATGTTGTAATTCAATCTAATTTAAAGCCGGAAAAATCAGTTAACGGAAATCTGAATTATGTCTGGAAAATTCCTGTTGGTGACAAGTTGATCAATTTGGATGCTTCAGCGTTTTATACGTATTTCAGCAATAAAATTGTCGGCGATTTCGATACTGATCCTGAGAAGATTATTTATGATAATCTTAATGGCTACGGAATTTCAAGAGGTGCTTCGATGAATGTAGATTATAGTTTTAATTTTCCGTTAAGCGTAAATCTTGGGGTCACCTATTTAGATGTGTATCAAAAATTTGACGGTGAAACTGAAAAATCCCAACAACTTCATGCCCCAAAATGGAGTGGAACATACAGTTTGACGTATAAATTTCAGAGTAATTTAACGATAGATTTTACCGGTCAGTTTTACGGATCGATGCGATTGCCGGTTTTGCCAAACGATTACCGACCTGAATATTCACCGTTCTATAATCTTGCGAATATTCAGGTTTCGAAAAGCTTCAAATCGGGATTTGAAGTGTATTGTGGAATTAAAAATCTGTTCAATTTCACACCAAAAGATCCATTGATGCGACCGTTTGATCCGTTTGATAAAAATGTTGACGACCCAATCTCTAATCCGAATCGTTATACTTTTGATACGACGTATGGATATGCTCCGATGCAGAAAATCAGAGGTTTTTTAGGCGTGAAATATATTTTGAAATAGATTTAACCGCAAAAGAGACAAAAGAAATGATTAAAAAAAGATTTTCAAAGGTTACAAAATATAAGTTTTTATAAACATCATATTTTGTTTGCTTTTAATTATCTAAAAAAAGTTCAAAAATCTTTTGTCTCTTTTGCGGTTTAGAATAATAATTTCTCAGTGATGAAAAGTTTACTATTTTTATTGTTAGTGCCGAGTTTTTGTCTTTCACAGATGAAAACCGGCACTTTTTCGGATTGGGAAATTCAGCAACAGAAAAAAGCAAAACCTACAATTATTCATATTTATACCGATTGGTGTGCGGTCTGTAAAATCGAATCTTTTCAATTAAATAAAGACAAAGAATTAGTTAAAATGATGAATGAGAATTTTCATTTCATCAATTTTGAAGCTGAAAAAACAAAAGAAAAAATCATTTTTCAAGGGAAAGAATTCAATTATTTACCCAACGGAAACTCCGGAATTCATGAGCTGGCCTTAGCTTTATCTAAAAATCAAGCTCAACCTGTTTATCCGTTGTGGATTATTTTAAATGAAAATCAGAAGTTGGTTTATTATCATGAAGGGCAATTCAAACCTGAAAAAATGAAGCAGAAATTGTTGGAGATTTTAGCTTTGTAATCTTTTATATCAAAAAAAATCCCCTGGCTTAAAAGCTGAGGATTATATCTGTACAGAAAACAGAGTAAAATCAATTTTTATCCAGCCATGAATTCACAAGCGTAGGATGAGCCTTCACCCATTGCTTAGCCGTAAATTCTTTGTCTTTGCTGTTTTCCATTTTAGTCAAAAGATCGGTCATGGTTTGGTCATCAAAATACATCTTAGAAAAGAATTTTATCAATTCAGGATGGTCTTCTCCAAAACTTTTTCTGCTGTAGGTTTTGATTTTTTCGGCTTCTCCAAATGTTTTTTTCGGATCTTCTAAAAATTTAAGTTTCATTTTACCAAACATCCAGTGAGGTTGCCATGCTGCTGCAACAATCCATTCTTTACGTTTTATTGCATTTTGAAGCTCGGTAATCATCGCGATTGTAGAAGAATTGATCTGTCGATAATTTAATTTATAATCAACGATAGCTCGGTCTGTTGCAGAGGTTAATCCTGCTCCTTTTTCGATGCCGATGATTCTGTATTTGAATTGATTCTCATATTTCGGCAATTCTTCAATAGAATTTATAGGTACATAATCAGGAACTACCAAACCAATTTTTCCGTTGTCGTAATTTGTTCCAAGGTTGATCAATTCAGGGAACTTAGCGATTTTATTTGCGTGAGTATAAGGTAGCCAAACTCCAAGAAAGAGGTCTGTGTCTTCGTTATTCATAGAAGCGAGAATCATATCTGTGGAAGCTTTTTGAATCACAATATGATATCCCTTTTCATCCAAAATAGCTTTTACAACGTGTGTCATTGCAACATCTTCTGCCCAGCCATCGACCATTCCGATGTTGATGTATTTGGAGTTTTTTAAGTTTTTACAAGAATTAAATATTCCAAAAATAATAACAGAAGTAATTAATAATAAATAATTTATTCTTTTCATTTTACTGTTTTTTTCTTTACAAATCCCTGAGTAATCCGGTCGAGAATAATGGCTAAAATCACAACGGATAAACCACTTTCGAATCCTAAACCGATATCCAGATTATTAATTCCTTCCAAAACTTTTTCACCTAACCCGCCTGCCGCAATCATTCCGGCGATTACAACCATTGATAATGATAATAAAATAGTTTGATTGATTCCTGCCAAAATAGTGTTGGTAGCTAAAGGAAGTTCTACTTTAAATAAGATCTGTCGATTGGTGGCTCCGAAAGCTTGGGCTGCTTCTACAATATCTTTAGGAACAGATTCAATTCCCAAAGTCGTTAACCGTACTGCAGGTGGCATTGCAAAAATGATCGTTGCAAATGCGCCGGGAACTTTACCGATGCTGAAAAATAATACAGCAGGAATTAAGTAAACAAAAGCAGGCATTGTCTGCATTAAATCTAATAAGGGACGAATAATTTTTGCCGCAAATTGATTTTTAGCAGCCCATATTCCGAGAGGAACAGACAGGATTAATGCGGTAAGTGTTGCCACAAAAATAAGTGCTAATGTTTCCATAGTTTCTTTCCAGAATCCCATTAAAAATATTAAAGTAAGTCCGGCTGCCGTCATAATTGCGGTTCCTTTTCCTGCTTTCCATAAAGCTAATAACGTGAAAAGTAGAATGATGATGTAAAAAGGCGTGTTGACCAAAGCCCATTCAATACCTAAAATCGAAGAGTTGCCGACATTTTTTATGACATCAAATACAGGTTTTGCGTTATCTGTGAGCCAATTGATAGCGGTTTCTACATATTGGCCAATATCTATAGTTTTATTCATCTTATTGGTTGTTTGCGATTTCTTTTAATTCTATAATCTCTTCTTCATTAAACTTGGTAGCCTCGATAATGAGTGACAATTGAGTGACCAGACCTAAAAATTTATTGGTTTCATCAACCACAGCAATTGCTGATTTGCTTCCCGAAATCAAAGGCAGCATTTCTTCTACGGTGGCTTCCGGATATACCGACGGGACATTACTATTAATCACAGATTCAACAGTTGGTTCTTTTTTCTTTGCGATTTGAACAATATCATTAAGCGTTACAAAACCCAGAAATTTATTTTGAAAATCTACAACCGGTAAATTTTCCAGACCTGTCGTTCTCATTTTTCTAAGAGCACCTTCCGGACCGTCTTTTCTGAAACGAACAACAGTTGGCTTATCAAACATTAAAGATTTCGCTGTAATAATTGTTTTACGGTCAACTTTTTCTACAAAAGCTTTCACATAATCACTCGCCGGATTGGTTAAAATGTCTTCTGCAGTTCCTATTTGTTCGATGACACCGTCTTTCATAATGACAATTCGGTCTCCGATTTTAATGGCTTCATCCAAATCGTGAGTAATAAAGACGATTGTTTTCTGTAAAGTTTCCTGTAACTCGAGCAGCTGATCCTGCATTTCAGATTTTATCAACGGATCGAGTGCTGAGAAAGCCTCATCCATCAACAAAACTTCGGGATCGTTTGCTAAAGCTCTGGCTAAGCCGACTCTTTGCTGCATACCTCCTGAAAGCTGTGAAGGCAATTGATTTTCAAAACCATTTAAACCTACAATGTCTAATGCTTTTTGCGCTTTTTCTTCACGGACAGCTTTGCTTTCTCCCCGTATTTCAAGTCCGAAAGCGGCATTGCTTAAAACAGTATGATGAGGTAGTAATCCGAATTTCTGAAACACCATACTCATTTCCGTTCTTCTCACTTCCAGAAGGTCTTTATTATTTTTATCGGTAATATTATCGTTATTGATATATACTTTTCCTGCAGTCGGTTCATTCAGTCTGTTCAGACAACGCAGTAAAGTTGATTTTCCGCTTCCTGATAGACCCATAATGACAAAAAATTCACCTTCATAGATTTCGAAGCTGGCTTTGTTGATTCCAACCGTACAGCCTGTTTTTTCAAGAATCTCTTTTTTAGAAAAACCTTTATCCAGAAGTTCTAGCGCCTTTTCTTTATTTTTTCCGAAAATGATCGTGAGATCTTCAACTTTAAGTTTTACTTTTCGATTAGTATCAATTGTATCCATATTCAGAGTTTGTTAATGTATTTGAAATAAGAAATTGAAACAATGCTGCTTTAATGAATGTACATACAAGCAAAATGTTTAGTATAAATTTTTATAATCACATTGAATCACAAAATATATACAAAAACATATCCACTTTGTGATTATGTTAACTGTTTCAAAAGGTTTTATTTTGACAAAGAATGTATTACGTAAAAAAAAGAAATCAATCTTTTTTAAATTGAATCAAAGAATAATTATCATCACGATAATTAAAGATTTTTGCCAGAACAACTTTAATTTATAATCATGCTAAAAGCATAAAAAAGCTGTACATCAATTTCTTATGACGGTGCAAATTTACGGATTTTATATTTAAACGAAATTTAAGGATGTAATGTATTGAATTACAGGTGATTGTTTTTTTTTATTTTTTGCTTAAAAAAGTGAATTTAAAAATAAATGATAGAAAAAAATTGTGTTCTCAATAATAAGTATTTTTGAACTAAATTATTTCAAAAGCACAGCAACAATCGCCAAAATTGCCGGCAAAGCCTGAACAAAAAAGATCTTTTTGGTCGCTGAAATGGCACCGTAAATTCCTGCAATCGCGACACAGCTCAAGAAAAATAATGCAATATTGGTTTGCCATTTTTCATCTTCAATAAAAAAAGACCAGATCAATCCTGCAGCTAAAAAACCATTGTACAAACCTTGATTGGCGGCCAAACCTTTTGTGGGTTTAAACATTTCGGCTGGTAAAGCCGCTTTAAAAACTTCTTTTCCTTTGGTTTCCCATGCAAACATTTCCATCCAAAGAATGTAAAGATGTTCTAATGCGACAACTGCGATTAAGATTTTAGCAACGATTTCCATGATTTTTTGTTTGTTATTGTAAAACTAAAAAAATAAAGTTAAGTTTGGTTACACAATTTCAAAAATGGAAACCTTCAAAGCGCATTTAGATAAATTTATTACTATCAGTGACGAAGAATTTACTTCGATATTTTCTTTCTTTCAGGTTTTGGAAGTGAAGAAGAAAGAAAATTTAATGCTTGAAGGTGATTTTTGTAAGTTAAAATATTTTGTTTTAAAAGGCTGTCTGAGAAAATTTTTCGTGAATGAAAAAGGCGTGGAGCAAACCACAGAATTTGCCATAGAAAACTGGTGGATTTCTGATACTTTTGCTTTTGAAAAACAAATGAAATCAGATTTTAATATTCAGTCTGTTGAAAATTCTATGATTTTGGCGATTGATTTCCATTCTCAGGAATTGTTGCTGCAAAAACATCCGATTATGGAACGTTATTTCAGAATGGTTTACCAAACCGCTTACGCAGCTGCCGAAAAAAGAATACGCTATATTTATGAGATGACGAAAGAGGAATATTATGTGCATTTCAGCACTCTGTATCCTTGGTTTATCCAAAGAATTCCGCAATATTTACTGGCTTCTTTTTTAGGTTTTACCCCTGAATATTTAAGTGAAATCAGAGCGAAATTACGTTCTTAAACCAGTTTAAGATTTTTACAATTCCTAATTCGCAACTTTGTCCTGTTCATAAAAACAAATGCAATGACAGGCAAAGATTCCATATTTCCACAGTTATTTTTAAGGTTAGCGATTTCGGTGACGATGCTTTCTGCAGTGGCAGACAGATTCGGTTTGTGGGGTGATAACTCAGCTTGGGGAAACTGGGGAAACTTTGAAAAGTATACCCAACAATTGACGTTTTTCCTTCCCGAAATGGTAAGCACATTTTCTGCTTATGCCGCTACATTTTTAGAAATACTTTTTCCATTGATGCTGATTTTAGGTTTCAAAACAAAAATAGCAGCTTACGGAACCGGGTTTTTATTGCTTGTTTTCGCTTTATCGATGACCATTGCTTTAGGAATAAAAGCGCCTTTGGATTATTCGGTTTGGGTAGGAAGCGCGGCGGCTTTTTTATTGGCAACACAAAAAGAATTTTATTTTTCAATAGATACATTAACTAAAAAATCATAAACGTTATGAGTGCAAGAATCAATATGGCAACTGCAGATGCTGCCGCTTACAAAGCAATGATGGGATTGGAAGGTTATCTTCAAACCATTTCTTTAAACCATATTCAGAAAGAATTAATCAAAATCAGAGCGTCACAAATCAACGGATGTGCTTTCTGTCTGGATATGCATACAAAAGACGCGATGAAATATGGTGAAACTCCTCAAAGAATTTATCTTCTAAACGCATGGAGAGAAGCGTTGGAACTTTATACAGAAGAGGAACAAGTGCTTTTGGCAATGACGGAAGAAATTACTTTGATCAGCCAAAAAGGTCTGACTGAAGAAATGTATTATAAGGCTAAACAATTGTTTGATGAAAGCCAGATTGCTCAAATTATTATGGCAATTGTCACCATAAATGCTTGGAACAGAATTGCAATTTCTACGCATTTGCCGATTGCAAAGTAAATTACAGATTTATTTGAATCAATAACAAAAATCGCTTCCCAATTATTGAGAAGCGATTTTCCTTTGAAGGAATTAATTTTACTGTTTGCAATTGAGCTGCAGAACATTTGCATTTAAAGGCTGTTCGATTTTTCGATCTAATTTTTCATTATTCAAAGTCACATACACTTCCATAGAACCTGTTCCGACATGAAGAGATAAAATGTGTCCGCCAAAAGCATTGAATTGATCATCAGTCGCTACACCGTGAACGTGTATTGACGGACCTTTTTCGTTCCAGGCAATTGAACCCGTCAAACTTCCCATTTCCACTTTACTGAATGTTTTAGGATTAAATTTTTTAGCATTAAAATCATAAAATCCAAAAGTTACTTCTGATGCAAAGCCAATTCCCGTAAAACTTGCAGACGGAATATTTTCTGTTTTCGCCAGATTTTCAATATTGGAAATTACATCATCACCTTGTCGCAATACCATCAGATAACCTGTCGGCGTTTTGATGTAACGACAATTGTCTTTTTGTTGTGCTAAAAAAGTATTCGTAATTAAAACTGTAAATAGCAATATAATAGTTTTTAATACCTTCATAATCAATTATATTTAAATTTTTAGAATGAAATTTTCACACCAAATCAACAATATATTTGCTTAGAAATTAAATTTCTTTTAGTTCAGAATTAATAAAATTCAATTCTTCCTGTGATAGATCAAAAGATATTGCTTTTGCATTTTCAATGGCTTGCTGTGCATTTCTTGCTCCGGCTAAAACCACTGTAATTGCTGGTTGTAAAGTTGTCCAACGTAAAACTAATTGAGAAAGAGTAATTCCTTTTTCCTTGGCAATTGGTTCTATTTTTTCTAAGAAATTTTTTACTTTATCTAAATCAAATTGTGAAAAATAGCCGTTTCTGTGATCGTTTTCTTTTAATTGATCTTCTTTAAAATATTTTCCTGTCAGAAGACCTCTTTCCATCGGACTGTAAACGATAATTCCTGAATTATTTTCTAAAGAATAGGAAACTAAATCATTTTCAATCGCACGGTTCAACATGCTGTAAGAAACCTGATTGCTTGCTAAGCTCAGTCTTTTATTGGCTTCTTCTATTTGTTCAACAGAATAATTGCTCACACCAGCTGCACGGATTTTTCCTTGTTGAATCAACAGTTCCATCGCTTCCATGGTTTCACTAATTGGCGTTGTAGAATCTGGCCAGTGCAATTGTAAAAGATCGATGTAATCTGTTCCTAATCTTTTTAAACTTTCCTCAACTTCTTTGATAATATTTTCTTTTGAAGCGAATTTGTACACAGGAAGTATTTTGCTGTCATCATTTGCATCGAAGAAAAATTCACCTTTCCCATTATTGCTTCCGTCCCAAACCAATCCAAATTTTGTCAACAACTGAATTTTCGAACGGTCTTTTCCTTTGATAGCTTCACCAATCATTTCTTCACTCAATCCGAAACCATAAAAAGGTGCGGTGTCAATGGAAGTTACACCATGATCCAAAGATGCATGAATTGAGTTGATAGAATCTTGTTTTTCATTTCCACCCCACATATTTCCACCGATAGCAAACGCTCCGTGAGTGATCACTGAAAGTTCTAAATCGGTGTTTCCTAATTTTCTATATTGCATTTTTGTTCTAATTTTTAAATTTATTTAACCACAAAAATTTTCTATTTCGTTTGTCATTCCGTAGGAATCTCAGCAAAATCAATTTAATTCTTAGAGTTTAGATTCCTGCGGAATGACAAAAAGGATGGTTAAATAACTATGTATTATTTTTTTAATTCCTTTAAAATAGCTTCACCCACACTTTTCGCAGACTGAGGATTTTGTCCTGTAATCACTCTTTGATCGCTTACAACATGATTTTCCCAAAGCCCTGATTTTTCAAATTTCGCACCTCTTTCTTTCAACTTATCTTCCAAAAGGAAAGGAACTACGTTTGTTAATTTTACTTCAGCTTCCTCTTCATTCGTAAAAGCGTTGATTTTTTTACCATCCACCAAATACTTTCCGTTATCGAGTTTAATATTCACCAAACCAGCCGGACCGTGACAAACTGCGGCTACAATTCCTCCGTTTTCATAAATTTTTGAAGCAATTTTTGATAATTCTGTATTGTCTGCAAAATCCCACATTGCGCCGTGACCGCCTGCGTAAAAAATGGTAGAATAATCATTTGGATTTACTTGTGAAGGCTGTAAAGATTGGTCGATTTTAGCTTTGTCTTTACTTTCCCAGAATTCTTTATTGACAGAATCTTTTAAATCAAATCCATCAACAGGAGGAGTTCCGCCTTTCGGGCTTACAAAATCAATTTCGTAACCGGCTTTGTGAAGAACTTCCCAAGGATGCGAAACTTCACCCAGATAATATCCGGTTTCTTCGCCTGTGTCACCTTTTTTATCATAACTGGTCACGACAAACAGAATTTTCTTTTTCATATTTTTTGATTTTTTGGTTTGTGATTGTACAAATCCTACTGTGAATAAAGCAAGAATTAATAATGCTAATTTTTTCATATTTAATGATTTTTTAACCATTAAGGTTTATTTAAGAAGTTTAGAATATTAAGATGTAGCTGCGCTTTAAGCGTTTGCTTTAAAAAAAATCTGTTGATTTTCCTTAATTAAACTTAACATCTTAAATTTTCTTAATGGTTTAATATTTAAATAATTTCAGTTAAATAAATTTGAGGTTTTTCCTGCAGCTTTTCATCAACCAAATTTCCAAAAGCTTTAATGTAAGGCTGTTCGTTATGCTGTTTCAATCTTTCTTCGCTTTTCCAGATTTCGTAGAAAATAAAATGATTTTTATCTTCAATTCCTTGATGAAGTGTGTACAATTCGTTGGCTTCTTCTTTTCTGGTTTCTAAAACCATATTTTGAAGAGTTTCCAAAACTTCGGTTCTGTGCTCTTCTTTTGCTTTTATTATTGCGGTAAGATAGATTTTCATTAGACTAATTGTGGTTTTAGTTCTTTTTCAAAAACGTTTGTAAGGTGTTCTCTGTATAATTTCATATCGCGTTCGATATTTGCATTTTTCTCTACATCATGGAAGTGGAAGCTCTCCATTTTTTCTAAAGAAACGAATGCATTCATTCTGTGAAAACCAAATAATGGTCCGTTGTCTACACTTGTTTCGTTGAAAAATTCTCCGGGAAGTGTGAAGGCTGTTTCCGGTGCGTTCCAGCTTGTGGTCACCATATATTTTCTCCCACCCAACATTCCGCCTGTTCCGTAGTTGATTTTCGGATTTTCAGAAGTTCTTCCGTCGCTCATATAAATTCCTTTTGCGTGGCCGGCTGTGAAAACTTCATCAATATATTTTTTCAAACCATTCGGTAACTGAAACCACCAAATCGGAGTGTGGTAAATGATATAATCTGCCCAGACAAATTTTTCTACTTCTTCGTTTTTGTTGTAATTGTCACTTGCGTTGGTGATTTGCACTTCTACATTTTTAAATCTTTTTAAAACTTCCAATGTATTGTCTGCAATTGTCTGATTATATTTTCCTCCTGAATGTCCGAAGTTTTGTCCACCGTTGATGATTAATACTTTTTTCATTTTGTATGATTGTTTAAATTTTACTCTGCAAAGTTATGTTGGGATTTTGTATAATTAAAATAATATAAATCATACCTTTGTATTATAATTCTGATGAATCGTGAAGTAAATAGTGAATAGTCAATTTGCTCCATTGGTGAATTTATCAGATTAAAATTGATGATTGACTCCAAAGCAAATTCGTAATTGAAAAACAAAAAATTATGGTAAATCTTGAATGGTACCGCACTTTTAAAGCAATCTATAAAACCGGAACATTAACCGGAGCTGCAGATTCTCTGTTTATTTCGCAACCCGGAGTAAGTTTGCATTTAGGCTCACTGGAAGCTTATGTAGGGTACAAATTATTTGATAGAACCGGAAGGAAAATGATTCCGACCGAGAGAGGAAAAGTTTTATTTAATGCCGTTTCAGAACCTTTGACCAAGCTTGAAGAAGTTGAAAAGAACTTTCAGAAATCTACTGAAAAACATACACCAACCATCAGTGTCGGAATGTGTTTTGAGACTTTTCAAACTACTTTAGAACAATATGTTTCGACGCTGGATTTTAATTTAATTATCAGTTTTGGTGAGTATCCTGAAATGCTGGATCAGCTTGATAAAGGAATTTTAGACTTAATTATCACTCCCAAAAAAGGAACGTCGCCCAATATTCTGCATGAAGCATTTTCTTCTGAGCAGATTATTTTGGTAGGAGGAAAAGATATTGATACAGAAAGTTTTGGTGAAGTTTTAAAAACCAAAGATTTCCAAAAAATCGAAGGCTGGTTGAAAAATGAAAAATGGTACGGTACAACCGGCGATATGGAACATCTTTTTCAGTTTTGGCTGATGAATTTCGGGCATAAACCTAATTTCAGACCCAATTATATTGTTCCGAACTTAAATTCGATTATCCGTTGTCTGAAAGGAGGAACCGGATTAGCTGTCGTTCCTGATTTTTTATGTAAAAATGAAATTGAAAGCGGTGAAATACAACTGATTTGGGAAGGCGATAAAAAACTTGAAAACACTCTTTATTTCGGCTGCCGAAAAAAGACCATGTATCAATCTGAAATCGACCACATCAAAGGACTTTTCAGACAGGTGATGAGTGGAGTTGAGGTTTTAAACTAAGGAATCACTATTTGAATTGGTATAGGAAGCATGAGCGTTAAGAAAATTTAAATTTAATCCGTTAAAAAATTCCCACTGTTTGAGCATGTTACAATTTTGAAATTAATGATAAATTATAAATTCGTGCGAGTTTTAGGAATAAATTTTAATTTTTAGTGAAGGATTCCAAACCTTGAATTTTTGCTTCTTTTGTTTTAAGACAAAAGAAGAATATACTATCTTTGCATCACACAAAACCCAAAACATCAGACATGTAGAATTTAATTTCTTTCAGATTTAATAAACAATAACGGAAAATGTTATTGCAGTTTAACCTTACTAAAAGAAAGAAATTATGCTTTTTCTACACAATATATCCTTTGGGTTTCCTGCGGGAAATCTGCTTTTTAATTCTATCAATTTAACGATACCTTCTCACACAAAATCGGCTTTGGTCGGAAGTAACGGCATGGGGAAATCGACCTTGCTGAAAATTATTGCCAACGAAATTGAACCTTTGGCAGGAAATGTCAATATTCAGGGTGATCTATTTTATGTTCCACAAATGTTTGGAAATTTTAATGATTTGACGGTTGCGGAATGTTTGAAAATCGATAAAAAACTCAATGCACTTCAAAAAATTACCGATGGCGAAGTGGATGAAATTTATTTTGAAACTTTAAATGACGATTGGGACATCGAAGAACGCTGTCAAATTGCCTTGCAATATTGGAAACTTGAAGATTTAAATTTAAATCAAACCTTAGAAAGCTTGAGTGGCGGACAAAAAACAAAGGTTTTTCTTGCCGGAATTCAAATCAATCAGCCTGAAATTATTTTACTCGACGAACCCACAAATCATCTCGATTTGGAAGGTAAAAATCTTTTGTATGATTTTATTGAAAAAACAAATTCAACGATTGTGATTGTGAGTCATGACCGAACTTTGCTGAATTTAGTTGATACTACTTTTGAATTAAGCAATCAGGGAATTTCAACGTACGGTGGGAATTATGATTTTTATGCCGAACAAAAAGCAATCGAAAATGAAGCGTTACAAAACGATATTCATTCTAAAGAACGTGCGCTGAAAAAAGCTAAAGAAAAAGAACGTGAAAGTTTGAAGAGAAAACAAAAACTCGATGCACGAGGAAAAGGAAAGCAGGAAAAATCGGGTGTTGCAAGAATTATGATGAATACGTTGCGAAATAATGCCGAGAAAAATTCTTCAAAATTAAAGTCTGTTCATGCAGAGAAAATTAATGATATTTCGGGGGATTTGCGGGATTTGCGTTCGTCGGTGAGAAATGCTGACCAAATGAAAGTGAATTTTAATGATTCGAATCTGCATTCTGGGAAAATTTTGATTTCGGTGGAAGAGATTAATTTTAAATATGGTCAAGAAAATCTTTGGAAGGAAAATCTCAATCTTGAAATCCGAAGTGGAGACCGAGTTTCTATCAAAGGCTCAAACGGTTCTGGGAAAACGACTTTGATAAAACTATTATTAGGAGATTTACAACCGACTGTCGGGACAATTTCGAAAGCAGATTTTCAGACGATTTATATTGATCAAGAGTATTCTCTGATTGATAGCAATGCAACGGTTTATGAATTTGCCGAACAGTTCAATGATAATGCAATGCCGGAATCTGAAGTGAAAACATTGCTTTCAAGATTTTTATTCGGAAAGGAAATCTGGGATAAAAAATGTGATGTTCTGAGCGGTGGAGAGCGTTTGCGACTTCTTCTGTGTGGACTTTCCATCAGTAATACAGCTCCCGATATGATGATTCTCGATGAACCGACGAATAATTTAGACCTTCAAAATGTAGAAATTTTGACGAATTCCATTAAAGATTATCATGGAACTTTGCTGGTGATTTCGCATGATGAAGTTTTTTTAGAACAAATTGGAGTTGATAAAGAGATTGTTTTAAAATAAGTCTATTTAAACTAAGCATATTTAAACTAATTTTAGATTTAACCACAAAAGGAACAAAAGACAATTATAAAGTTATCATTAGATATTCAAAGTTCTCAAAAGAATAAAAAATCTAAGATTTTTAAAAGCTTTTGTGTGCTTTTAAACCTTTAAATAGAAATATCAAAATCTTTTGACTCTTTTGTGGTTAAATAAAAAGTTTGAAAATTAAAAAGCTAAAATAGCTTCGGTAGTTGAGGTTACTGAAGTTATTTTATTTTAAAAGTTTTAAAATCCATTGATGGATTTCATTCAATACGTTTTCTCTGATTTCTTCATTCAGTATTTCATGACGCATTTCAGGATATATTTTCATATCTACGTTTTTAAATCCGTCGAGCTTTAAACTTCCAACAGTCTTCGTCACGCCTTTTCCAAAATCTCCGATGGGGTCATTTTGCCCGCTTACAAAAAGAAAAGAGAAGGACTTCGTAATGGTTTGTGCCCAATTTCTCGCTGTTGCTTTTTTGTAAATACTGAATAACGCATAAAACGCATTGTTGGTGAACGGAATTCCGCAAAGTGCATCCTCAGAAAATGCTTTTCTATTGGCGGGATTCACGCTGAGCCAGCTTGTATCGCTAAAGTCTTTATCTTTTTTAAATTGTTTGTTGTTGACAATATTAAAAATGTTATTGAAAAAAGTTCGTTTTTGAGGAGCCAGTTTATTAGCTAAGGAAAAATAGGTTTTCACCAGATTAATTCCTGTTAAAGGTCCGCCAGTTCCAGTAATAATAACACCTGAAAACTTATTGCTTGTTTTTTGAAGAAGACACCGCGTAATAAAAGAACCCATCGAATGTCCCAAAATGAAATGCGAAACATTAGAATATTGCTCTATCAGAAATTTGCTCATCTTTTCGGCATCTGTAATCAATCTCTCGTCAGGATTGTTACGTTGAAAAAATCCAATATCTTTCCTTTCTCTTACCGATTTTCCGTGTCCTAAATGGTCATAAGTCAACACCGCAAATCCTCGGTCGGCAAAATATTCTGCAATTTCTGAATATCTTCCACTGTGTTCCTGCATCCCATGAACGATTTGTAAGGTTGCTTTTACAGGAATTTCTTCGGGATAGAATAAAGTGTAAAAGAGTTGGGTTTGATCGGTGGTGTTTTCAGATAAGTATCCTGATTTTTGCAGTGATTTCATGGTGTGGATTATCTTTGGTATTTTGGAAGAGATTGGATGAGTGGGAAATTGTATTAAAATATGTCTTTGTAAACTCTAAACCTAACAGGTTTTTAAAACCTGTTAGGTTTGATAATGATTATTTAATTTCTGAAAGTGTCCATCTGAGATAAATATTAGTACTGATAAGATCAATAAGTACATCTTCTAAATATTTATCAAAGTTGTGACCCAGATTCGCAGGTGTTTTTTGTAAAACTTCTTTAAGTTTTTCTTTAGTGTAATAGTGCCTTTTTATTTCATTGTTTTCATTACGTAAAAGATAATAGATTTTGTTTCTTAGTAAAACAGTTGTAAACTCGTCAAGTTCTTCATAATCTTCATATTCATCGTCTTCGTAAATGTCATTAATTATTAAATCATAATTGTTATTTTGAATATTATAATCTTTTTGGAAAATTCTTATTAGCCTTTCCTTATTTAATTTAGTAATGACCTCAAGTAAGGCTTGTTTTATACCTGTAGCACTTCCAAATTCAAATATTCTTCCGTCTTTTTTTACAAGAAGTATTGGACCTTGACCTACTAAACATACCTTTTTATCTTTTGCTTGGTAACCAAAAACGAAGAGTTCATCGTAATCTTCTGTGTAACTGACTTCAACATGATCTCCAGCATTATTTAGTACATATTCTTCGGCTATTTTTAGAAATTCATCTTTTGAGTTTTCCTGCATTTTATTTTAAGTGTTTTTTATTAAGATTGTTTAAGAAGATTTTACGATTGAAGTCTTTAGCAAAACCTGAGTTTTCGCCTTTTCGCATTCAGTTTGTAATTGTGATTGATTTTTCATAAGGTGTTTCTAAGGAATTTATTTTCAAATATAATCTAATTAAAAGGTAGATTTCTAAATACAACCATAATGATTTTCCACCCCACCCAAAAATAAAAATCCCTTCAAATTTGCCCACCCAATTTTTTAAAAGTAATTTTGCATGAATCTAAAATAAAAGTAAAATATGTCAACTTACGTAGTTGTAGGTCTTCAGTATGGAGATGAAGGTAAAGGAAAAATAACGGATGTTTTATCGGCAAAATCAGATTATGTGGTACGTTTCCAAGGGGGCGACAACGCTGGTCACACGGTTTATGTAGGCGATGAAAAGTTTGTTTTGCACCTTCTTCCATCGGGAGTTCTTCAGTGCAAAGGGAAGTGTATCATTGCCAATGGTGTAGTGGTAAATCCTAAATCTTTCATTAAGGAGGTGAATCAGATCGAAAGCAAAAACATGAGAACTGATCACATTTTTATCAGCAGAAGAGCGCATGTCATCATGCCTTACCACATTCTTTTGGATACTTACCGTGAAGAAGAGCACGGAGGAACACAAATCGGGACTACTAAAAAAGGAATCGGACCATGTTATGAAGATAAGATCGCAAGAATCGGTATCAGAATGGTAGATCTTTTGAATCCTGAGATTTTAAGAGACAAAATTGAGAAAAACTTAAAAGTTAAAAACTCTCTTTTCGAAAAATATTACGATAAGCCGACTTTAGATGTCGAAGAAATCTACAATGAATATTTAGAGATCGGAAAGCAACTTCAAGACAGAATTGTAGATACTGAATTAGAATTAAACGAAGCCATCAGAGACGGTAAAAACGTATTGTTCGAAGGAGCGCAAGCTTTGATGTTAGACATCGACTTCGGAACATATCCATACGTAACTTCATCTTCTCCGTCAACAGGAGGAGTTTGTACAGGAGCAGGAGTTCCGCCAACTTCACTTCAAAACCTTATTGGTGTTGCCAAAGCATATTGTACAAGAGTAGGAAACGGACCTTTCCCTTCTGAATTAGACAACGAATTGGGTGAGAAAATCAGACAGATCGGTGGTGAATTCGGAGCAACTACAGGTAGACCAAGAAGAACAGGTTGGTTAGACCTTGTTTCTTTAAAGCATGCTTGTATGATCAACGGGATCAATAACTTAGTAATTACGAAATTAGACGTTCTTACAGGAATTGAAAACCTAAAAATCGTTACGCATTACAAAACTGAAGACGGAAAAATCATCGATTATTTCACTTCTTCAACAGAAAAATTGTACAACTACGAACCAATCTATCAAGATTTACCGGGGTGGAACGAAGATCTTACAAAAGTAAGAAGCTACGACGAACTTCCAGACACGGCTCAAAAATACATCGAATTTATCGAGAAGTATTTAGGAATCAACGTATATTTGGTTTCTGTAGGCCCTGAAAGAAGCCAAAACATCATCAGAAAAGAATTATTCTAAGGAATATTTGAAATAAATTAAAAGAGACTATCAATTTGATGGTCTCTTTTTTTTTGTGTCATTGCGAGAAGCGAAAGCTACGAAGCAATCTTAAACGAGCAAGAATAATAAAGTCAATCATTCATTCTGAACGAAGCGAAAGCGCAGTAAAGAATCTCTATATACTCAAACTCTCTCACTCTCAAACCCTCAAACTCTCCAACTTAAATAAGAAGCTATTTCCCGCTGTCCACTATATCTTTTTTGTTTTTCCCGAACCTGATTTCCTTCACCAAAAAAAACAAAAAAGGATGCCGTTCCCATCGGGGCTTAGAAAGCGGTTCTCTGTTTCAAATAAGGTTGTAGCGAGTTTTTTTCGTATTCTGAACCATCCCGTCAAAAATTCTTCCGAATTTTCTCCATCCCTGCAAAGGAGGGGAATTCAAAACCTCCAACATCAAGCTTCCTTCACCCAAGCTCCAAAAACCTTATTCGTAAAATAGTTAAATTTTAAAGTTTAACACCGATTTTGATGTAAGGTTAGGTTTTTGTTAAGTTTTTGGCAGAAATTTTGATATTGTTTCAAAGATTATTAACAATCATATTGAAAACTGATAATCTATATATTAACAATTTAATTTTATAGTGATGAAACACCTAGAACACAATCAGGAATTTCGACTGAACGAAATCCTTTTCGAAAACCGTAACAAAGCGTATGGTGCGTATGTATTAAGAACAGAATCAGACAGAATTTTAACCAAAGCATTTTTTATAGGTGTTGGTTTATTGGCTGCGGTTTCTATTATTCCTGTCGTTATTTCTGCTTTTAAAACAGTAGAATCGGATGGGACTGAACAAACTGAAAAACCATTCGTTTTAGTTCTTCCAGATGAGCATCCTGTTGTAAAACCACCTGAAAAAGTGACTCCACCTGAAAAGGTAACACCACCGCCGCCAAGTGTAAAGCAATATAATTCTACAGTTGCTACGCCTACAAGAAATGCAGATGAAAGTAAGATTGTAAAAGATATTCCGAAAGATGCAATTGCTGGAGTGAAAAATGATTTTGTAGCACCACCAGCTCCAAAAATTAATGTGCCTACAAGTGTAATCTCAGGTCCGGGAACAGTTGTTCCTCCAAAAGTGGTTCCGACGGTAGATCCAGGACCGGATAATTCTGTAAAAGATGCAAATGAACTAAGTGTAACTGCAAAATTCGAAGGAGGGATTGATGCTTTCAGAAATAAAGTGATGAACAAATTTGATGTTTCTGCTTTTGAAGATGAAGGAAGTGTAAATACAACCGTTACCTTTATTGTAGAAAAAGACGGTACCATTTCAGATATTAAAACCAACGGAAAAGATGCTTCTTTCAATGCTGAAGCAATCAGAACCATTAAAGCGGTAAAAGGAAAATGGGTTCCGGGTAAAAATAAAAAAGGAGAGTCTGTAAGAAGTTATTTCAAGTTTCCTATTTCAATGAAATTTGATAATTGATATCTTAAACACAAATCTCAATAGTTATCCACAAAGATTTATTTTTGTGGATAATTTTTTTAATGTCTAAAATGCTTGTTAACAATATTTTAACTCTATTTTCGTTTTAGTCATTCCCCAAGAGCAGAGAAAAAAGTGTATTTTTGAAGCTTAAAGTTTGAGCAATGGCAAAAATTATAGGTATCGCTAATCAAAAAGGTGGAGTAGGAAAGACTACTACTGCCGTAAATTTAGCTGCAGCATTAGGAGTTTTAGAAAAGAAAATACTGATCATTGATGCAGATCCACAGGCAAATGCAACATCCGGTCTTGGTGTGGAAGAAGTGCCGTATTCTACCTATAATCTTTTGGAGCACAGTGTTGAAACCAGAAACTGTATTCAGAAAACAACGACTCCGAATCTTGATATCGTACCATCTCATATCGATTTGGTAGCTGCCGAAATTGAATTGGTAGACAAAGATAACCGTGAGTATATGCTGAAAAAAGCATTGCAGGAAGTAAGAGACGATTACGATTATATCATCATCGACTGCGCACCGAGTTTAGGTTTGATTACGGTAAATGCATTAACAGCTGCAGATTCTGTGATTATCCCGATTCAGTGTGAATATTTTGCATTGGAAGGTCTTGGTAAGCTTTTGAATACGATTAAAAACGTTCAGAAAATCCACAATAAAGATTTAGATATCGAAGGATTGTTGTTGACGATGTATGACAGCCGTTTAAGACTTTCAAATCAGGTAGTGGAAGAGGTAAATGCACACTTCCCGGAAATGGTTTTTGAAACCATCATCAGCAGAAATGTAAGATTGAGTGAAGCGCCAAGTTTCGGTGAAAGTATCCTTAATTATGATGCTGAAAGTAAAGGCGCAATCCAGTATATTCAGCTTGCGGAAGAAGTGTTGCTGAGAAACGAAAATTTAGTAAAAAATTAAAATGATTTTTGTATTTAATAATTAAACAATTATCATTAATCAATATCATTTATACAAAAAATGAAGGACAAAAAAAGAGCGATGGGACGTGGTTTGGGAGCAATTCTAAGTGCAGAATCCAAAGCTACAGTCAATACAGCAACTGATGAGGGAGCAGATAAATTTGTAGGAAATATCATGGAAGTTTCCATTGAAGATATTTATCCGAACCCGACACAGCCAAGAACTTATTTTGATGAAAAAGCATTAAACGAACTTGCACAGTCGATTACAAACTTAGGTGTTATACAGCCTATTACGTTAAGAAAAGATGGTGAGAAGTTTGAGATTATTTCCGGGGAAAGACGTTTCAGAGCGAGTAAAATTGCAGGATTAACGACTATTCCGGCATATATCCGTTTGGTGAATGATCAGGAGCTTTTGGAAATGGCTCTTGTGGAAAATATTCAGCGTGAAGATCTTGATGCCATCGAAATTGCGCTTACCTATCACAGACTTTTGGAAGAAATCGGCCTTACTCAGGAAAATTTAAGCCAAAGAATTGGAAAAGACAGAAGTACGATTACCAATTCGATGAGATTGTTGAGATTGAGTCCGGACATTCAGAATGCAATCCGAAGCGGAGAAATTTCTGCCGGCCACGGAAGAGCAATCATCAGTCTTGAAAATGAAGAGCATCAGCAGGTTCTATTTGATTTAATTATCAAAGAAAAACTGAATGTACGTCAGTCTGAACAAGCGGCGACTGCTTTGAAAAATCCAAAATCTCCGGCTGCTAAAAGAGCAAAAGCTGAGCTTTCTAATAATTATAAAAGAGCTCAGAAAGCAATTTCAGATATTCTTGATGTGAAAGTTGAGATAAAAACAACAGGTACCGGCAAAAAAGGCAAGATTGTTTTAGATTTTAAAAATGAAGATGAGCTGGAATATATTTTATCTCATATTAAATAAATGAAAAAAATACTTTTCACCTTTTTTCTTTTTTTATCAGGATTAGCTTTCTCACAAACCAATCCGAGAGATACTATCAGATTAGAGCATTATGCGACTGATACTATTCCTGCTGCAAAACCTCAGGCTCAGGCTGAAGCTCAAGTTGTTGATGATATAGAAAAAGCAAACGCACCCGCATCTCTGAAAGTAAAAAAACTGAATCCCACAAAAGCAGGTCTATATTCTGCTGTATTACCGGGTTTGGGACAGGTTTACAATAAAAAATACTGGAAAGTTCCCGTTGTTTTGGGAGCAGTAGGAACCGGAGTAGGTATCGCAGTCTGGAACCAAAATCAATATAAAAAGTATCGTGAATATTATATTGCAAAACTTAATGGTGCCCAAAATGACTTCTTAGACAGAAATCCGACTCTTGATAAAGTTGCATTAGGAAATGCGCAAGACAGAGTGAAGAGGCAGAGAGATTATGCAATTGCAATTACAGGTTTAATTTATATTTTAAATATTGTAGATGCTGTTGTAGATGCCCATTTATATGAAGGTCGTAAAGATCCTGATTTAACATTAGCTCCTGCGGTAATATATGATGATTTTAATACAAATCCTCCGAAAACAGGCTTGGCTTTAAGTTTCAGATTCTAGAAAAATAATAAATAGTAAGATAATAAGTTTCAAAATTTTATGAAAATAGCATTAGTTGGATACGGAAGAATGGGGAAGATTATCGATGAGATTGCCTTAAAAAGAGGTCATAAAGTTGTTGCCCGACTGAAAGAAACTCCGACTGCTGAAAATCTTAACAACCCGGATGTCGTGATTGAATTTTCACTTCCTGAAGTGGCTTTTGATAACATTAAAGCTTGTCTTGAAAATAAAATTCCGGTGATCTGTGGAACTACAGGCTGGCTGGAAAGAAAATCTGAAGTTGAACAATTAGCTGTTGAAAATGAAACGGCGTTTTTATATGGTTCAAATTTTAGTTTAGGGGTGAATTTATTTTTTGCTTTAAATGAAAAACTGGCTGGTTTGATGAAGAATATTGATGAATATTCTTGTCAGTTGGAAGAGATTCATCATATTCACAAATTGGATGCTCCAAGTGGAACCGCAATTTCTCTTGCTGAAGGAATCATTAAAAACAATGATAAATTTGATGCATGGAAACTGGAAGAGACCAAGGAAAAACAATTGGGTATTTTTGCCATCCGTGAAAATGAAGTTCCGGGAACTCACTCTGTTTATTATAGAAGTGAAGTAGACGAGATCGAAATAAAACATACAGCATACAACAGAAACGGCTTTGCATTAGGTGCGGTAGTTGCTGCTGAATGGATTAAAGATAAAAAAGGAAACTTTACAATGAAAGATGTTTTAGGACTCTAGATTTGTAACAAAATTCCTACATTGCAAACTAATAATAGAGAATTTGTATAAGAATCTATTACTTATTACACATTGCTCATTAATCATAATTACAGATTAGGCACAGAAATTTATGAATTATTTTTTAACGTATACAGTTTATGTTCTCATTTTATCAGTATTGATGGGACTTTCCACTTGGAAGCTGTTTAAGAAATTAGGGTATAGTCCGCTATTCGCATTTATACCTTTCTATAATTATTTCATTATACTTAAAGAAACGAAACACCCGAAATGGTGGGCGATTTTATCATATTTACCGATTGTAGGTCCTATCATGATGAGTGTTTTTCATTTGTATTTAATGAAAAAGTTCGGGAAAAGCCTATTTAAAGATCAGTTACTGACGGTAATTTTACCGTTTATCTATATGGCAACGGTAAATTATTCTAAAGAAACCGAGCTTGAGGATGAAAATGATTTGTATTTAACGGAAGAAGAAAAAAATGCGAAAAAGAAAGATACCTTTATGGGATCAATTACTTTTGCGGTAGTTTTCGCAACCATCATCCACGTTTTTGTTACACAGCCTTTCGGTATTCCTACCGGTTCAATGGAACGAACTTTACTGGTTGGAGATTTCCTTTTTGTAAATAAATGGAGCTACGGTTACAGATTACCAATGCGTCCTGTAGCCATTCCTTTCCTACAGGGAACAATAATGGATACCGGTGAGCCTGGAAATCCTAAAGATGATCCTAAATCTTATGTTGAAGGAATAAAATTACCATACGAAAGAATATTCCAATTCAGTAAGCCTCAGAGAAATGATATTGTCGTTTTCAACTATCCAAGAGATTCTGTGCATACTTCACTAGACAGAGCAGATCCTTATGTAAAAAGATTGGTTGCGGTTGCAGGAGATACTTTTGAGATGAGAGATGGTAGACTTTTCGTCAACGGAAAACCTGAAACTGTTTTAGGAGATCAAGAAGTTCAGCACAGATATATTGTAAACACAGGAAGTCAGTTAGATATTCCAAGTTTATATAATACTTTTGGATTTTTACCTGTTCAGGAAGGGCAAAATGAAAAAGGAGGATTTGTATATTATTTTCAGGGCTTAACTGCAAAGACAGCTGCTGAAATTAAAAAACTTCCTCAGGTAATTGATATGCAGGAACATATTCAGCCAAAAGGTGAATCAGCTATTGCGTACCGTGATGAGACAAGAACCAAAATTGACACTACGAATTCTATATTTCCGATTAACAGTGGATGGAATCAGGATCAGTATGGCCCGTTAAAAATTCCTAAAAAAGGAGACGTGGTTACGATAAACCAACAGACATTCCCTGAATATCAATGGATTATTAAAAATTACGAGCATAATTCATTAGAAAACAAAAACGGTAAAATTTTCATCAATGGAAAAGAAACGAATCAATATACAATCCAGCAGGATTATTATATGATGGTGGGAGATAACAGAGATGCTTCTCTTGATGCCAGATTCTTTGGTTTTGTTCCTGAAGAAAATATTGTTGGAAGACCAATGTTTACCTGGATGAGTTTGCAGGGAGCGTTTAAGGATTCAAGTTCTTCTTATCAGGCTCCATTTAAAATCCGTTGGGATAGAATGTTTAAAGCAACCAATACCGGAGAAGCCGACAAAACTTCTTATTGGTGGATTGCAGCAATGATTCTTGTTCTTTTCTTTGGCTGGGAATATTTTATGAAATTATTCGGCAAGAAGAAAAAAGAAGACGAGATATAATTAAAATTAAAATTAAAATTAAATAAAATGAAGTGTTTGAAAAAATGCTTCATTTTTCTATATAATAGTTATGCAGAATATATTATTACCGGTGTTTTATTTACCGCCAATTTCATGGTTTTCAGAATTTTTGAATCCTGAAAATGAAGTTGTATTCGAACAGTTTGAAACTTTTCCGAAGCAGACCTTTAGAAACCGTACCAATATTTATGGTGCTAATGGAAAGCTTTCATTAATTATTCCGATCAATCACAATGGAAGTCGTGAATTTAAAAATACAGAAATGTCTTATCGCGAAGATTGGCAGAAGCTTCATTGGAAATCTATTAAAACAGCCTATCAAAGTTCTCCATATTTCGAATATTATGAAGATAAGCTGATAAAGCTTTTCGAAAACAAAGAAAAATTTCTATTAGATTTTAATATCAAAAGCATTAATATTATTTTAGATATTTTAAAAACAGAAAAGGCATACTCTTTGAATAAAGAATATATCAAAAATCCGGAAGAGGTTAATTTTAGAGAAAAATTTTCTGCGAAAATACCTTCAGAATATGAGATGGATGAATATTATCAGACGTTCTCAGATAAAATGGGATTTTTGAATGACTTGTCGATTGTGGATCTTATTTGTAACAAAGGCCCGGAATCGATGACTTATATTAAACATATTAAAAAATTATAATCAGAGAAAGCTGTATAATTGGTAAAATACCGATAGATATTGCTTTTGTGGATGATTATTAAATTAATAAATAAATTCTACATATGAAAAAGGTAATGTTAGCCGCTGTTTTTTTAGCAGGCTTTACTTATTCATCAGCTCAGCAGACTCCTGCAGTTGATCCAAAAGAAAATAAAGATTTAATGACTTGGTATCATAAAGATTTTGCGACGACAAAAGTTTATGGTGTTAATACAGAAAATGCATACAAGTTTTTAGAATCAAAAGGTTTAAAACCTAAAACAGTAGTTGTTGGTGTTTTGGATAGCGGAGTTCAGGTAGATCACCCTGGCTTGGTGAAAAATATGTGGAAAAACCCTAATGAAGTTCCAAACAATGGTAAAGATGACGACGGAAATGGATACATAGACGACGTTCATGGATGGAATTTTATCGGTGGAAAGAACGGTGACATCGGCATTGATAACATGGAAGTTACCAGAGTTGTTGCAAAATACAAACCTGTTTTTGAAGGAGATAATTCGACTCAGAATAAAGCAAATCAGGCAAAAATGCCGGAAGAGTTTGCCATGTATATGAAGTCTAAAGAGCTTTTTACTAAAAAAAGTATTGATGCAAGACAGAGTTTTCAGCGTTATTCAATGATCAATGATGCTATTCCTTCAATGGTAGCTGTTTTGGACGGTAAACCATTAACGGCTGAAAATATAAAAAATAGAAAGCCATCAACCCAGCTTGAAGCGGTCGCATTGGAAGTTCTTACCAATGTTGCTAAAGATCCTGCCTTCGCCGGAAAAACGCCTGCTGAGATTGAAACATTAATGAAAACTGAAATGAAGGGTGCACTCGATCATTTTGGTCCAATGGCAAAGCAATATGATCTTAATTATGATCCTAGAGCAGAAATTGTAGGTGACAATTATGATGATTATTCTGAAAGGATTTATGGAAATAATCATTACCAAGGCCCGGATGCAGAACACGGAACGCACGTTTCCGGTATTATTGCAGGTCTGCCGCAAGGAAAAGAAGTACAATACGGTGTGGCATCAAGAGTTGCAAAAATCATGTCAGTAAGAACTGTTCCCAACGGAGACGAGAGAGATAAAGATGTTGCCAATGCGATAAGATATGCAGTAGACAACGGAGCGAAAATTTTAAATATGAGCTTCGGAAAACCAGTTTCGCCAGGTAAAAATGTAGTTTGGGATGCATTTCAATATGCTCAGGATAAAGGTGTTTTGTTAGTAAAAGCTGCCGGAAATGAAAATGAAGATGTTGCAGAACATTTGGCTTATCCTACCAACTTTAAAAATATTACAGACGAAGCACCTTTTGTTAATAATGTAATGGTGGTTGGCGCAAGTACCAACAGAAATAACGAATTGAGAGCCAGCTTCTCAAATTACAATAAAAAAATGGTGAATGTATTTGCACCGGGAGAAGAAATTTATTCTACGATTCCTACCAACGATTACAGTTATCAGCAAGGGACTTCTATGGCATCACCTGTAGCAGCAGGAGCAGCGGCGGTATTGCTTGCTTATATGCCAAATCTTAAACCTGCACAGATCATTGAAGCTTTAGTGAAAACAAGCAATGCAAGTACAGAAAATGAATTCGGGGAAAAATCTCAGGCAGGCGGTGTAATCGATGTGAAAAAAGCAGCAGAATACGCTTATACTAATTTCTACGACGGAAAATCGAATACTGTTAAAACAAAAACTGTTAAAAAATCGAGACCGGTTAAGAAATCTGTAAAGAAATAGTAATCAAATACATTTAAGAAATAATTTATAAACAGGCCTGAGTTTTTCAGGCTTGTTTTTTTGAATAAATAAAATTTGGCACGGTTTTTTGTATTATCTTTAATGTTAAAATAATAAAACTACAATATGAAAAAGCTATTACTTGCAAGTATAGTGGGAACCTCACTTTTTGCAGTGTCTTGTTCCACAGTGAATAAAGCTAAAAATGCACAAGCCGTAAGATCAGAATTTCTAAAAATGAAAGGTGATTGGCAGATTGTAAGTATCGACTACGATAAGGCTTATAAAATTAAACCTTTCGACGAAGGAGCAGATGCACAATGCTTTGTAGGAAGTCACTGGAGATTTATTCCAAACAATTACTCAGGTTCTTATACATTAAACGGCGGAGGATCTTGCCCTAAATTTATACAGCCGATTAAGGTAGATATTAAAGGTGATGTTTTCACTTTCAAAAAAATTGTAGACGGTACAAAAGCAAAACAAAATACAGCTGGATATACTCTAAACGTAGTTAATTCTATGACTGACCAGTTTTCTTTAGAGCAAAATGTTCCATTTGAAGGAAGTTCTGTAAAAGTTGTTTACAACTTCGAAAGAACAGGAATGGACTATACTAAATAATAAATAAAATATTTTAAAATGAAATTTAATAAAACATATATCGCAGGATTATTTTTATCATCAGCTTTGTTATTGACAAGTTGTGAAGCCGTACAAAATTCTAATCACCAACAGAGAGGTACTGCAGTAGGAGTTGCTTCAGGAGCTGTAATTGGTGGTGTATTGGGGAACAATGTAGGTAAAGGTAAAAATGCTGCATTAGGAGCTGTTTTAGGTGGTATTATCGGTGGTGTTGCAGGTAACGTTATCGGTAATAAAATGGATAAACAAGCAAAAGATATCAAAGAAACTTTGCCTGGTGCAGAGGTAGAAAGAGTAGGAGATGGTATTAAAATCACAATGAATGAAAGTATCGTTACTTTCGCATTTGATTCATCAGATCTTACGGCTCTTGCTAAAACAAATCTTGATAAATTGACTAAAGTTTTGGTTGATAATCCAGATACAAACATCAATATTTACGGACATACTGATAGCAAAGGAGCAGATGATTACAATCAAAAGCTATCAGAAAGAAGAGCAAATTCTGTAAAATCTTACTTAATGTCTAAAGGTATTGCATCAAGCAGATTATTTGCTTTAGGGGAAGGAGAGGCAATGCCTGTTGCTTCTAATGATACTGATGCAGGCAGAGCAAAAAACAGAAGAGTTGAGTTTGCGATCACAGCAAATGAGAAAATGATTAACGACGCTCAGCAGGGTCAATAGTCATTTAACATATAAATATTATTTCTTAAACCGCTTTGGCGGTTTTTTTGTATTTTTATACCTGATTTTTTTGTCGTAAAATCACTATTTTTGCAATCGAAACCACATAAATGAAGAAATATTTAAAATTACTTCGGGTAGAACAATGGGTGAAGAATCTTTTTGTTTTCGTTCCGCTTTTTTTCTCTGGTAATGTTAAAAATTTAGATTTACTTAGTAAAAGTATTTTTGCATTCATCATATTCTCTCTGGCTGCAGGCGTTGTTTATATTCTTAATGATTATAACGACATCGAGGCAGATCAAAAGCATCCCGAAAAAAGACGGCGTCCGCTTGCGAGTGGAGCTGTTTCAAAGAAAACGGCAATAAGCATTTTAATAGGATTAATCATTGTAGATCTGGCATTGATCTTATTTGCGCAATACTATTTTAATACCCCAATCTGGAAGTTTGCATTCATAATCGTGTTTTATTTCGTGATGAATCTTGCTTATACATTCAGGCTGAAGCACGTTCCCATTATTGATATTTTTATCATTGCTATTGGTTTTGTACTTCGTGTACAGGCGGGTGGTTACATTACAGGGATCTTTATTTCGCAATGGGCAACTTTATTGACATTCGTTCTGGCGTTAGTTCTTGCAATAGGAAAACGACGAGGTGAGCTCATTAATGCACAGGTTTCAGGAAAAACAAGAAAATCTTTAGATGGTTATAACGTACAGTTTGCAGATATTGCACTTTCTATTTCTGTGACGTTGGCGATCGTTTGTTATCTGATGTTTACGCTTTCGCCCGAGGTTCAGCTCAAATCGCATTCCAGTATTTTTTATACCGTAATATTTGTTGTTTTTGCATTTCTAAGATATTTGCAGCAGACATTGGTTTATAATCGTACAGAATCTCCTACAAAAATTTTGTACCGAGACCGGTATATTCAGATTACTTTGGTTTTGTGGGTGATCTCGTTTTTAATATTGATCTATTTTAAAGAAAGTATTCATAATTTTAATCTACTGTAATTATGAAGCAAAATTTCATACAAAAAGTTACAAACTGGGGCAATTTTCCCATCGTAGAAAAAGAAATGAAGTCGGAAGACAGCTTCAGAAAGATTAAAGAATTTGTTCTGAATAATAACGAAGTAATTGCAAGAGGAAACGGTAGATGTTATGGTGATGCTTCATTAGGCGAGCATATTTTTTCCACTAAAAAATTAAATAAATTCATCAGTTTTGATCGTTTAAACGGAATTATCGAATGTGAGTCCGGTGTTTTGTTATCTGATGTTTTAGAAATATCAGTTCCGCAGGGATATTTTCTTTATGTAACTCCCGGAACAAAATTGATTTCCATTGGTGGTGCCATTGCATCTGATGTTCATGGGAAAAATCATCATTCTGAAGGTTGCTTTTCAGAATATGTGCTCGATTTTAAATTAATGACAGAGAATGGAGACATCATAATCTGTTCTAAAGAAGAGAATTCTGAGAAATTCTATGCTACAATCGGCGGAATGGGACTTACAGGAATTATTCTTTCAGCACGATTTAAACTTAAAAATATTGAAACAGCCTACATTCGTCAGGAAAGTATAAAAGCTGAAAATTTAGATGAAATTTTTAGACTATTTGACGAAAGCGAAAGCTGGACATATACAGTGGCATGGATTGACTGTCTGCAAAAAGGAAAAGATATAGGAAGAAGTATTCTGATGAGAGGTGAGCATGCTTTTGCGCACGAGCTTCCTCAGAAGTTTTCTAAAAATCCGTTAAGATTAAAGAAAAAGTTTTCTCCGACTGTTCCGTTTTATTTTCCTGGATTTGTCTTGAATGCTCTTACTGTAAAGCTTTTTAATCTGTTATATTATAAAAGACAGACCAAGAAAGAGGTGAAGAATATTATTGATTACGAAACTTATTTCTATCCTTTAGATGCAATTAATGATTGGAATAAAATTTACGGTAAATCAGGGTTCATCCAATATCAAATGGTGATTCCGAAAGAAAATGGAAAAGAAGGGATGAAAAAAATTCTTGAAACCATTGCCAACAGTGGAAACGGTTCCTTTCTTGCCGTTCTGAAATTATTCGGAAAAAATAATCCTGAAGCATATAATTCTTTCCCCATTGAAGGCTATACTTTAGCGCTGGATTTTAAAGTTAATTCAAAACTGAAAAAGCTGGTCGAGCAATTAGATCAAACTGTGCAGGAATTCGGAGGGAGAATTTATCTTACCAAAGACAGTATGAGTAAATCTTCGCTGACCGATTATCTTAAAAATGTAGAAAGCTCGAAATTTGTGTCTTTACAGCACAAAAGAATCTTAAATAATAAGTAAAAA